>Ga0209536_100016886_pt1 | contig 10364 bp, 7 predicted proteins | sample DeeMarSeWOR28_12_FD_187461 | JGI IMG/M metagenome (GOLD analysis project Ga0209536, IMG submission 187461) | Marine sediment microbial communities from White Oak River estuary, North Carolina - WOR-2-8_12 (SPAdes) (version 2) | ecosystem: Environmental > Aquatic > Marine > Intertidal zone >... | reverse complement strand
CAGAAGCAGGCTTGGTAATGCCCATCGCACGAAGGGCGTCGTCCGAGTACTCGAACGAATCGGAATAGATCTGTGTTTCCGGAAGGCCGTGGGCATAAAATGCATCCATGCCGGCCTTGATCATCGGTGGCGGACCGCTCATATAAACATCATAGCCTGAAAGGTCTGGATAGGCTTCGATGATAGCTTCGTGGACAAATCCGGTTTTGCCCCGCCAGTCATCAGCCTCATCCGGCTCTGACAGCACCGGGGTATACTTCAGGTTGTCGTGCTGCTGCACCCAGCCTCTGACCATCTGATCCATGTAGAGGTCCCTGCGCGCGCGCACTCCGCAGAAAAGATGTATCGGCCTGTCCAGTTTTATGTGAAACGCGTGTTCAAGCATGCCTTTTAACGGTGCAAAGCCGGTGCCGCCGCCCATCAGGATAATCGGCCGGTCCGATTCTTCGCGCAGGTAATAGTTGCCGAGCGGCCCTTCCAGGCGCATCAGCTCCTTGACCTTCATGCCGTCAAACACATAATCGCCAAAATGGCCGTCCGGGACATGGCGGATATGCAGTTCGATAAATTCATCGTCATGCGGTGCATTGGCGATCGAAAAGGCGCGTCGTTTGCCGTCCTTGAGCAAAAACTCGATATACTGCCCGGCGAGAAACTGCAAACGTTCCGTTTCCGGTAATTTAATCTGAAGCTTCATGATGTCATGTGTCAGCAGCTGCATTGACTCGACGCGGCAGGGCAGGGTCTTGATTTCAAGGTCGCGGCCGGTGCTGATTTCGCGGACCTTGATCTCAATATCGCTCTGCGGCAAGGCCTGGCAGAACAGGGTCTTGCCCTGTTGTTGCTGATCCAGTGCGAGACTGCTCAGTTCTTTGGCATAACGGACCTCGCCCGAGACCAGTTCGCCGGCGCACTTTCCACAGGCACCGTTGCGACAACCATAGGGCAGACCAATCCCCTGACGCAGTGCCGCCTCGAGAATAGTTTCACCCTCTTCGACACTGAATTCATGGCCGCTGGCCGGCACGATAACCTTGAAACTCATGTAAAATCTGTCCTATTGGAAATGCAGCTCATTTTCACATATTAAATTTGCCATAGAAACAGCCTATTAGTGATGTTTAAACAATAAATAACCATGGCCAGAGTAAAAGTATTCAGCACCGGTATCTGCCCCATCTGCGAAAAGACCAAATCACTGCTCAGCAAGTGGGGTATTCCCTATGATGAAGCACGTATAGACACAGACATGGCTGCACGCAGGGAATTCAGCCGGATCACCAATGGCGCGCGTACGGTGCCTCAAATCGCAATTGACGGTCAGTGGATCGGTGGCTTTACCGAACTGACCGAGCTGCACATGGAAGACAAACTGGATGATCTTGTAGAATAGTGCCGGTTTTCCAGCCTGAAAATAACAAAGTTCGTGTTTACAGAAAAAATTCTACATCTGGCAATTGCCAGCTGCTGCGTGCTTTTACTGATCGACAGTACACACGCCCAGGAAGCAATTGACATACCTGCGGACGAAGCCGACGAAGAATATATGGAAAAGACCTTCAAGTGGGAGACCTCAACGCCCACGGCGATCGATTTCGACTGGATACAGCTGGTTTCAGGCGAATGGCTCAAGGGTGAGATCAAAGGCCTGTATAAAGACAGCCTCGAATTCGACAGTGACAAGCTGGATCTGCTCACACTTGACTGGGAAGATGTAAGGTATGTGGAAACCCACATTCCCGGCAGCGCCTACATTGAAGGTCATGGAACCGTCTATGGCTACTTCGAAATCAATAATACAAAAATAATCGTAACCAACGGTGGCGAGGCCAAGGAATTCTCCCGCTCACAACTGGTTTCGTTGATCACCGGCGGCGAGGAAGAATCAGATTACTGGTCGGCCAAGATTACCCTTGGTCTTATAGTCAGAAGTGGTAATACCGATCAGGTTGACTACAACGCCAAAGCCAATATCATGCGCCGGACTTCTTTTTCAAGAGTTATAACAGATTATATCGGTAACATATCGAATACCCAGGATGTAGAAACGACAAACAACCATCGTATTACCGCGACATATGACCTTTTCAAATCGCGACATTTCTTTTTGCGCCCCATATTCGGCGAGTATTACAGAGACCCATTTTCCAATATCGACTCGAGAATCACAGTTGGTACCGGTTTTGGTTATACCATTATCGATACCAGCAGGACCAACTGGAACATAGCCGGTGGACCTGCCTACCAGGCGACGCGTTTCGTTTCGGTGCAACCCGGAGAAGACAACAAGGAAACAACGCCGGCTCTGGTTGTTGGTACCGATTATGATATTGAATTGACCAAACAGCTCGACTTTATTTTTAATTACAGCACAACGTGGGGGAATCAAGCATCGGGTGGTTATACTCATCATCTGGTCACCACCTTTGAAAGTGAAATCATTGGATCTTTCGATTTCGATGTCTCATTTATCTGGGACCATATCAGTAATCCAACTGCTGCAGATGACGGCGCCGTGCCGTTTAAAGACGATTATCGGCTGACACTCGGAGTCAGCTATGAATACTGATCGATACAGACATGTCTGCAAATTGTAGAGGATTGCCACGCCGCAATCGCGGCTCGCAATAAGAAATAATTGAGGCCGTGGCACGTGAAGGGAAGCAATCTGCGGAATTCTGCAAATGCTACAGCGCTGTTGCCTGGAATCTATGGGTTTCAGCCTTCAAGGCGCATGCTACTCTAAAGCAGGTTTTGCGCACGGGGCGGGTATTTTTTACAGTATGTATACTTTTCGCACTCATGAACACAAGACACATATACATTATCCTGCTCGCGGCTCTGCCTGGTTCCTGTACGAATATAATTCGCACCAGTTAAGATTCGGACAAAGTGCGTCTGTATTTAATTTCGACTGTCGTAAACAGGGATATCATAGCGTCTCAGGAGCATAATTGTACACATCTGGGCGAAGTGATCGGCGGCGAAGGCGACTGGTATACCTGGCTGTTTATCAGCAATGCCAACCTGACCCAGGACGCACTTAACGATATGAAAAACCTGGCTCATGCGATGGGAGCCGATACAGTTATTGTCTACAGGAATATTGGCTTTGCGACGTCAGTAACCCTGCTTGGTCAGGCATACGACCGTACCAGACCGCAGTTCAAGACCTGACAATCATCGAATGAGCTTACTTGCGGATATAGCTATATTTGGTGTGGCAATGCTGCACCTGTTGTTTACGCTGCTGAAATGTATTTGTGGGACAAACCCACAGGACAGGAAATGTTTAGGTTGACACCTGAATTTGCCAACCAGACCAGAACACTGGCCGCCAACCAGGGGCTATATAACGGGTTTCTTGCTGCCGGACTTATCTGGAGCTTACTGACAGAACAGGTCGCATTCGATCTTCAGCTGTTTTTTCTTTCCTGTGTCATTACAGCAGGCATTTTTGCAGGAATAACAACCAGCCGAGGATCGTCTGGGTACAGGCAATACCCGGTATAATTGCACTGGTTCTGGTTTTTTTGGCACAATCCACCTACTAAATCACCTTGCAGGCAACAGAACACATATGAATTTTCTAGAAGAGTTTATCAAGAAGGAATCGTCGGCAGGCATCACGCTGATTTTTGTCACCCTACTTGCCCTGCTACTGAAAAACTCAGCGTTATCAGAGATATATAACGCCTTTCTACACACACCGGTCGAAGTCCGTTTTGGGGCATTGCATATCGATAAACCGCTTTATCTGTGGATAAACGATGGCCTGATGGCCATTTTCTTTCTGCTGATCGGTTTGGAGGTTAAACGTGAACTCATCGAGGGCCACCTGTCTACGCTGTCGCAGGTTGCTCTACCCGGTATTGCCGCCGTGGGTGGCATGGTTGTTCCCGCATTGTTCTATATCTACTTCAACGAGGACCAGCCCCTGGCTATGCAAGGCTGGGCAATACCGACTGCGACCGATATCGCTTTTGCACTGGGTATTCTGTCATTGCTCGGCAAAAGGGTGCCTGCGTCACTGAAAATTTTCCTGCTCGCACTGGCCATCATCGATGACCTTGGCGCTATTGTTATTATCGCTATTTTCTATACCGTCGAACTGTCGACCTTGTCGATCACCATAGCGATTCTTGCTATTGGAATATTGATTCTGATGAATCAACGCGGCGTGGTTAAAAAAGCAGCTTATTTCATAGTCGGTGTTGTGTTGTGGGTGAGTGTACTCAAGTCCGGTGTGCATGCGACATTGGCCGGTGTCGCACTTGCCTTCACCATCCCGCTCAAGTCCAGGGACAAGGATGGCAACGAATTCTCGATATCAAAATCCATCGAGGAAGACCTGCACTTCTGGGTCGCATTTTTTGTGTTGCCCTTGTTTGCTTTTGTCAATGCCGGCGTTGATTTGCGCCAGGTATCGATTGAAAGCATGCTGGGGCCAGTGCCACTGGGTATCATGGCGGGCCTCTTCCTCGGCAAGCAAATCGGCGTATTCGGTTTCAGTTTTATAGCCATCAAGCTCAAGCTTGCTTCACTGCCAGCCAACAGCTCCTGGCTTCAACTCTACGGTGTAGCCGTACTGACAGGTATAGGTTTTACGATGAGTCTGTTTGTTGATTCGCTGGCATTCAAGGATGACGCCCTTTACGAATATGCTGACAGACTGGCAATCCTCGCTGCTTCGTTCCTGTCAGGTGTTGTCGGATATCTTATTCTCCGATGCAGCAAGGGCTGCAAAGTGGAAACCCGGTACGAGTGATGCCAATTAGATATATCATTATAACGTTGCAGCTGTTATTCATAACAGCTGCTACATTGGTACATGCTGATGAAAATAAAGCGCTGGAAACCCTCTCCAAACAAATCAAGACCATCAATCACAAACTCGAGCGCGGAAACTTCGATCACGAAGATCTGGCCAAATGGACCAAGACCGCGATCAAGCTCAGCAGTGAAGCGGAACTCTGTATCGCTGATAATGATGCAAAAATAGAAAAAATACAGAAATCCCTTGATGGTCTAGGCGAAAAGGTAAAAGACGAAACCAAAGCTGTAAGCCAGCAGCGAGAACAGTTACAAAAAGAGAAGGAAAAGCTCGATAAGATCCTGGCGCAATGCAATCTGTATAAACAGAACAGCGACAAGGCCAGCGAACAGATATCCCTGGCTGAAAAATCCTACTTCAAGGAAAAATATTTTATACGCGGTCCGCATATATACACCCTGGTTGTTGAATATCTCAAAAACCCTTTCGAACTCATTGCCGATTCCGGCACGTTTTTGTGGAAGCACACTGGCCTGCAGGCGCTCGATAGAACCGACGCCGTTATTGATACATCGATCGTGATTCTGATGGTCCTTATTGGCATCTGGACACGCAAGTCCTTGCGGAAGCTTGAAGGCTCCATTCAATGGATCGACGATTTCGCAGAAAACTTTTTACGCGCGGCACTGACCACATTTGCACAATACGCACCATGGTTGTTTGGTGCATCGGCTATTGCACTAATTCTGTATCTAACCACACGCGATATATCACCGATGCCATTTATAACGACTCTGGCGATCGGTTTTCTGATTTATCTGGCTTTCATTGTGGCTGTCCAGTTTATATTTTCACCGGTAAAACCGGCACATGTATTTATCGATTTCACGCCTGGTATTCCTGAAAAACTTTCACGCCGCCTGCACATACTCGCTTTACTGACTTTCGTTGGCTATATGGCCTTCTACACCGTATTTTCAGAAAGCATTCCCGAGCTCAACCGCTTGCTGTTAAGGGATGTCTTTTCATTACTGATCGTCCTTAACCTTATATGGCTGTTTGCAGTACTGATAAGTTCGCCCAAGCTTGCAAAGTTCCGATGGCTGTTCATCGTATTGATCATCATCTTTGCACTTTCGTTAATGGCTGAGTGGGCAGGTTACAGAAATATCGGTTTGGCCGGCCGGCGGTATATATTCCTGATGTTTGTAATTTTCTCTGTATTCATTGCTGTTTCGAAAATTTTTGAGGACTTGTTTAATGCCATGGATGACGGTACTTATGCGTGGACAAGGCGCCTGCATGAGAGACTCGGCGTTGAAGAAGGGAGGACATTACCGGGTCTGGTATGGCTAAGACTACTGACCACAATCATCATCTGGGGCGGTTTTGCGTATATCTTGCTGAGCTCAATTGATCAGAGTGGAGCAATAATCCAACACACTCGCAATTATCTGGTCAATGGTTTCACTATTGGCGAGTTCAGAATCGTCCCCAGCAGGATCCTTCTATCGTTATTATTTTTTGCACTGATTATCCTTTCAACAGGAGCTATCAAACGCCAGCTTGAAAACAACTGGTTGCCTAAAACATCGATGGAACGTGGCGGCCGCGAGGCCGTGGTCACCATCACCGGTTATGTCATGTTCGTTCTTGCCGCTCTGGTGGCCCTTTCCGTCGCAGGGTTTAATTTCAGCAATATCGCCATCATTGCTGGCGCCCTTTCGGTGGGTATCGGTTTTGGTTTACAGAACATCGTTAATAATTTTGTATCAGGCCTTATACTTTTATTTGAAAGACCAATCAGAAAAGGTGACTGGATCATGGTTGGCACTACTGAAGGTTACGTTAAGGACATTCGCATCCGTTCGACACGCATCATTACCTTTGATCGCTCCGATGTGATCGTGCCAAATTCAGAGCTGATTTCAAACCAGGTAACCAACTTCATGCTGGATGACATTCGTGGCCGTGCCATCGTCAGGGTTGGCGTCGCTTATGGCAGTGACACTGAAAAGGTCAGGTACATTCTGACTCAGGTTGCTGAAGAGAATGAACTGGTTGTCAAAGACGGCACTTCACCTAAACCAATGGTCCTGTTCCGCGGCTTTGGCGACAGTTCACTGGACTTTGAATTACGCGTACATCTATATGACGTCGACCGGCGCCTTAGTACTATCAGCAACCTCAATTTTGCAATCGACAAGGCCTTCCGCGAAGAAGGTATAGAAATACCGTTCCCACAGCGTGATGTTCATGTGAAAACACTGCCAGACAATAGCGATAGCAAGTAGCCCGGATGTAACGAAGTTGAATCCGGGGTTGCTGTCGAAGTCGCATGTCTTCCCGGATTTACAGTATACATCCATGTATCCTGCCCTACGGGCCAACCAAAGGCTGTTCAAATTCGATCCAGTTGAATTTAGTCGCTGCGCTGCATCCGGGCTACACAGCGAATAAACAGGTTAATTTCATTTGAGTCCATCTTACTGACCACGTGTTATCTGAGCTTCCCAGAACACCCGCCCAAGTGGGACAGCGATGGGGGCCGCCCCTTTTTCTCTAATCACCGCCGATGTGCTTGTGCAGCTTGACCGGGACAGCCACTTTCTTGCGCATGCGTATGTTCAGCATCTCAACCGATACCGAGAACGCCATCGCGAAGTAGATGTAGCCTTTTGGCACGTGGACATCGAAACCTTCGACGATCAGGGTCACGCCCACCAGAATCAGGAAGGAGAGCGCAAGAATTTTTATAGTCGGGTGGCGGTCGACGAAATCCCCGATCGGCTTTGCGGCGACCAGCATGACACCGACTGCCGTAACGATGGCGATGGCCATGATAGAGACGTGTTCAACCAGTCCCACTGCAGTGATTACCGAGTCGAGTGAGAAAACGATATCAAGGATCGCGATCTGCACCACCACGCTGGCAAAGCCGGCAACCTTGGGCACGGTGGTGTCCTCGTCGATGCCCTCCAGACTGTTGTGAATCTCGTGCGTCGACTTGAACAACAGGAACAGGCCACCGGTAATCAGTATCACATCACGACCCGATATCTCCTGCCCGAACAAACTGAACCAGGGTTCTTTCAGGCCCATCACCCAGGCAATCGAGAACAGCAGCGCGAGCCGGGTCAACATCGCCAGGCTGATGCCCACCCGACGGCCGATCTCGCGCTGATGCGCCGGCAGTCGGCCAACGAGGATGGAAATAAAGATGATATTGTCGATGCCGAGCACGATTTCCAGTGCAGTCAGGGTACCCAGTGCAATCCACGCCTCCGGGCTGGTGAACCATTCGAACATATGTTTCTCCGTTTTGTCGCTGTCGCGTAGTATATCCAATATGATATCGACGTACATGAACGCTTTTGTAGGGATTTACGATCTTACTATGCGGGCCAGGTGTGATGCAGCGAAGCGGAATGCGGTTTCCGAATCAACGCGGCCAATCCCCGGATTACGTTTCACTCCATCCGGGCTACCTGGTTGCATCGATGATCCGGCAGCTGTAAAAAGCACACAACAACAAATCGTTCGCCGCGAAATACACAGAAAGACGCTATATGGCTTTGCCAGGACTAACCAGGATTTGCATTCCTGGCGTTATTTGCGACTGAATTAATGTTCTTGCTGGTTCAAGGTGCGCACGGCGCACCCTGCTGCTCCGAGCCTGTTTCGTTCCATACATTAATCCTATTTCTTTGCGACCTCTGCGCCTCGGCACGCTTTGCGTTTATGATTATGTTTCTATCGCTAACGGGCCATACTAACCCGCAATCACCGCTCAAGCATGTATATCAAATCCATCGATTGACGGGAACCGGTGCTGGCTTCGAGGCTGAATCCGCGGCCAAGCGTGTAACGTATCCTGAACGACCCAGGGGATCCCAGGGTACCGAACACATAGCGTACGTACAACCGGTCGTTGATGCGCTTGCCCGCCACCATGGCAGCTTCATTCGCATCATTGGTTTCGAACGTGACTTCATCCAGTCCGAGAATACCATCTTCTGCTGAAACCAGTTGCTGCAGACCGAGTGCCAGGGCTGCACCGCTGGCGTCGCTGTCGGAAGTTGCCGGGCGGTCGAGCAACAGGAATGACAATACATCACGCTCGCTCATTGCCGGCCGTGAAAATGGTTCGGTCTTTACGTTCTGGGCTGTGCCTGTCAGGCGAAGACCTATCGTGTACTGCCGGCCTTCGTAAATGGTCTCGCGGCTCACCTGGATATTGATCAGAGGGTCATCCAGTGGCCCGGTGAATGTGAGTTCACCACGGTCAACGCGCAGCTCCTTGCCGTAACCGGTCAGGAAACCATCGCGCACACGCACCGTGCCGCCGCTACGCAGAAAACCGCCGCGGCTCTGGGTCAGCCTGAGGCCACCATCCAGCCGGCTGTTCAGGCCAAAGCCGCTGAAGCGTACGTCATCGCCAAGCACGACCTCGACATTACCGGTAACGATGGTAGCTTGCTGTTGTTCGATAACGCGTTCCGGTGCATGCACGATCACGTCGGCTGACCTCGGCACGGCGCTTTGCGGAAGCGCGCGAATCTGGGCCGTCGCGCGCGGTATCAATACGACGCCGCTGATATCGAACACGCCTTCGCCAATGTACAGTTTCAGGTCGGGCGAGGTATCAACACTCAGATCCGGAACACGTACGGTCGCAAGGTTCTGGCCCTGTATGCGGATATCGGCGACCAGATCCGTGTCTTCCACAGCGCGTATTTCACCGAGTATTTCGGCGCGGCCATCACCCGAGCGCAGCTCGCCCGTCACCTGCAGTTTATCGGTGCCGACACTCTGCGCCGCTATGTTGATGCCGCTCAGAGTAACACCGGCTCCCAGCAGTCCGAGCGCGCCATCGGTCAGGTTTGCACCGCCGGTGAACAGCGGATCACCCAGCGTACCGCCGACATCAAGATCAACCGTCAGCTCACCCTTCAATTCGCCCGGGTTCAGTACCCGTTGCACCAGCGGTCTCAGCAGCCCGATGCTGGGCAGCTTGCCATTGGCTTCGGCCTGCAACGGGCTGTCGGCTACCAGCGGTCCGCTGACTTTGGCCGTCGCGGTCATATTCAGCCCCTGTTCTCCGCTCAGGTTTGCAGACAGATGGGTTTGAGTCGTGTCCGAGACGAGATCGATCCTTACCTGGTCGAGCACCGTCTGAAATTTATCGATGTCGTCTGCATACCCCAAACGCGTGCGTGACTGCCGCCAGTGCAGTTCCCCATGCAGGCCCGCCGTATCACGTGCGAGCTTGAGGTCCGCATCGACCGTGCCATCGATGCTGTAACCCTCTGCCAGCAGCGGCTGCAGTTTGGCGAGTGCAAAATCATTAATAAGAACCGCGCTTTGCAGGCTTTGGGCATCCCATCTGCTGGCATCGATGCAGATGCCTGCCTGTTGTTGTTTCCAGCAATGCGCGCTGACCTGGCCACCTGCTGCCGACACGCGCAGTTCCGGATGCTGTTGCAGCCGCCAGCTGTCAAAGCTGTCGGGCCGGATCTGACCGTAGTCGAAACGCTGCGTGAGTGTCTGGCCATCCCAGCTTCCGCTGGCGCGGAGCACCACATCGATG
>Ga0209536_100016885_pt1 | contig 10364 bp, 11 predicted proteins | sample DeeMarSeWOR28_12_FD_187461 | JGI IMG/M metagenome (GOLD analysis project Ga0209536, IMG submission 187461) | Marine sediment microbial communities from White Oak River estuary, North Carolina - WOR-2-8_12 (SPAdes) (version 2) | ecosystem: Environmental > Aquatic > Marine > Intertidal zone >... | reverse complement strand
CACACCTGCCTGGCGAGTGGCGTCGCCGGGACGAGCGCGATGGATACCGCCGGTCTGGCCTCCGGTGAGCTGGCGTACTACCTGGTCAGTCGCACGACCTCACCGTGCTCGGAGTCGAGCCTCGGCCTGGACAGCGGTGCTGGTGAACGGCCGAACTCGAATCCCTGTCCCTAGTCGTTTCGTCCCGCGTGGGCGCGCCGGGCAGCACCGAGAGCCGCCGCGTGCGCGCCATGCACGGTTCGGCCGCGCAACAGCTCGGGGTGTTCATCCTCACCGCCGCGCTCCTGCGCCACCACCCGGGCGCGACCGCGCCGGGTGCCCAGCCGCTTCTCGTTATCGAAGACCCGGAGGCTCATCTGCACCTGATGACACTGGCCTCGGTATGGGGACTGCTGGAGCATATCCAGGCACAGAAAATCATCTCGACCCATTCCGGCACCCTGCTGGCCGCCGCTCCGCTGCATACCGTGCGACGCCTCACGCGTCACCAGGGCGAAGTACGCCAGTGGTCGGTGCCCCGCGACCGGTTCAAAACCGATGATCTGCGCAAGCTCAGCTACCACCTGCGCGCGCGCCGCGGCGTGGCCAGTTTCGCACGCTGCTGGTTGCTGGTGGAAGGCGAAACCGAATTCTGGATACTTCCGGAACTGGCACGCATGCACGGTTACGATTTCAGCCTGGAGGGCGTAGCAGTGGTCGAGTTCGCCCAGTGCGGACTGGCGCCCCTGGTCGGTCTGGCCCGCGAACTGGGTATCCAGTGGCATGTGCTCACCGACGGCGACCGGGCCGGGAGTCATTATGCCGACACGGCTGCATCGTTTATGGCCGGAGACCAGAGACGCCTGCGCCTCACTCGCCTGCGCGACGTGGATATCGAGCATTGCTTCTGGCATCACGGTTATGCCGCGATGTTGAAACAGGCCGCCGGTCTGCCCGGCGGCGCGCCGGTGCTGGCGCGCCAGGCTATCAACCGGGCCATCAAACGCCTGTCCAAGCCCTACCTGGCCTTCGAGCTGCTCATCGCGGTGACGCAACCGGGTTCCGCGGGTGTCCCCAAGCCCCTCAGACAGGTGATCGACACCTGTGTCCAACTGGCGCGCGGCGCACCGCAGTATTGCCACAGCGGACACGTGGACGAGCAACTATAGCGGCGGGCGTTCCAGGCGGGCGAGCGCCCGACCGGCAGCGCACCGTAGCGTTTACAACCGGTATTGCTGCACCGCGCAATTCGCGAAACGCAGGGTGCGCAGATCGGCATCGGGGACCGTGCTCAACCGGGCCTCGAACACCCGCAAGGTTTCCTCGTGCGCCACTAGCAGCACGCAATCCTGCGGCTGTGTCTTCAGCCACTCCATAAAACGCATCACCCGCGCCTTGTAGTCGAGCAGCGATTCACCGCCATTGGCGCGCGCGTGCAACGGGTCATGGGCGGTCGCCGCAAAGTAGTCGCTCACTGGCTTGCCGTCGAAGCCGCTGCGAATATCGTTCAGCAGCGCATTAGCCTCAATCGGGACGCGGTGGTAGCGGTTGATGATTTCCGCGGTCTGGCGGGTACGCGGCAACTCAGAGGTGATGATACGCTGCAGCGGCGCGTCGCGGAGCTGTTGTGACGCTGCCTGTGCCTGGGCGATGCCGTTGTCGGTAAGATGGACATCACGGCGCGGGTCATCGTTGCATAGCCCGAGCCGGTTGTAATTGGTTTCCCCGTGACGCAGTACGTAAAGTTTCATGTGAAACCCGAATGCGGATACGACACCCGATTCTGGGATCTGGGCGTTAACAGATCAACCGTCGGCGCACGTCGTATGCTGCCTGCACGCGCACGGCCGGCGGCTTGACCTGCGCGTGCATTCACCTCAGACTGCGCCGTCAGCGCTACGCAATTTCCGCACACCAGGAGCCGGCAATCGGAGCCAGGTCGGCTGCCCCGACGGCGGTTTTGTTGTGTCCCTGAGTGTGACGGACTCACCCGGGAAACGATGCCTGACACCACCGTCATCACGCTCACTTTCGCTGGCTACATCGTACTGATGCTGCTTATCGGGCTGGCCGGTTATCGGCGCACCGGCGATCTGTCCGATTACCTGCTGGGCGGGCGCCAGCTGGGGCGCTGGGTGACAGCACTCAGCGCCGAGGCGTCCGACATGAGCGGCTGGCTGTTACTCGGCCTGCCCGGGTACGCCTACCTGTCCGGACTGGAGGCTGGCTGGATCGCCCTGGGACTGCTGGCCGGGACCTACCTGAACTGGAAGCTGGTGGCGAGCCGCCTGCGCCTGTACACGCAGCTGGCCGGCGATGCACTGACGCTGCCGGAGTTTTTCGAACAACGCTTTGCAGACCACTCGCGCCTGCTGCGAGTGGTGGCGGCGTTGCTGGTGCTGCTGTTCTTCACCTTTTATACCAGCTCGGGACTGGTGGCGAGCGGCAAGCTGTTCGAAGCCGTGTTCGGTATCGAATACCACAGCGCCATTCTGGCCGGCGCCCTGGTGGTAGTCGCCTACACCTTCTTCGGTGGTTTCCTCGCCGTGTCCTGGACCGACCTTGTACAGGGATGGCTGATGTTGATTGCCTTGGTCGCGGTGCCAGTGGCTGTCATGGAAGCCGGCGGCGGGATGCAATCCAGCATCGCGGCCTTGCGCCAACACAATGCCGCACTGCTGGATCCGTTCAGCGCTGCCAGCGGCGAACCGCTCAGCCTGGTCGCGATCGTTTCGCTGCTGGGCTGGGGACTGGGCTATTTCGGGCAGCCGCACATCCTGGCCCGGTTCATGGCCATTCGCCGAGTGCAGGACGTGGGCGCGGCACGTGCCATCGCCGTGACCTGGGTAACCATCACCCTGATCGCCGCGGTACTGGTCGGCGTAATGGCGGTCGGCTACCTTCAAACACCGTTGATCGGTGCCGACAGCGAAAAGGTGTTCATGGAAATGGTCAGCGTGCTGTTTCACCCACTGGTGGCCGGGGTGTGCCTGGCGGCGATACTGGCAGCCATTATGAGCACCGCCGACTCGCAGCTGCTGGTCGCCTCGGCCGCGCTGTCGGAGGACTTCTACCGGGCTTTCCTGCGTCCGCAGGCGAGCGCCACGGAGCTGGTGTGGATGGGGCGCCTGGCGGTGCTGGGGCTGGCAGCCGTCGCGATCTCTCTGGCCATGGACCCGGACAACCGGGTGCTGGACCTGGTGGCGTACGCGTGGGCGGGCTTCGGGGCAGCGTTCGGGCCCACCGTGCTGCTGTCACTGTACTGGGGACGCATGAACCGTTTCGGCGCACTGGCCGGCATGCTGGTGGGCGGCATCACGGTCATGGTATGGAAACACCTCGAGGCGGGGCCGTTCGGCCTGTTCGATCTCTACGAGCTCATACCCGGCTTTGTGCTTTCCACCGCTGCGATTCTGGTGTTCAGCCTTCTTACGCCACCCCCCGAGGCACGCATCCGCCAGCAGTTCGAAAACCTGTATGGTTGATCGCCACTCGCCGGCCTTGGTACAGCAAGAACGGCGAAAAGCCGGGACAGGCTCCTGGCTTGCCCCGGCCGCGAGGTAGCCGCTCAGGTCAGCGGTGTCAGGATGATTTCCACCCGCCGGTTGAGCGCCCGCCCCTCCGGGGTGTCATTCGAGGCGACGGGTGAATCCGGACCCATGCCACGCGTCAGCAGCCGCTCCGGCAGCACCTTCTGGCTTTGCAGGTAATTGGCGACACTCTGCGCACGCCGCACCGACAGTTCCTGGTTGTACTCCCTGCTGCCGGTGCTGTCGGTGTGCCCGACGACGTCGACGTAGGTCTTCTCGAATTCGTTCACCACCAGCGCGACCGAGTCGAGTACCGGATAGAAGCCGGATGAAATATCAGCCGAGTTGGTGGCGAAGGTGATATTGCCGGGCATGTTGAGGATGATCTGATCACCCACCCGGGTAACACTCACCCCGGTGCCTTGCAGCTGCGCACGCAGTTTGGCCTCCTGCTGGTCCATGTAATTGCCCGCCAGCCCTCCCGCCAGCGCGCCCAGACCGGCACCGAGCAGCACGGCCTTGCGCTTGCCGCTGATCAGGGCCCCGGCGATGGCGCCACCGATGGCGCCGATGCCGGCACCCATGGTCGCCTTGCTGGTCTTCTGTTCACCGGTGTAGGGATCGGTCGTCTGGCAACCGACGCTGCCAACGGCGAGCGCCGTCAACAGCGCCAGTGCCGCCGGGCGCAGTCTGAATCCGGATGACAGCTCATCCGACTGAGCTTGATGCATTGCGTTTCCCCTTGTCTGGTTGAAGGCTCTGGAGGCGCGTATTACACACCGAAAGTCGAACTGTTACAAATGCTGGCGATGAGCCGCAGTTCAGCTCCGGCGGGAGCAACGCTCGGCACCGGGGTCGGCGATTCCGCCTATACTGAGGCTAGTCGCAGAGGCATCGGGCATGTGCGCCCTGGAGCGGCGAAAACGAGGAACGCTCGCCATGAAAACACTCCTGTCCACCTGGTTTGCGGCTGTGCTCGCAGCCTGCCACACCGCCGCCAGTTACGACATCAATTCCTCCGGCTATCGGATACCCGCGGGGGCCAGTCTGATTGTCAACCAGGAACTCCCCATCCCCGCCGGTCAGCGCCATGTCAAGCTGCAACACGGCAGGCCCGTGTCAGGGGTCGATGAGTTCAAGATCAATTGCGAGATCCGGGTGTATGACCTCGGCGTGGAGTCGATTCGTCCCGAACGATTCCGCATCACCAGCGCTGGCGAGGGCCGCGAATGGGCGTTGCAGCCCACGGTGCTGCGCTTTTTCCGCGTCCTGCACCTCACATCGGAAGCACAACCCGAGGTGCTGAAACTGATCTGTCAGAAGTCGGATGACCCGCTGGCGGGACGCAACCCCTCGGTGCCGCAAATGCAGGAAGCGCTGGGGAGCTATGTGACCTTCGAGTTTCCCGATTCCGAGCAGCAGGCTCGCTAGCGACTCTGCCCCGGGCAGCATGGCAAGCCGCCCGGGACTCCGACGCTATCCGCTACGGGTTACGAATCAGGATCTCGACGCGGCGATTGGCAGCGCGTCCTTCCGGAGTTGCGTTGCTGGCGACCGGGCGCTCGCTGCCGTAACCGGTGGCCATGAGACGACTGGCGGAGATGCCGCCCACTTCGACCAGGAACCTGGCCACGTTGTCGGCGCGTTGTTGCGACAGGGTCTTGTTCACCTGCGCGCTGCCGGTCGAGTCGGTGTGCCCCGATATCTCGATAGTGCTGTTGGGGAAGGTCTCCACTGCCTGAATGATCTTGTTCATGAGGGCGAAATTCTGCGGCCCGATCTCGCTGCTGCCGGACGGAAAGCGGAATCCCTGGGCAGAAATGAGCACATTCTGGCGCTGCTGGTAGACGGTCGCCTCGGACGGCGTAAACAGCGACTGCACCTTTTCGATCGCAGCACGCTGCTCGGCGGTCAGGGACAGTTCCTGTTCGTACTGGGAGCGTTGCGCGGCAGTGTCGTCGCGCTGTTTCATGAGGTCCTTGATTGAGTGCTGCAGGGACAGCACGACGTTACGGTTCGGTTCATTGAACGGCAGCGGTTCGTTCAGCGGGGCAGCGATTTCGCTCAGCTGGTCCTGGTACCAGATCACCGCGTCCTCGCGCGTGAAGTCGCGGCGGTCGAAGTCCTTGATCAATTCCGTGACCCAGATGCTCTGCTCCGCGAGGTACTTGGCGCGCGTGGCGTGGGCGTTGGCTTTGTCGGTCTTGGTGCGGTCCGCTTCCAGCACCGACTCCGCCAGTTTCATTTCGTCCTCGGCCAGCTTGTACGTTTTGGGTGCATGCTTGGCCGCACCCTTGTTTTTGGCATCTGCAATCGCGGTCTGGGCCGCTTCGACGGTCCCTTCTTTCAGCGCGGCCAGCTCCAGCTGCTCGTAGCCGGCAATGAGGCGCGGGCGACGATCCTTGGCCTCTACGATGCGCTCGCGCTCCACCAGATTCGCGACCTTGCGCAATTCTTCATCGAGATCAGCGGAGCGTTCCGGGAAAATGCTGGTAGCGCCGGCTGCCAGCGCCTTGCCCCGCGCAGCGAGCACTTCGCGCAGCACGTCGCGGCTCACCTCGGCGTGCTGGTTGGCCGTCGCAAGCGTCTGCAGCCCCTGGGCCGCGGCCGCATCAGCGTTAGCCGCCCGATCCGCCTCGGCCTCCGCCAGCGCCTTGTCCAGTTGCGTGCGGGCGGTGCTATAGCCGTCCGGCGCCAGGTTGTCCACACCCTGCGCCGCGGCGTCTTTGAGACCCTTGTCGAGTTTGGCGATCTGCTCATACTGCGCCAGGATCTGCTCCTGGGTGAGTTTGGGTGCGGTCGCGCAGCCCGCCAATATGGCGACCACGAAAAACGGAAAACAGAACAGCCTGCAGATGTTAGTCATTGTTTCTCCCTCAAGTCCGTTTCGGCGCTGCGCCGGAGACGCGAATATAGCTCAGCTTGACGTCGATGCAAAACGCATTTGGTCGCTAACCCGGATGTGAGACTCGGTTGCGCGGGTTTTCGTCACAGCCGCGTACCGCTCGCCGCCAACAATCGTGGCGTCACCCTGTCTGTGTTCGCGGCAAGAACCTCGACGCTTTGCGGTCGCTGGACCAAGCGCGTCCTGGCGCCGGATTGTTAAACACACCCGCGCGCGTTAGAGTCCGCATTCCTGACCGAGAGCACGGCCACCCGTGATCTTTCTTCTCTCACGTCAGGTGTACCCACCGCATCTGTTTGCATGCTTGGAGACTATAACCTCATGGAGTGGATACTCGAACCCCAGGCGTGGGTAGCCCTGGTTACGCTGACCGCCCTCGAGATCGTACTCGGTATCGATAACATCATTTTCATTTCCATACTGGTCGGTCGGCTTCCCGTACAGCAGCGTCAGCGCGCCCGCATCCTCGGGCTGTCGCTGGCGATGATCACGCGTATCCTGCTGTTGCTGTCTCTGGTCTGGGTGATGGGCCTGACCCGGCCGCTGTTCAGCGTGTTCGCCGAGGAAATTTCCGGGCGCGACATCATTCTGTTCGGAGGTGGGCTGTTCCTGCTGGCCAAGAGCACCATGGAAATTCATCATGCCCTGGAAGGTGCGGAGTCAGGCGGGCATGCCCCCGCTGCGGCAAGCTTTGCCAGCGTGCTGGTACAGATTGCGCTGATCGACATTGTCTTTTCGCTCGACTCGGTGATCACTGCTGTCGGTCTGGCACAGCACGTACCGGTGATGGTGCTGGCGATTGTCATCGCCGTACTGGTGATGATGTGGGCGGCGCGTCCGATCAGCGATTTCGTCGACGCACACCCCACAGTCAAGGTGCTGGCACTGAGCTTCCTGGTCCTGATCGGCGTGGCCCTGATCGGCGAGGGGCTGGACTTCCATATCCCGAAGGGCTACATCTACTTCGCTATGGCTTATGCGCTGGTGGTCGAGATGCTCAACCTGAAAATTCGCAAAGCGCGCGCGCCGGTGGCACTGCACAAAAAAGCCCCCGAGTAGGGGGCTCTGCCGGTGATGATCAGGCATGGGGTACGGCGCGTCAGTCCCCGCCGCCGCCCGACGCCGGCTCACGGCCCGCGCTTTTCTCGCTGATACAGTTCTCAACGAAGCTCTTTAGCTGGTCTTCGTCCAAGTCATCGCTAACCCCCAGCTCGATACATTCGGCGCGAAACTCGGAAAACTGGGCCGGTTTCATTGCGACCTTGCTGACGCTTGCTGCCTCGTCGTCGCCGGCCTGGGCACCGAGGCTCATCGTCAACGCCGATGCCAGGATAAGGCTGGTGTATTTCATGGTGTATCTCCTCGACAGGCCGGTCGGATCTGGGCACGTCGCCACGCGGGGCCTGCGCCGAGAAGTAGAGGACCAGACGCGCTGCAAGTAAAACGAAAAATATGAATGGTGACTATCGCTGCAACTGATCCACGGCGACGCCGGACCAGATCGAAATACGCTCAGTTGCCGGTCGCATCCTGGGCGACATGTAACATGTCCGGGAGCAGGTAGATCATGATCAGGATCACGCTGACCGCCGCCGCCAGCCCCAGCCACACAAACACATTTGCCACGTGGTTCTTGCCGGCACTCTGCTCGGCCAGCGCATAGGCAACACTGGGCAGGCTCACCAGGCCGACGAAGCGGTCACCGCGATACACCATGAGGCGCCGGCAGGCATTGCGCTGCATCTTGTGTACCGCCTCCTGGCAGGAAGTATCGTGCGATACCTTCACCAGAGCGGTGGTGGTAGCCACATCGCCCAGCCTCAGGCTGCCCGCATCCTTACCCTGAGCGACGACCCGTTTGACCAGATCCCGCTCGGTGAAAAGCCCCACCACTTCCTCGTTGCGGGTGACGACGAGTGAGCCTGCGTTGTGGTCGGCCATCAGGGCAACCGCCTGCTGCACAGTGCTGTTTTCGTCCAGGATCGCGACGGACTCGCGCACCAGATGATCAATCGTACACGCCATATTTTTCGTTCCGTGGTCCGCTGCAGACTGCATTGTCCCGGTTGTTGCCCGAATAGCAAGCGCATTCAGATCCGCGTTCCAAGGCAGTGCTCGTCCCGCCGCTACGCGCTCGCAGTACTTGCCGCCGGGTCAACAACGATAACCGCGGCGCCCTCAAAACGGCCGTGCCTCAGGTCGTCGAGCGCCTGATTGACCCGCTCCAGAGGGTACACCGTGACCTTGGTCTGCACCGGCACCCGCGGCGCCAGTGCCATGAAGGCCTCGCCGTCGCCCCGCGTCAGATTCGCAACCGACCTGACGCTGCGCTCTCCCCACAGCAGCGCATAAGGGAAGGATGGGATGTCCGACATATGGATACCTGCGCACACCACCACGCCGCCTTTGCGCACCGCGCGCAGTGCTGCCGGCACCAGTCCACCGACGGGTGCAAAGATGATCGCTGCATCGAGCGGTTCGGGCGGCGACTCGGTCGCCCCGCCCGCCCAGACCGCGCCCAGCTCGCGTGCGAATGCCTGGCCGCGCGTATCACCGTCACGGGTGAAAGCGTAAACCCGCCGCTGCTGGTAACGCGCCACCTGAATCAGGATATGGGCGGCAGCGCCGAAGCCGTAAAACCCCAGCCGCTCGGCAGCACCGGTCATACTCAGGGATCGGTATCCGATCAGACCTGCGCACAGGAGCGGCGCCGCCTGCAGGTCGGGATAAGCAGCCGGAATCGGAAAACAGAAACGGTGGTCCGCCACGCAGTACTCGGCGAAGCCGCCATTGATCTGGTACCCGGTATAGATGGCGCGATCGCAAAGATTTTCCTCGCCACGGCGGCAGAATTCGCAGTTGCCGCAGCTGCCCCCCAGCCATGGAACTCCGACCCGATCACCAACCGAGTACCCTCGCGCTGCAGCGCCCCTCTCCTCCACCAGGCCTACAATCTGGTGCCCCGGGATCAGCGGCAAGCGGGGTTCGTTGAGATCGCCATCCACCACGTGTAAATCGGTGCGGCACACCCCGCACGCCTGCACCCGGATCAACAGCTGCAGGTCGCTTGGTTCAGGCCTGGCGACCTCCTCAAGAACCAGCGGCGCTTGCTGCCTGTGCAGTACCATGGCGCGCATTGATGACGGCCCCTCCTGGCCGCGTCCCCACCTGCGGCCTCATTTGCATCTTACACCGCTCAAACACAAAGCCGGTGCCGAACTGCCGCGCAACGCCCCCCTGGGCATCGCTGAGACGCGAAAAGGCAGCGGCGCAATATTGTACAAGCTCAGTACTTAACAGCGTAACTCAACTATTCTACTGTCTCGCTTAGCGGTGGCAGCCTTACCGCTGAGACGGACATCCACACTAGGAGGCAATGCCCATGATTGACCAGATGATTCGGGAAATTGAAGAGAAATATGAAGTACTTTACAGTGTCGCCCCAGGCAGCCGCCTGCACGAGATCATCAATAACCCGATCGATGAAGGCATCGACGAGGGCTGATACAACCCTTTTGCAAAGAGTTGCAAGTAAAGGGGGCTTCGGCCCCCTTTCGGACTATCAACAGAATGGGCAGCAGAGCTGTCAGGGCAGCTGTGCCGGCAGCGTGAATACCCAGTCATTCGTCTTGACCGGGCTGTGGCACCCAATGCACTCCCCGCTGAAACTGGCATCTGTCCCATACGGGGTCTGGTCCATGCCTACCCAGCGCGCCCAGCCCCAGCCGGTGCCATTACCGGCGTATTTTGCCGCATCCTTGAACATGAATTCGGCGTGAACGAACTCGGCAGGGGCTATCGCTTTCGGCCAGCTGTCCTTGGGGGCTTCCTTCCACACCAGCTTGCCGAGTATAGCGCCATCCGGCCAGGGGTTGGTTTGTCCCGCGCGTGCCGCCCGGACGGCTAAATCATTGCCGACTATGACGCGCAGCGTGTTGTTGTCGATGCGA
>Ga0209536_100016884_pt1 | contig 10365 bp, 10 predicted proteins | sample DeeMarSeWOR28_12_FD_187461 | JGI IMG/M metagenome (GOLD analysis project Ga0209536, IMG submission 187461) | Marine sediment microbial communities from White Oak River estuary, North Carolina - WOR-2-8_12 (SPAdes) (version 2) | ecosystem: Environmental > Aquatic > Marine > Intertidal zone >... | reverse complement strand
GTTCATAATACCATCCAACATATATTATTCTAATGCAGGCGCACGAAAAAGCAAGACCATCCGCCAGGATGATTTCTATGCACAAGCCTCTGCAGAAAGACAAAGCATCCCGGACCGAGTAAAATTCCATATTTGCGCCCAATGGGTGCATTGACTATGAAAAAAATCGGTCTTAGATTGTCTCAAATTTATCATCCCGTCTTTTAAAAACAGCAAACCCAGAAGAATTTTTTTTAGCACGTGCCGGAGTTCTTAACCAGTGATGGAGCAGCACAGTGACGGCATGAGTCTTGAGGTCAAATGTTGCTGTATGGAAACTTGAATCTGGTAGCTGGTCTCTGGCCGCTGTCTTTTTTTAATTACTTCGATAGGAGTTAACACCAACATGAAAATAGCCATCCCAACAGAAGATCATCCCGGGGAAACCCGGGTCCCACTGATACCCGAGCACGTAGCCAAATTGGTTGCAGCCGGGGCAGACATTTCAATTGAGTCAGAACTGGGTCAGCCGCTGCAAATTACTGATGATGCGTATGCGGCCGCAGGCGCAACAACCGTCGATGATCGAATTTCGCTGCTGCGGGACGCGGATATGGTAATGCGCATTCGCAAACCGAATCTTGAAGAAGTCGGTCAACTGAAGGAAGGCTGCATTTATGTCAGCCTTCTGGATCCCTTTAACGAACGGGAACTTATCGAAATGTTCGCAGCTGAAGGAATCAGCGCAATCAGCATGGAAATGATACCCCGCATAACCCGTGCTCAGAAAATGGATGTACTCAGCTCACAAGCCAATCTGGCGGGGTATGTGGCGGTCATCATTGCTGCCGAACGTATCAACAAAATATTCCCCATGATGATGACGCCGGCGGGAACCATAGCCCCTTCCCGGGTTTTTGTAATTGGAGCCGGTGTTGCAGGTCTGCAGGCAATTGCCACGGCAAAACGACTGGGAGCGCGAGTGGAAGCATTTGACACCCGTCCTGTGGTTGAAGAACAGGTTAAATCTCTGGGGGCTCGATTTGTAAGAATTGATCTGGGAGAAACCGGCCAGACCAAGGATGGATACGCCAAAGCATTGACCGACGAACAACTGCAAAAACAGCGTGAAGGTATGGCCAAAGTGTGTGCAGCATCTGATGTGGTGATTACCACCGCACAATTATTCGGCCGCAAGGCACCGTTAATCATCACTGAAGATATGGTTCGAGGTATGCAGAAAGGTTCCGTTATTGTTGATCTTGCCGTAGAAAGCGGTGGGAATGTCGCCGGTTCTCAGCCGGACAAAGAAGTAGATGTTAATGGTGTCCGAATCATTGGCTTGGCCAATTTGCCCGGAAAAGTTGCCGTGCACGCCAGCCAAATGTTTTCCTCTAATATTTTCAATCTTGTCGATGAGTTTTGGAATACCGATGAAAAATGCTTCGAGTTAAATTTTGATGATGAGATCATACAGGGTTGTGTGATTACACATCAGCAGCAGATAGTGAATGAAATGATTCGAAACCATTATACATAAGTAGAAAAGTTTAGTCTAGATTCATAGAATAATCTTGAAATCAGAAATAAATTGAGGGATTGAGAATTGAGGAACTAGAGAATTTCTAAAAAATTAGTACCACAGGGAGTTACCAACATGTCTATCGGACTTCTAATTTTCGTATTCGTTCTAGCAATTTTCTTAGGTGTGGAACTGATTAGCAAAGTTCCCTCCCAACTTCACACACCGTTGATGTCCGGAACCAATGCTATTTCCGGCATTACCATTGTGGGGGCACTAACTGCAGCCGGTACCGGTGCTGATCTGATCGGCTCGATTTTAGGCACGATTGCCGTAATCTTCGCCACCATAAATGTGGTCGGCGGATATCTGGTTACCAACAGGATGCTGGCGATGTTTAAACGCAAAAAAGAGGAACAATAATGGCAGACTATACCGAAACGCTGATCAATCTCGGTTATATTATCGCTTCAATTCTTTTTATCCTTGGCATCAAAATGCTCGGTAAACCGGAGCTGGCCCGCCGGGGCAATCTGGTTTCAGCGCTGGGTATGTTGATTGCAGTAGTGGCCGCCCTGTTTGAGTGCTGCTTGACATTTTCCTGGGTCATTGCCGGGCTTATTATCGGTTCTCTAATCGGAGCAATTGCCGCGCGTACGGTGAAGATGACCGCAATGCCTCAGATGGTTGCTCTCTTAAACGGTTTTGGTGGAATCGCCAGCTTGCTGGTGGGATGGCAAAATTATCACAGTCAACCGGATAGCAATCTTTTTATACGTATCGCCCTTCTGCTGGCGGTTCTGATCGGCGGCGTCGCATTTTCAGGAAGTTTGATTGCCTACGGCAAATTGGCTGAAAAAATTCCCGGCCGGCCTATGTCCTTCAGGGGACAGCTGCCATTGAATGCAATCATCATCGGCTTAATCTTGCTCTGCGGTGCTGTATTTGCCTACAATCCAGCCGCCGCATATGGTTACCCCATATTTATCTTCATCTTGCTGTTAACGCTGACGATAGGTGTTTTGGGGGTTATCCCCATCGGTGGAGCCGACATGCCGGTGGTAATTGCGCTTTTGAACAGCTATTCGGGCCTGGCCGCATGTGCCGCCGGATTTATCATTCTCAACAATGTTCTCATCGTGGCAGGCTCGCTGGTCGGAGCCAGCGGCCTTATCCTGACCGGCATCATGTGCAAAGCCATGAACCGTTCACTGGGTAACGTTCTTTTTAGCGGGCTTCAAACCAGCACAAGTTCGGCCGAATCCGCCCGAATTCAAGGTGATCCCAAACCGATTTCATCCGAGGATGCATACTTTATCCTTGAAGCAGCCCGTTCGGTTGTATTTGTTCCTGGATATGGCATGGCGGTCGCGCAGGCACAGCATGCCGTTCGGGAACTTGGAGAAATACTTGAAAACAATGGTGCGGAAGTGCGCTATGCCATTCATCCGGTTGCCGGTCGCATGCCCGGCCACATGAATGTCTTGCTCGCAGAGGCCAATGTACTTTACGAGCAGCTGGCTGAGATGGATGATGTCAACCCGATAATGGACAGCGTGGATGTATGTATTGTTATCGGTGCCAATGATGTGGTCAATCCGGCGGCACGGGAGATAGCCTCAAGCTCGATCTTCGGAATGCCGATAATTGATGCGGATAGGGCCAAGACCGTAATAGTGCTGAAACGTTCCATGGCGGCCGGTTTTTCCGGTGTTGATAATCCCCTGTTTGTTAAGGAAAATACTAGAATGCTATTCGGCGATGCGAAAGCCACGGTACAACAGTTGGTTGCCGAATTTAAAGAAAGCTAACTTTTAAAGGAAATTTCGAATGCAAGTGATCAACAATATTCATGCCTTTGTCTGGCAGTCCATGACCGCAAACAATTGTAATAGCTACCTGATTGACGGACCGACCCGGGTACTCATCGATCCGGGCCATCAGGCGATGTTCAGCCATGTGGAATCGGGCCTGAGGGAATTAGGGCTGGGCGTTGACGACATAGATTTGATCATATGTACTCATGGACATCCGGATCATCTCGAAGCCGTACAATTATTTAAAGGAAAGAAAGCACTCTTTACATTACATGAAACGGAATGGGAGTGGATTGACACCATAGGAAAACAGATGAGTGCAGCGTTTGGAATTAGCATGGATTCGATCAGGCCGGATTTCTTTCTGCAAGAAGGCGATCTTTCATTGAAAGGTATCGACCTTAAGGTGTTTCATACACCGGGTCATTCACCGGGGTCCGTGTCTCTCTTCTGGCCGGATCAAAAAGTATTATTTACCGGAGATCTGGTGTTCAAAGATGGCCTCGGACGCACAGATCTTCCCGGCGGAGACGGTTCAAAACTCAAAGCAAGCATTAAGCGGTTGGTTGAATTGGATGTTGAATGGTTTCTGTCCGGACACGGTGAGATTATCTCCGGTTCAAAAGAAATAAAAGCCAACTTCGAAGGTATCGAACAATTTTGGTTTGCGTACATTTAGGGTATAGAGCAACTATGACAGATCTTTGACATGACAGCACTATGTGTAGGCTGCGGGGCTATGTTATTTGTTTTAATTGCCACCACCGTATCGGACCGGCATTTATGGAGCGGCTTTATAAAAATTGCGGATATTCGCATGAGGCGATATACCGGTTATTAAAATTCTTAATTCAATTTACATATCTCTTGCTTCTCTCATCGTCATTAAAACATCGATATAATCCCTCTGCCCCTGGTAGAGCCTGCACATATCTATCACAACCCCGGCTATTTGAGCCAGTGCTTGTACAAAATTAACATCTTCCAATGTGAACTCCCATTGCTCCGAAGTATATACTCGCATAGAACCAATTACATTTCCACGGCTATAAATAGGCACGGACAAAATAGAAGCAATGCCCTCTTTCTTTGCAGCTTCCGGGTACTGGATTCTGGGGTCATCTTTCACATCATAAATTGCCACCGGTCCATCTGTCAAAGACTGACCAATTGAATGTATTGAACTCACAGGGCCCTTTTTCAAATATTCAGAGCTCAGCCCGCATGAGGCGGCCACTTCCAACTCATTGCTTTTTGGATTGAGAAGAAACAAAGCACATCCCTTAATCTCTAAAGATGCTTTGACGCTTTGCACCGTTAGTTGGACAACTTCTTCCGGCTCTGTAGACATGGTCATCGCCTTCGTTACCTTAAGAAGCGTTTCGTAGTTGATGAGTTGTTTTTTCATTTCCTTCCTCCTTTTTCGGTGGTCATGCTGTCGATATTATTCGATATTTATAGGCTTTAGGCGGATAGACAGAAAATGCACCAATTTCAGAACTAAGTGATTAAGCCCGACCCAATTTATCCTTTTCCGCATCCAATTTTTGCTCAAACTTCGTGCGAATGTCTCTGGCTTCTGTTTGCCAGGTCTCGTCGGCGTCCAAGTTGGGGACAACGGCAGATCCTGAGATGGAATGCTTTTGGGCGAGACCTTCCCGTAGTTCTATGATGCGGTAGGAGGCAGCCGCGTTGATGGCATCTTGATAATCATTCAAAATAGACTCAATTTTCTTCGTGTTTGCACCACATAAATCTTTCAGCAGCGCCAATAGTTTTTGGTCGTATTTGTTTAAATCAAGTCTGTTAAATATTTCGTTCATCAATAAGGTGTTGTCCGACAGATTATTTTCTTTTTTTAGGCGATCATACTCGGAATTGAGTTGATCCATTGTCAATGTCTGATCTTGAAGTCTCTGCAGTATACCTCTGATTTTCTTTCCAATCTCATTTTCTTTTTGTTTCTCTCGTTCTTCAGTGCTCAAACTCAAATTTTTGGTCTTCTCCATAACCAAATCGAGCGTGCTCTTTATTTCTCCCATATAAAACCTCTCCATATAAAAAAACCGGCCCCAGAGGACCCGCCTTCTCCTATGCTACGGCGCGGCAGGCAAAGGCTTCAGCGACACCCCCAGAGGGGATTGTAAAATTTTCGATTTCTTGGTTTCAGGTGTCAGGCCCTTACGATTTCGGATTGCCTCAAGTCTCCAACCTAACACATTTGATCCTTGCCCTATGCCAGATGCTTAAACCCCTGAACCTAGAACCTTGAACCTTGAACCCTTATTATTAATCTTCAGCCAAACATACTTTATCGAAAAATTGTTCCATTTCAGGGAACAGTTCTTTGAGCTTCGACAATCGTTTCAGCTCAAAGATGTTATCAAGAGAAGGGTGCTCCAGCCCGATACCGGACTCTCTTCTTACGGTCTCAATGGTAATTTGAATCGCATAAATCGTAATTCTTTGGATCAGATCATTGGGAGAGATTTCGGTTGTGCCGTCTTGTTGATATGCCAATATCTCAGATACACAGGCAGACAGGATCGGATCAACAATATCTCCCACGTCATCGCAGCTATTCGATTCGAAATTGATGTCCAAAAAATCATCTGCCATTTTTTGAATCTTCGCCAGCCATTCCGAGCTTAAATTCTGGGGCAGCAGAGCCGACGGACCTTTGGCCAAAACCTCATTGGCAAATTTTGACAGTAACATTATCGTTCAATCCCATACAGGTTTCTGAACTTAAGCGCTTCGCCTAATTGGAACGTTGGAATGATGGAATTTTGGAAACGGGATAAAAATTCCGAGACATTTAATTAATTGGGTTCTATAAGGCGGTCTAAAATCAGTCCATGAAATATATCACCGCTGCCTGAGATAAATATCCATCCCAAATGAGTCAGACACATGGTGCAAAAACTAACCCTCCAACTGTAACCCGCAAACCAGCTAAATTCGTCGGTGGCCGGACCCGCATGGCCGCAGCCTTTCACCGTTTTGAAACACCCGATCTCAAAAACAATCCCGTGGGGGTTGGCAAAGGTATGCCGGTGCGATCCTTGAACTGCGATACGATCAATAGGTCGGGTAATGGCCTGATGGCACTGGCGGCAAAGAATATATTCCTCTTCCTCGGGCTCCTGTTCCTCAGCTTCTTCTACGACAACTGTGGGGGCTTTTTGATCGCCCCGCTTTTCAGAAGGTTGGCGAAGAAAATGAACGGCGTCCGCATCTAGGGAAATCATTTTAAATAACCTTTACCAATCAAGGGAGCTATTTAGGTTACGAACTATCTCTCGTTTAAGTCGTATGACCTATCGCTGGCCTTTTTTGTGGACTTTGATAAATGTTGGTATAGATTCATTTGATTGTCAAGATATTATAATTTTAAGTAAAGCTTCCTAGTCTAGAGGAACCGGTTTTGATTTTATCATAAATGACCAAAACTTGTTTATTCTGCCCTTTTGATTTGGAATTTCCAATTATCCACCACTCCGATCCAGCCTTCGCAGCCGTAGCTACTGCGGCGGAGTAGGCTTCAGCCGCAGAAGCCAACTTACTCCGGCATGACGACTGCGAAGGCCGGCTAGCCTAAGTACCGGTGCGGATACGAGCATTTAACCCTTAAAAAGCGATTTTTTGATCACGGCTTTCTCGTAAGCACCGATAATGTCTCGGCGGGTCACAATACCGACAAGTTGGTGGGGGTCATCCGGTGAAACCACCGGCAGGGTCGAGAAATCTTTGGGACTGATTTTTTCCAGGGCGGTATAAAGGTCGTCTTCCGAGGAGACGGTCACGACATCGGTAGATGCAAGGTCTTTGGCGACCACGATGTCTTTTAAATCTTCATCAAATATCGCTTCATTATAATCATTGAAGGAAATGATACCGGCTAATCTATTTTCGGCATTCAGCACCGGAAAGCTGTTAAATTTACTTTTGGATATCTTTTCCGCCATGTCAACCAGGGATAAGCCTTCCGGAACAGTCTCCACCTGTGAATTCATCACATCTTTAACATGCATTGATCTTAATATATTGACCTCTTTACCGGCCTGAATGTTGATGCCTTTTCGAATCATTTTTAAGGTATAAATCGATTCTTTGAACAGCTGTCCGGCCGCAATCGTACCGATAATACAGGATAACATCAGCGGAAGGATTATTGTGTAACTGCCCGTCATCTCGAAAAGTATCAGAATGGCAGCCATGGGTCCATGGGTGGTGGCGCTCACCACGGCACCCATCCCCACAATGCTGTATGCCCCGGGAGTAGCGGTTACGCCTGGAAATAGATCATGCACAACCGTTCCAAAAAAGCCCCCGGCCATGGCACCCAGAAAAAGCGAAGGGGCAAAAACGCCACCGGAACCACCGGATCCAATGGTAATCGATGTCGCCAGTATTTTGCTAAACACCAGCACCAGCAGCAACCACCATGAATACTTTTGGATCAAGGCCAAATCAATGGCTCCATACCCGACGCCTAAGATTTGAGGAACCAGCAGGCCGCCTGCACCCAGGACGAGTCCTCCCACTACGGCCTTGAGATATCCGGGGAACTTGAAGTCATCGAATAAATCCTCCAGCTTGTAAAGCGTTCTGGTAAAGGTTACCCCAACGATGGCGCAAAAAAGGCCCAGCACCATATAGATGAGAAGCTCCCAAGCGCTAACCAGCTCATAGGCCGGGACAATAAATGCCGGCGTATCGCCGAGAAAATGCCTGGAAACCGCGGTGGCAACGACGGAAGCAATAACGATCGGACTGAAGGTGGACAGGCCGAAATCCCCGAGAATAACCTCCAGGGCAAACATGGAGCCTGCAATCGGCGCATTGAATGTGGCGGCAATCCCAGCCGCCGCACCGCAACCCACCAAGGTGCGCATTCGATCCGCTGAAACCTTCAGCATTTGCCCGATAGATGATCCGATGGCCGAGCCGATTTGAACAATCGGTCCTTCTCTGCCGACCGAACCACCGGTTCCGATACAAATGGCAGACGCCAAGGTTTTGATTAAAACAACCCGTTTTCTAATGAGCCCACCTCGGAGGGCAACGGCTTCCATCACCTCAGGTACGCCATGTCCTTTGGCTTCTCTGGCCAAAAAATAGACCAGCGGACCCACCACCATTCCACCGAGCGCCGGAATCCACAATTTGTGATACCATGGCAGTTTTTGCACCACATGCAGCAGCTCACTGGGCGAACCATAGGCGAGGGTCTGAAAAAAGTTGATCAGGTAGCGAAACCCAACGGCCCCAAAACCACTGGCCAATCCAACAACGACTGCCAGGACAGCCATAATTGTATGTTCATTGGCCTTTATTTTGCTAACATTTTTAAATATACTTAATAAGTTACCGGCCATAGGGATAGACGCAAGGCTAATTTCATGGAATGCTTTTCATCTCCAGATTTGCTGTGGCGAAATAGAGGCTATCGTCTCTCGACTCTGACTACCCGAAAAGATTTGTGAAATTTATATAGACCCAAAGACAAACGTGTCAAGGGATAAATGTTATTCAAATTTTTGGCTTGACTTCTTGACAAAGTAAAAAATGATGACTAGATTCCCATTAAAAAATTTGAATCAATTTGTTAACTATCTGAAATCGATGCATTATTTGCTTCTGGAGGAAGATTATGCCGTTTTATGAATTTAAGTGTCCTGACGGAACGATCACCGAAAAACTGGTTCCAATGGACACAAAGACCATCATTTGTCCGCATTGTCAAAAGCGAGCAAAAAAGATCATATCGCCCTGTTCGTTCAAACTTGTTGGCGGCGGTTGGTATGCGGATGGCTATTCGTCTTCCAAATCAAGTAGCAATAAAAAGAGCGATTGATAAATAAAAATTAGCCATTTAAAAGATAATGTAGAATTGCATCAACCTCCTGAAGTTGAAAAAAAGTAACGATTAAAAAACATACGGGTACACGTATCCCCACAATTTTGTTCACTATCCTGAAAAAATCATGGCGCTAAACCAAAGCGGTCAGATTCACTCGGCCGTTGCCGTAATGGATGGCAAAGATATTGCCGGTCATTGTGCGCTGCCTCACTGGACAGAAAATCCCCTATGACGCCATTCAACTGGAATCCAACATTGCCAAACAAATCCTCGCCTATATCAGGAAATATGATTCAAACCGGGTTTAGGAATTAAATATACAGGCAAGAAGCCTCACTTCATATAAATTGAGGTGGATGCCCGGTATCCGAATTCTAAACCTCCCTATCAAGATTGTTCATCAATGTGATTGCCTACTTCTGGTACAAAGTAAATCGGAATCAGGGAGAACACAGGGATACAGACCAGTAGCATGAGCACGCTCTGGATGGTAAAGATATCGCCCAGTTTACCGACGATGGGAGAAAGGATTCCGCCGGTTCCAAAGGCCAGTCCCATCATCAGGCTGGCCACCATGGAGCGGCCCTTGGGAGCGATTTTCTGGGCCATCACCACTCCGAGGGGCAGGGAGGCCATGTTAAAGCCGCCGGCCAATATCGTAGCCGGATAGATCCATTTGCCGGGAGCCAACAAAAACACGAGCAGGAAAGGCGCCATGAGACCGTGGGTAATCCATAAGAGACGTTTGTAGCCTATCCGGTCCGATAGATGGCCGCAGAGAATGCCGGCCACCGTCCCTGAAATAGTAAAGATGGAAAAGAGGACGCCGGCGGAGACGATGGTATGTCCTTTCTGCACCCAGAGCACCGGCATAAAGGTCATCAACGACTGACCCACTAGTGATCGCATAACCATCACGATCCAGATCAACAAGATCGGCTGCCAGACACTGCCTAGCGTTTGCCTAAGGGTCTCAAAAAAGCTGTATTGGGCCATGCCGTCCCCTTGGGGTTTGGGAATGACATAATAGAAATACATCCAGATCAAAAGGCCGAAGGCCATGGTCGCAGGCATCGCCCTGAGCCCGAACCGGGCCACGTACCAAGTGATGAAGATGGGCCCCACCCCGAAGGCCAAGGTGCCGGCGGTGTTATAGATGGACATGGCCAGCCCGAGATTGC
>Ga0209536_100016883_pt1 | contig 10365 bp, 6 predicted proteins | sample DeeMarSeWOR28_12_FD_187461 | JGI IMG/M metagenome (GOLD analysis project Ga0209536, IMG submission 187461) | Marine sediment microbial communities from White Oak River estuary, North Carolina - WOR-2-8_12 (SPAdes) (version 2) | ecosystem: Environmental > Aquatic > Marine > Intertidal zone >... | reverse complement strand
ACGCGAGTCTAGCTATGACCAACGAACCCCTCTTCGCCGACGAGCTCTTGTTCGCGGATGCTGACGCGGATTTTGATACTGCAAAATACGTCATATTAGGAGTACCCTTTGAGAGAACATCCACCCACAGGAAAGGAACCGCCCAGGCTCCTGGCAGGATTCGCGAGGAATCGTACAACTTCGAAACCTACCTTCATGATTTGGACATAGATCTGGCTGATGTTCCTACACACGATGTCGGGGACCTCAAGGACCTGGACGGTTTCGGTGAGTTGGAGTTCGAGATGGCTACGGCACTTGGCCGGATTGTGATTTCCGATAGGACGCCCATCATCCTCGGGGGGGAGCACTCGATTTCGCCATTTGCGGTTTCGAACTTTGGCGGTGCTTCGGTGCTGGTCTTCGATGCGCACCTGGACTTCAGGGACGAGTATGAAGGAGAGAGGAACAGCCATGCCTGCTCGACAAGGAGGATGTCGGAGGTCGTCGGCGTGGAGAACATCATAGCGGTAGGTGTACGCTCCATTTTCAGGGATGAACTCGTCGATGCCGACAACCTTGGTCTAGAGTACTTAACCTCCGAATTCATCGGTCAGCATGCGTTCGACGCGGTCGTCGACCGCCTTGAGAAGAAACTGGGCGACAGGATCTACATATCTGTAGACATGGATGCCATCGATCCGGCGTACGCACCCGGTGTCGGCACGCCCGAGCCCTTCGGGCTATCGCCTCTCATCGTGCGGGACATAATCAGACATTTTTCAACGAAGGTCATTGGCCTTGATGTGGTGGAGGTCTGCCCTCCGTTCGATAACGGCAATACCTCCTCGCTAGCGGCCAAGCTCATCCGCGACTTCATCGGTTCAAAAGAAAAATTATAGCTCGTTTATATACTGGATCTTTCCGTTATCGATACTTGAGCGGCTAGTTCAACCGAGGTGCTACCCAACCGAGGTGCTACCCAACCGAGGTGCTACCCAACCGGGGTCTTGTTCAACGGTAGCCCGGGATATCCTCCGATTTCTGGAAAATGCTGTCGTAGTCGAACCTCTCCATCTCGTCCTCGAACTTCCGCTCAAGACGCTCGAGCCTCTTCTTCAACTTTGATAGCTCGACGTCCTTCTTCTCCATCATCTGCCTTAGTTTTTTCACATCATTGAACAACGTCTTGTTGATGTCGAAACCGCTGAGGGCCATGATGGACAGGGTGTTGTTCATTATCTCGACCTCCATCTCAATCCTTTTCCGGGCATCGTGCTTATGAACCTTCTTGTTCAGTTTGATCAGGTATTCCCTGTGGTTCTTGATGGCGGCGAGTATGTTGTCGATGCGCTTGCCCATATGAAGCATGTAGTTCTCAGCCTTAAGGATGGAGCTATTCAGTTCGCCGATCACGCCGACCTCCCCCTTCTTCGCCCTGGAGCTGACCTTGAGCGCGTTCATGACAACCTCCTCCCTTTTGATGCGCGTCTCCACCTTTCCCTGAAGGCTCTTTATCTCCTTGGCCTGGTCGCGGTACTTCTGCTTCAGCACCTTGACCTCTTTCCGTAATTTTTCATTTTCCCTGTCAAGGCGTTTGAGCACCTTCACCGGGCTCTCTGGCTTTTGGGTAATCGAACTGGACTTGGCGTCCTTTTTTCCCCGTTTTGATGAGGTCGTCTGTCTTTTCTTCTCTGAAGCGGACCTGTTCTTATTTATGGATTTCTTATTTGATGATGAGGGTTTTTTCGTCGGCATCTAATCAGTATATGATATAGGATGGATATGAACTTTATCGTGGAAAAACACGAAATTATTAATCCTCTCTTCATATCACGTCGCGTTCACACAGGGCGTACATGATATGTTAAATAATACGGTCGAGCCAGCAAAGCTGCCCCCAGAGGGAAAGCGGACAAGCGCCCATGCACTTTATAATTTCATCTGTCAGAACTCAAGTGTTATTACATTATCATCCGAGGAACTTCAGACCCTGGCAAGGCGGCAGTCCCATGTCCCGTTATCCACAGAGACCATAAGGGGGATGTCATCAACAAGCAAGTATCGGTGGGTAAGGGACGAGGCAAACCGTAGGCCTGACGGGGACGGCCATGGCAATTATCTCTTCTACGAATCACCTGCCGCCCGCTCCCGCCTGAACGTCATCCACGAGGGCATGCCCACATTGGAGACGGACCAGGAGGTGCAGAAGAACATCGCCAACACGCTCGGTATCGGTTGGGATCCGGTAGAGAGCGGCAGGCTGGACGTCACCGAGTTGCGGGCAATGGCGGAGCAGGAGCTGGACCACCGCCTGAGGAGGATAGCAAAGCGGGCAGTATCCATGAATTGGCTCAGGACAAAGCGCAGGTACGGCGACCATCCTGTCAAGTTCTTCGTCACAGAAACCCTGGTTCCGGATACGTACGCTTATCTGGCCTGGGCGTCCGAGCAGATTCACTTCGGCCTGGGAGGAGATGAAAGAAATCGACCGGCCGACCAACGGGTATTGTTCTTCCCAGACTTCGAGGGCAACCGCTTCATCCTCCACGGCAGTAATGTATCCGAGGGTATGCCGACGACGACAATAGCCTCGGACGTCATCTACTTCGGCGAGAAGAAGAAGGCCGATAAGACAATGCTCGGGGAGCTTTTCACGAACGAGAAGGAAGGCTGCGCGTCCATGCACGTGGGCAGCAGGATAACATTGTTGAGGGATGTCAATACAGGCAAGATGAAGAGGAGCCTGGACATATTCAACGCCGTTAGTCTGGGCGGCAAGAGCGCCCATTCGACAGATACGCTCCAGGACCTTCTCGAGGAAGGAGAGGAGGCCCATCTGCTCGGTGACGACATACTCCTTTGTCATCCCGATTATTTCATACAGCCGGAGAAGGGCATGTACCTTTCTCTGAAGGGTCTGACCGATGATTTCCACAACGACCTGATTTTCGGTAGGTCAAGGTTCCTCGAGAACGTCCCTTACCTTAACGGGAAACCGACCTTGGCTTCCGAGGATGCAGCATGGAGCGGGAACATGAGGACGATAATCGATAGGGGGGATTTTCCCGGAACCTTCGAGCACTCGCACGTGAACACGGACGAGTTGGACGAGGTCAACTTCTTCGTGATGAGCCGCAACTGCCTTCTTCCCCCATTGATGCGGACCTCGAGCATCCACCTTTGGCTGACCAGCCTTGTCCTGGGTGAGACAAAGACTACGGCCGCCGAGGAAGGCGGGAAGATCGGCCTGGACAAGAACGAGGCGTTGAACGACCCGTTCATTCCCTCGGGTAGGCTGGGTGAGAGGATCAGGGCGATCCACAGATTGATAGAAACCCTCAAAGGCAAGGGTACTGAAGTAAACCTTTACGTGACAAACAATTCCAATGTCTATGGGGAGAGGAACGACATCACGTTGGGGATGTCCCGCATCTTGTTCCTGGACGCTAAAAGGGGCGGCGGGAAATGGGGACTGGCCCAGGATTTCCCGGGCATGGAGGTGCTGAGGGAGTCCGATCTTTGGACAAGACAGACCCTGGACAGGTTGAGCGCATTGTATGTGAAGGGGGACATCAGCAGGAACGAATTCGAATGCCAGCTGGAGATTCAATCGTTGGATTCCTTCATGCCTTGGAGGGTGGCCAAGACCAAGCAGTTCAGGAGGGACATGGAGGACCTGAACGAGAACAGGTTGGGATTCCTCAAGGCCCTGATGCTGAGGAACGGCGTGCGCTTCGATAAGTTGACACTTGACGGCCAGACACCGATAATGGAGTTGCTGAACAGGAGCACCAACCAGAAAATCGAGCAGCGCCGGTTCATGAAAGAAGAGAGATTGAGGAGGCACAAGACCAAATCCAATCCGGACAACAGGGATGACGGATGGAACGAGTTCTCCAACCCGCGGGAGTTCGACCTCATTTTCAATCCCCTCTCCTGAAATCGTTTCGTTCAGGCATAGATTTTAATCTTGAAAATCAATCGGGCATGAAAATGAGGGGCGGAAATGCCGGACAAATATCTCTATCTCTTCTCAGAGGGCAGGGCGGACATGAAGGAGCTGCTCGGGGGCAAGGGCGCCAACCTTGCAGAGATGACGAGGGGAGGCCTATCTGTACCACCCGGTTTCACCATCACAACCCAGGCCTGCAACTTCTACAGGGAAATGAAGGGCAGGCTGCCGGATGACATGTGGAACCAGGTGAAGGAGGGCCTTAAGACTCTTGAGGAGCAGACCGGCAAGAGGTTCGGTGACCCAGGGAAACCTTTACTCCTTTCCGTCAGGTCGGGTGCGCTGCACTCGATGCCGGGAATGATGGACACAATTCTCAATCTAGGGCTTAACAAAGAGACGGTCGAGGGCCTAGCAAAGGTTTCAGGGAACCGTAGGTTCGCCCTGGATTGTTACAGAAGGCTCATCCAGATGTTCAGCGACGTTGTTCTCGGAATAGAGCTTGAGAACTTCGAGAAGCAGTTACTGGCCCTGAAGAGGAAACTGGGCATCACGCTCGACGTCGAATTGGACGAGCACGCACTTGACGAACTCGTGGGAACATACAAGGATATTGTCAGGGAACACACAGGTGAGGACTTCCCCGCCGACCCAGAGACACAATTGTTGATGTCTGTCAAGGCGGTCTTTGCTTCTTGGGACAATCCCCGGGCCAAGACGTATAGGATGCTGAATGACATATCCGACGACCTGGGAACCGCGGTGACTGTTCAGGCGATGGTTTTCGGCAATATCGGAGAGAGTTCTGCTACCGGTGTGGCTTTCACCAGGAATCCCGGGACAGGCAACAAGGAGTATTACGGCGAGTTCCTGATTAACGCTCAGGGAGAGGATGTGGTCGCCGGTATCAGAACGCCGAAACCTGTCATCGAGATGGAATCCGACATGCCTGCCCAGTTCGAGGAACTGAAGAAGGTCTATCACGACCTGGAGGCCCATTACAAGGACATGCAGGATTTCGAGTTCACAATCGAAGAGGGTAAGTTGTACATACTCCAGACGAGGACCGGGAAGAGGACCGCCCAGGCAGCCATAAAGATCGCCGTTGACATGGTCGACGAGAAGCTCATCGACAAGAAGGAAGCCATCCTGATGATCGATCCCAACCAGATAGCCAGGCTTCTCCACAGACGTCTGGACCCCAAGGAAAGCGTCAACCCTGTTGGCACCGGTCTTCCAGCGTCTCCAGGGGCGGCAGTGGGCCGAGTCGTGTTCCACGCGGACGATGCAGTTGCGTGGAACGATAGAGGAGAGGAGGTCATCCTGGTAAGGGAGGAGACCAAGCCGGACGACATTCACGGTTTCTTTGCAGCCCAGGGCATCCTCACTGCCAGAGGTGGCAAGACCAGTCATGCTGCCGTCGTTGCCAGGGGCATGGGCAAGCCCTGTGTCAGCGGCTGCGAGGACATGGATATTGATGCCAAAGCGCGGACATTCCGCATCGGTGATGTCGAGGTTTGCGAGGGTGATTTTATAACCATCGACGGCACGGACGGTGCTGTCATCTGCGGTCAGATCCATACAATCGCTCCTGACCTCTCCGCGGAGGCCGAGAGGGTGCTGAAGTGGGCAGACGAGATCCGCGAGCTCGGTGTGTGGGCGAACGCCTCAACACCTGAGGCTGCACGGGCGGCTTTGAAGTTCGGTGCCGAAGGCATCGGCCTTTGCAGGACAGAGAGGATGTTTAACGCAGTCGACCGCCTTCCCATAGTCGTCGAAATGATACTTGCCGACTCTGAAGAGGAGAGAAAGAAGAGCCTCGACCGTCTGATGCCATTCCAGAGGGACGACTTCGTCGATATATTCAGGATTATGGAGCCCATGCCTGTGGTTGTCCGCTTACTCGACATACCCCTTCACGAGTTCTTACCGAGTGTCGAGGAACTGAATACCGATGTCCAGAACCTCACACGTTTCGTTGATTGGATAAAATCGATGCGCACGCTGTCAGGAGCTGTGAACATGGTCGGGCTTCCAGATGAGACACAATCGGTGATTCACAGGCTGTCCAAAGAAACTGAGATGCTGCACGAACAGGAGGTCGCACAGAAGGTTCTCGAGAGGAAGCTCACGATGCTCTCGAAGGTCAGGAAGATGGTCGAGGTCAATCCTATGCTAGGGCACAGGGGAGTCAGACTGGGCATAACCTATCCCGAGATCTACCGGATGCAGATGCGGGCGGTGTGCGAGGCGGCCGCCCTCCTCATCAAGGAAGGGAAGAACATCGAACCCCAGATCATGATACCCCAGGTCTGCACAACCGATGAGTTGAAATGGATTTACGGGCAGATACTCGAAGAGAAAATCCTCGTCGAGGAGGAGACGGGCGTCAAGATACCGGTATTGCTGGGAACTATGATCGAGGTCGTACGGGCCTGCATGCGAGCTGGCCGCATAGCCGAGTGGGCTGACTTCTTCTCCTTCGGGACCAACGACCTCACCCAGGCCTGCTTCAGCTTCAGCCGGGAGGATGCGGAGAATACCTTCCTGCCGTTGTACAATGAGAGGAAGGTGCTGAAGCACAACCCCTTCGAGATATTGGACCAGAAGGGCGTGGGAAGACTGATGGCCATAACGGTCCAGTGGGGCAGGAAGACCAAGCCCGACCTGAAGATAGGTATCTGCGGGGAGCATGGCGGCGAGCCCAATTCCATCGGTTTCGTACACACGATTAACCTCGATTACGTCAGCTGTTCGCCATACAGGGTGCCGGTGGCCAGGTTCGCGGCAGCCCAGGCAGCACTTAAGGAACCCGAGGAACTCTCCGCGATTTGGGGAACTTATTAAGTGGTCATATTTTTCCAGTTCGTTTATATAGTCTGCACAGCCTATGACCAATCGATAGGAGCGAAAGCATGGCGAGCATGGAATCGTTGGGAAAGAAGGACAACGGTCCGGCCATAGTGGCGAAGGGCGTGTCCAAGACCTATGATCAAAGGATCAAGGTGGACAAGAAAGGCTACAAGCACCCGACAGGCCAGTGCTACAGCTGCGGCGAGAAGATAGGCAACGTGACCAAGTGCCCGAAATGCTCTGCGAGGCAGGACAGGGTCCGGGCCCTCCGGTCAGTCAGCATGCAGATGAGCAAGGGCGAGGTATTCACACTTCTCGGGCCGAACGGTGCGGGCAAGACGACGTTCTTACGGATCCTCTGCACCCAGCTCATGCCCTCGGCCGGAGACGCCCACATCTTGGGCGACAGCGTGGTCAACGACCCCAAGGCGGTGAGGGAGAACATCGCCATGGTGCCGCAAGATGCTATGGCATACTCGAATTACACTCCCTGGGATTATGCGTATTACCTTTCCCTTTTGCGCGGTATGGATAAGGAGACGGCGAAGGCGAAAGCTGAAGAATCACTCAAGGCCATGCTGATGTGGGACCTGAAGGACCGTCCGAGCCAAACCCTCTCCGGAGGCGAGAAGAGGCGCGGGTTGATCGCGGCGGCCATCGCCAGTGACGCGCCCGTCCTCATGCTCGACGAGCCCACGAGCGGCCTCGACGCCATAGGCCGCAGGAACGTATGGTCGACGCTGCGCGACAGGGCGGCGACGGGCAAGACTATCATCCTGACGACGCACATGATGGACGAGGCCGAGATGGTCTCCGACCGGTTGGCCATAATAGACAAGGGCAACCTGATCACCGTGGGAACCCCCGAGGAGATCAAGAAGAGCATTCCATACAGGTATCGGGTCATCGCACCCGAGAACGCTATCGACAGGACCAGATATCCGGAGGTCACAAAGATCGGAGACCGCGCCGTCGTCTACCTGGAGAGCGACGAGGAGGCCATCGAGATGGTCCGCGACATGCTGAAGAAGGACGTCCATGCCGAGGCATCGCCGGTCACGCTGGAGGATGCCTTCGTATACCTGGTCGGGGAGGCGATCGAATGAATATGGTTGGGCCAATGTTGGGAGATTATTCCACATTCCAGGTCCCAACATGTTTTACATACACGCTCCAAACGGGGGAGGTCCAATGGCTGTGAAGAAGGTCATCAGGGACGCGTTCCTCATCGCATGGTTGAAATCGATACCGGACCTGAAGAGACAGCCCCTCATCCTCGTTCTGCTCACTGCCTTATCCGCAATTCCGTTGTTCTTCATCGTCCTCTTCGGGGGCAGCGGAATGCTGAACGCCGGCCTGGTGGGCGTCATCGTGTCGAGCATCGGTTTCATCGGCATCAGCGCCTCCATCCAGGACCTCACATGGGACAGGTACGTGAAGCTGAGGGAGATGGTGGTGGCCATGCCCGTGAGTTCGATTTCTTACTCAATAGGCATCACCCTCGGTTTCCTCATATTCGCCCTGCCCGGCTTCCTATTGTTCATGGGCTTCGGCGTCTACCGCGGCATGTTCGACCTTACGGGACTGCTCCTTACCTTCGGAGCGATGGCCCTGTGCTGGCTCGGACTTGCGGTCATAGGCTTCACAATCGCGACCTATCAGCAGAAGGCGAGCCCAAACACTTTGGGCATATGGGCCAACCTCCTCTCCTTCCTGTTCGTGTTCCTGCCGCCCGTGTACTACCCCAAGGAGATGCTGTCCCAATACGGGATGAGCTGGATAGCCTACCTACTTCCGACCTCCAACGCGGCGGAGATTATTCGGTACCTAACAGAGCAAACAGCGTGGGACCAGACATCCTACATGTATCACTGGATCGCGTTGGTTGTTACAGTAATTATTTTCGCAATTCTTGTTGTTAAGAAAGCCAGATGGAGAGAGCCATGAGCCGGCGTCAAATCATCGTCGAGGATTATGATCCTGGGTGGGTCGAGGAATTCACACTGTTGAAATCCGTATATCAAGAACAGTTGAGTCACCTATCCATAGACGTCCAGCATGTAGGCAGCACGGCTATTCCTGGATGCGCGGCAAAGCCGGTCATTGACATTGACATCATTGTTGACAACAATGACAATGTAAAACGCTCCATTGAACTGCTGGCTCCTCTGGGATACAGGTATCAGGGCGACCTTGGGGTTCTTGACCGGCAGGCATTTGACAGGGAAGACAACACTGTTCCATATGCCGAGGGCAGAACATGGACTTATGACCACAACATGTATGTGTGTCTGGCCGGTGCTACAAGCCTTCGCAACCATCTGGCATTCCGCGATTATTTGAGGAGCAATCCCGAGGAAGTTTCCGAGTACAGCGAACTCAAACGACGCCTGGCTTCCGAATACCCCCATGATATTGACAGCTATATCGAGGGCAAATGCGATTTCATCGTCGGAATACTCGCAAAGGTCGGTTTCACGGCAGAAGAACAAAGCCAGATACGGAAAGCCAACAGGAAGGTCGTGCGGTTCGGCAGGGATAAACGGGAAGGCCATTAAGTGAGTTTGAGGGTCAAACCTCAATTATGTTCAGCCATACGTTTCTATTCGATCCGCTCAACGCGAGTGTCCACGGATTTCGGAGCAAGCAGCTTCAGCATGACGGCCATCTGCGCCCACATCCTGTTCTCCGCTTGATCGAAGACCTTCGAGTGCTCGCCGTCCAAGACCTCGTCCGTGACCTCGTCGTTTCGGTGGGCTGGTAAGCAGTGCAGGAATATGTGATTCGGATTGGCGTGGGAGGCAAGGTCCGCGTTCACCTGGAAGGGCGGGAACACGCGCTTCCTTTGCTCCAACTCTGCCTCATCCCCCATTGACACCCAGGTGTCGGTGTAAACCACGTCCGCGTCCTTCACGGCCTTGATGGGGTCGTCGATGACCTCGATGACCATCCCCTTCTTGGTGGCGATGTCCTTGGCCTTCTGCAGGATTCCGGATTCCGGTTCATAGCTTGACGGGCAGCCCACCGTCATGTTCATGCCCACCGTCGCGCAGCCGAGAAGCAGCGAGTTGCACACGTTGTTACCGTCCCCGAGGTAGGTGAGTTTCAAACCCTCGAGCTTGTGCAGGTGCTCCTTCACCGTCATCAGGTCGGCCATGATCTGGCACGGGTGCTCCAGGTCGTCGAGGCCGTTGATGACGGGCACGTCGGCGTGCTGGGCCAGCTCGACCATCACCTTGTTGCTGAACGCCCTGTACATGATGATATCAACGTACCGCGATATCACCTTGGCGACGTCGTGGACGCTCTCCCTCTTGCCCACCTGGATCTCGTTCGGGGCGAGATACAGAGCGGTCCCACCGAGGTGCGAGAATCCTATCTCGAAGGAAACGCGGGTGCGCAGCGACGGCTTCTCGAATATCATGCCCAGATGCTTTCCCTTGAGGGGCTGGAACTCTCCGCCGCTCTTTATCTTGGCTTTTATGTTGATAGCCACGTCTATGGTCTCTTCGAGCTCCTTCTCGAAATCCAGGATGGAGATGAAATCGCGCTTCATGGGGTCACCGGGAATGGATTGA
>Ga0209536_100016882_pt1 | contig 10365 bp, 7 predicted proteins | sample DeeMarSeWOR28_12_FD_187461 | JGI IMG/M metagenome (GOLD analysis project Ga0209536, IMG submission 187461) | Marine sediment microbial communities from White Oak River estuary, North Carolina - WOR-2-8_12 (SPAdes) (version 2) | ecosystem: Environmental > Aquatic > Marine > Intertidal zone >... | reverse complement strand
GCGAGACGGCAATCGAGATACGTCTGGCAGTAGTCGTCGAAGTCCCCGAACGTGATCTGCCGGATCTCGCGACTGGCCATGTCGAGCACGTAGAGGTGGCTACGGCGCCGATCCAGGTAGCCCACGTAGTCCTGCTTGAACTGACGGCGCGTGACCACCCAGGGCGGCGGGGTCTTCTGCTCGTAGGTCTCGCCCTCGTCCCGGGCGGCCTTGGCGGCGAGCTGCTCGGGCGTCGGGTCCTTCAGCACCAGCAGCATCCGCTTGCCGTCGGGCGACCACTCGAAGAACTCGACGTCCTGCGCGGTGTCGGTGAGCTGGACGGCCTCACCGCCCTCCCGGAACAGCAGCCAGACCTGACTCGGGGCCTCGTCCGCGCCTTCGCCCCGGCCGCTCAGGAAGCCGAGGTACGCGCCATCGGGACTCCAGCGCGGACTCGCCGAGTCTTCCGGCTCGGCCGTGAGGGGCACCGGCTCGCCCCCGGAGAGCGGCAGCATCCAGACGCGCGTGCGCGACTCGTCCTGCTCGCGGTCGAGCGTGGTCACCGTGTAGGCGAGCCAGCGACCGTCCGGCGAGATCCGGGGATCCCCGACCTGCCCGAGCCGGAACGCGTCCTCGACCTGGAGCGAGCGGGTTGCGCGAGCGCCCCCCGCATCCGCAGCGGCGGCGTTCGGGGCCAGAACGCTCCACCCGATGCCGAGCAACCCGAGCACGGACCAGACCCTGGATCGAGGGCTCACGCGGCACACTCCTGTCCGTCGGCGCGAGATCCGGGCGGCCGGGCCGCCGCGAGGGCGAGTCGGCCGTCCGTCTGGGCGCCAGGTCTGGGGCGCCCGGTCCGGGGCGCCACGAGCCAGGCGGCTCGCGCGTCGAGTATCTTCAGCGCTTCACTACCACCTGGGGGGCGGCCCGGTCAACGTGCCGCGGAGAACGCTATGGCTGGCACGAGGGGCGGGGGGGCGCGGCGCGGATCCGCGGAAGCACGTCCGAGGCGCGGGGTGGGCAAGGCCCACGCGGCGGAGCAGCCGTTCGAGTACCCGCTGAAGCGGGAGTACGTCGAGCCGGATTGGACGCGCCTGCCGGGCTACCGGGACGTGAGCCGCGCCGAGTGGGAATCCGCGCTGTGGCAGCGCAAGCACACGGTGAAGAACCTGGCCGAGTTCGCCGAGGCGCTGGGGCAGCACCTCGACGCCGACCTCTTCGCGGACATCGAGCGCGACCAACGCGAGCGCGCCACGATGTCGATGCTGATCCCGCCCCAGATGATCAACACGATGAACGAGCGGGACCTGCGCAACGACCCCGTCCGCCGCTACATGGCGCCCGCATTCCGGGACCGGGACCCCGACTGGCCGAGCCACCCGATGGCGAGCCGCGACTCCCTCCACGAGGCCGAGATGTGGGCCGCGGAGGGACTCACCCACCGCTACCCGACCAAGGTCCTCGCCGAGATGATTCCCACCTGTCCCCAGTACTGCGGACACTGCACCCGCATGGACCTCGTGGGCAACGACACCGCGCAGGTCCTCAAGTACCGCTTCGAGTCGAAGCAGAAGGATCGCTGGGCAGCGATGCTCGACTACATCGCCGGCAACCCGGCGGTCCGCGACGTCGTGGTCTCCGGCGGCGACATCGCGAACGTGCCGATCGTACGCCTGAAGGAGTGGCTGTTCGATCTGATGGATCTGCCGAACATCCGCGACATCCGCATCGCGACGAAGGGACTGATGGGTCTGCCCCAGCACTTCCTCCAGGACGACGTGCTGAGGGGCTACGAGGCCATCGCGAAGCGCGCGCGCGAGCGCGAGGTCGACGTGGCCGTGCACACCCACGTGAACTCCGCCCAGCAGGTGACACCGCTGTTCGGAAGGGCGGTCCGCGCCCTGCTCGACCTGGGGTATCGCGCCGTGCGGAACCAGGGCGTGCTGCTTCGCGGGGTCAACACGACGTCGGAGCAGATCCTCGACCTGTGCTTCATGCTGATGGATCACGCGAAGGTCGTGCCGTACTACTTCTACCTGTGCGACATGATTCCCAACGCGGAGCACTGGCGTCTCGCGCTCTGGGAAGCGCAGCAGCTGCAGATGTCGATCCTCGGCTACCTGCCCGGCTTCACCACGCCGAGGTTCATCTGCGACGTCCCGCTGGTGGGCAAGCGCTGGGTCCACATGACGAAGTCGTACGACCGGGTGAAGGGCATCTCGTACTGGCAGAAGAACTACCGTACGAGCATCGAGCACGACGACCCCGACGCGCTCTCGCGCGAGTACCCGGCGTACGATCCGGTCCCCACGCTGCCCGAAGAGGGCAAGGAGTACTGGCGCCAGTTCCTGGCCCGGGGCGGCGGCGAGCAGGTCGACCCGAGCTGAGCCGACGCCGGCGGCGGCTCAGGCCTGGCCGTCGGGTTGCGGTCGGCGTCGGCGGCGCCGTTGGCGTCCTGCGGGCGGCGGGCTCACGGGCTCCGGGGGCGGCGGCAGCGTCGGCAGCTCCGGCTGCCGCTCGAGCCCGGACTGCACCAGCCGGCGCAGCTCCGCGTCGACGGCGGGATCGGTCCCGATCGGCCGGTAGGCCGCCAGCCGCCGGTCCACGGCCTCGCGGACGCGCTCCGGGAGCTGCTTCGAGCCGGCCTTCTCCCAGGCTTCGCGGTTGTCGCGGTCGATGATCGGATCGGTGAGATACAGCTCCCGCCGCCAGTGCTCGATCGTGTGCGGCGACGTGATCAGATGCTGCTCGGCGAGCAGGTGGTGGACGAGGTCGCCGGTGGGCAGGTCCTGCGCCGGCTCGATCTCCCGCACGAAGTGGAGCGCCTGACCGCACATCTCGTCGTCGAACACCAGCTTGGGCAGGCTGAAGGTGAGCACGAAGTCGAGCATGCCCGGTCCGGAGACCGAGTTGATCCCGGCCAACGCCGCCAGCAGCGCGCCGCCGAAGGTCTCCGCGCCGGCCTGCGCGTCCAGGAACTTCCCATCGGACAACGCCATGTACGCCTGGCAGGGCAGACCCAGGTACTTCGCGATCGCGACGTAGGCGACGTCGAGGTGCAGGGCCTCGATCGCCGCCATCGGCGAGCTCGCGGCCTTCATGTGGAAGGTGGCGGGCGCCCCTCCGAACAGCACCGGGCTCCCGGGCTTCACGATCTGCGCCATCGTGATGCCGGTCAGCACGTCGACGCAGTGGAACACCAGCGCCCCGACCAGGGTCACCGGAGCGATCAGCCCCATCAACGTGACCGGGACGATCTCGATCGGGATCCCGGCCTCGACGCAGTCGAGCAGGTTCTGACAGGAATCCTCGCCGTAGCGCAGGCTGCCGGTGGCGGTGATCGTGAAGATCGACAGCGGCTTCCGGATCAGCTCGGCCCGATCGCCGCGGAAGAGCTGCATCATCTCGACCATGCGCGGCACGCCGTGCTCGGTGAATGCCCCCGACACGACGGGCTTCTTCGAGCTGACGAGGCACATGTAGAGTCGCCAGGCGTCGGAGACCTGGGGCTCGATGTCGTCGTTGGTCGAGAACGCGGTCGCCAGGTAGGCGATGTGTTCCAGGCCATCGCACAGGCGCGCGTACTCGATGAAGTCGGTCGAGTTGGCGAGCCGGGTCCGACCCGTGCGGTGGTCCATGATCTTCAGGCCGCTGGAGCCCGGCACGAAGTGCACGTTGTCTCCACCGAGCTCGGCGTGCGGCTCCCCGTCGCGGTCGTAGAGCGTGAACGAGCTCGGAGAGCTGGCGATCGCCGCATCCACCGCGTCGGCCGGAAACAGCAGGCGCTGTCCGCTCGCGTCGGTCTTCAGGCCGTGGTCGAGCAGACGTCGGCGCAGCTCGGCGCCGCGAATCTCCATCCCGACCTCGGCCATGATCCGCTTCGCCTCGGCGAGGATCTCGAGGATCCGCTCTTCGCTGAGGACGTTCAGTGTGGGCCGCATGCTTCGTCTCGCGAGTCGGCCGAGTATCCGCCAGCACGGGGGGCCCCGCCACGATCTTCCGCTCGCCCCGGCCGCTCGCGGCGCTCGCCTCCCCTTCGGCCAGGCAGGCGGTGTGATAGCTTGATGTCCCTTCCCGTCCGGAAGCAAGAGGCGCACCCCATGTCCAGGCAGGGATCCTTCGAGCCCTCGACGGTTTCGGTCATGCCGCCCCCCTATCCCGGCGAGTACCCCAAGATCGTGGTGCCGCCGCCGGGCCCGAAGGCCCGGGCCTGGAACGCCCGCGACCGGGCCGTCGTGTCGCAGAACCTGACGCCGGACTACGAGCTCGTCCCCGAGCGCGCCTCGGGCATGGTCGTCGAGGACGTGGACGGGAATCGCTTCCTCGACTTCGCGGCCGGCATCTCCACGGTCTCGACCGGGCATTGCCACCCGGAGGTGGTGAAGGCGATCCAGCAGCAGGCCGAGCGCATGCTCCACATCTGCTACACGGACTTCCACTACCCCGCCTACATCGAGCTGTGCGAGACGCTCGCCGAGATCGCGCCGATCTCGGGCGCGAAGCGCGTGTTCCTGTCCAACTCCGGGGCCGAAGCGGTGGAGACCGCGATCAAGCTGGCGCGCCTGCGCACCGGTCGCCGCAAGATCATCGCGTTCTACGGCGCGTTCCACGGGCGCACGCTGGGCACGGTGACCCTCACGGCCAGCAAGCCCGTGCAGCGCCTGGGCTTCGGCCCGCTGCTGCCGGACGTCCACCACACCCACTACGCCTACTGCTACCGCTGCCCGGTGAACCGGCAGCCGGACTCCTGTCGGGTGCAGTGCCTGGATCTGCTGACCGACTCGATGTTCCACCACACGGTCCCGCCCCAGGAGGTCGCGGCCGTGCTGGTCGAGCCCGTGCAGGGAGAGGGGGGCTTCATCCCCCCCCATCCCGACTTCCTGCTGCGGCTCCAGGCCGTGTGCCGGGAACACGGCATCCTGCTGATCGCCGACGAGGTGCAGAGCGGGATGGGCCGCACCGGCAAGCTCTTCGCGCTCGAGCACTTCGGCCTGGATCCGGACATGATCATCATGGCCAAGGGGATCGCATCCGGCATGCCGATCTCCGCGGTGATCGCGCGCGACGACGTGATGAAATGGAACGACGGCGGACACGGCAGCACCTTCGGCGGCAACCCGGTCTCCTGCGTGGCGGCGCTCGCCACGCTGCGGCTGCTGCGCGGGGGGCTGATCGAGAACGCGGGACGGGTCGGTGCGCAGCTGCTCGAGAAGCTGCGCGGCCTGATGTCGCGCCACCGGCTGATCGGCGACGTGCGCGGCATCGGCCTGATGATCGGCATCGAGATCGTGCGCGATCGCGATACGCGGGAGCCGGCACCGTCCGAGCAGGAGCGGATCATCCGCCGCGCGTTCGAGCGAGGGCTGCTGACGCTTCCCTGCGGCGACTCGACGATCCGGCTGACTCCGCCGCTCGTGTGCAGCGACTCCGACGTCGACAAGGCCGTGTCGATCCTCGACGAGGTGCTCACCGAGATCGGCAGCGAGGGCTGACCCCCGCCACCCGGGCTGGCGGCCTCAGGATCCCAGCCGCTCCGTGAAGCGCGCCGACGTGGAGGCGCGAACCTGCTCCAGGCTGGCGCCGGGCATCAGCTCGATCAGCGTCAGCTCGCCCGGATCGAACGAGAAGACCGCCAGCTCGGTGATCACCATGTCGACCGCGTTGCGGGCCGTGAGCGGCAGGTCGCAGGCCCCGACCAGCTTCGGGCTCCCGTCGGCGTTGGTGTGGGTCATCGTGACGATCAGCCGCTTCGCTCCCGAAGCCAGATCCATCGCTCCGCCCACGCCCAGCAGGGGCTTCCCGGGCACCGCCCAGTTCGCCAGGTTCGCCGCCTCGTCGACCTGCAGGCCGCCCATGATGGCCACGTCCACGTGTCCGCCGCGAATCATCCCGAACGAATCGGCGCTGTCGAAGTAGCTGCTCCCCGGTAGCGCGGTCACCGGCACCTTGCCCGCGTTCACCGGGTAGTCCATCGCACCGCCCGTCTCGGGTGCAGGGCCGACGCCCAGCATCCCGTTCTCGGAATGCAGCGCGATCCCGTGCTCCGGACCGATCAGGTCGGCCACCAGCGTCGGGATCCCGATCCCCAGGTTGACGACGCTGCCGCTCTCGAGCTCCGCCAGCGCGCGCCGGGCCATCTGCAGCCGCGCGGGATCCACGTTCCGGCCGCTCGCCGCGACGGACGAAGAGGATCCCAGATCGTCCAGGCTCACGTGGGCCTGGACCAGGTAGTCGACGTGACAGCCCGGGGTGTGGACGTGATTCGGATCGATCTCGCCCACCGGGACGATCGTCTCCACCTCGGCGACGACCAGATCGGCCGCGGTCGCCATCGCCTTGTTGAAGTTCTGCTCGGTCATCCGGTAGACCAGGTTGCCCGCGGCGTCGGCCTGCCACGCGCGGACGAACGCCACGTTGCCGCGCAGACCCGCGACGAAGACCTGCGGCTTGCCGGCGAGCATCCTCGTCTCGGCCTTCTCCCCGATCACCGTCCCGGCGGCGGTCGGCGTGAAGAACCCGCCGATCCCGGCCCCGCCCGCGCGCAGCGCCTCCGCCAGCGAGCCCTGGGGCAGCAGCTCCACCTCGATCTGGCCCTGCTGGGCCGCCGCCACCGCCTCGCGGTTGCTCGTGAAGAACGAGCCGATCGCCTTCTTGATCTGACCGTTACGCAGCAGCCTGCCGCCGCCGAGTCCGACCTCTCCCACGTTGTTGGCGACGTAGGTGAGGTCGCGCACGCCGGAGCGGGCCAGCGCGTGCAGCAGGTGGACCGGAGTGCCGGTCATCCCGAATCCGCCGACCAGCAGCGTGTCGCCGCTGCGCACCAGACCGGCGGCGCGTTCCAGGGAGATCACCGGAACCGGCTTCATCTCGGCAGCCCCTCCACCCTCTCGATCAGCGCGGCCTCGCCCTGCCCCACCCCGACGCACAGCGTGACCAGACCGTGGCGCATGCTCTCGCCGAGCTCCGCCCGCCGGTGCATCTCGTGGATCAACGTGGTCAGCAGCCGGGCTCCGGAGCATCCGAGCGGGTGGCCGAGGGCGATCGCTCCGCCGTTCACGTTGGTGATGTCCTCGCCGAGCCCGAGCTCGCGCAGCACCGCGAGCGACTGGACCGCGAACGCCTCGTTGACCTCGGCGAGCTGGATGTCCGCCAGCGAGAGTCCCAGGCGCGACAGCAGCTTGCGCGTGGCCGGCACCGGCCCCAGTCCCATCACGCGCGGGTCCACTCCCGCGGCGGCGGAGCCGAGCCAACGCGCCAGCGGCCGCACACCCGACTGCCGCGCCCGGCGCTCCGACATCAGCACCAGCGCGGCGGCGCCGTCGTTGATGCCGCTCGAGTTCCCCGCGGTGACCGTGCCGCCCGCCCTGAACACCGGCTTCAGCCCGGCCAGCCGGGCGAGGTCCGTCGCGAGCCGGAACTCCTGCCCGGAACGCGTGTAGCGGGGAAACTCGTCGGTGTCGAAGACGATCGGCTCGCCGCGACGCTGCGGGATCTCGACGGGCACGATCTCGCGGGTGAAGCGCCCCTCCTGCAGCGCGCGCACCGCCCGCGACTGGCTCTGGAGCGCGAACGCGTCCTGCTGCTCCCGGGTGATCTCGCCACCCTCGATCCCGCCCTCACGACTCCTCTGGTAGATGTTCTCCGCCGTCTCGCCCATGGATTCGAGCGGGAAGCGCGCCTCCAGCGCCGGGTTCGGGAACCTCCAGCCGAGCGTGCTGTCGTAGGCGGTGACGTTGCCCGACGGACCGAACGGCTGGGGGTTCTTCGACAGCACGTAGGGCGCGCGGGTCATGCTCTCCACGCCGCCGGCCACGTACACCTCGCCCTCTCCGGCGCGGATCGCCCGCGCGGCCTGGTTGACCGCCGACAGCCCGCTGGCGCACAGCCGGTTGACGGTCACGCCGGCCACGGAGTCCGGCAGGCCGGCCAGCAGCAGCCCCATGCGCGCCACGTTCCGGTTGTCTTCCCCGGCCTGGTTCGCACAGCCCATGATGACCTCTTCCACCTGGGCGGGCTCCACGCCGGCGCGGCTCACGGCCTCGCGGATCACCAGTCCGGACAGGTCGTCCGGGCGGACCGGCGACAGCGCGCCCCGGACCTGGCCGATCGGCGTGCGAACCGCACTCACGATCATCACTTCGTCCATGGTCCGACGCGGCTCCGGATGGGCAGGGCCTCGTTCGAACGCGGCGCGCCTGCCCCGCAGAGCCTAGCCCTGATCCGGGCATCGGATCAGGGCCGGCTGACGATCGCGGCGGGGCCGCCGGCCCGAGTGGCACCACCGCGCCCGTCGGCGGGCACGGCAACCCCGGGGCCGGGCGCTATGCTCCGGCGCTCTCCGACCGGAGACGGGATCGGAACCCCGATGAGCCAGGCGCTGGGCAGCAGCTACGACGCGATCGTCGTCGGGGGTGGCCACAACGGTCTCACCACGGCCGCCTACCTCGCCCGCGCGGGGCTCTCCGTACTCGTGCTCGAGCGGCGCGACGTCGTCGGCGGCTGCTGCGTGACCGAAGAGATCGCGCCCGGCTGTCGCGCATCGACGACTTCCTACATCGCCAGCATGCTCAGGCCCGAGGTGATCCGTGATCTCGAGCTGGGCTCGCACGGTCTGCGGATGGTTCCCTGCGAGCCGGGGCTCCAGCTCGCGCTGCCCGAGGGCGTCACGATCCCCTGGTGGACCGACAACGCGCGGACTGCCGCCGAGATCGAACGCTTCTCGAAGCGCGACGCCGCCACGTTCCTGCGCGTCGATGCGCAGCTGAAGAAGCTCGCGCGCTACCTGCAACCCTTCTTCCTCGAGCCGCCGCCCGACGTCGGGGCGCGGGGCCTGACCGGTCTGCTCGAGCTGCTGCGCGTCGCCCGACGCATGCGGGGCATCAGCGGAGAGGAGACCGCCGAGCTGGTCCGGTTCATGACCGGAAGCCTCGGGGACTTCCTCGACCACAACTTCGAGTCCGAGCAGGTCAAGACGCTCTTCCTCGCAAACAACGTCTACGGCAAGCACGGCGGTCCCTACCAGAACGGCACCGCCCTCGGTCTGCTCTTCCACCTGCTCTCGGGCGGCGAACACCACCTCCAGGGATTCATGGGACACGTGATCGGGGGGATGGGCTCGATCACCCGCGCGATGGCCGCGGCCGCCCGCAAGCGCGGCGCGGAGATCGCCACGTCGTGCCCGGTCGCGAACGTCCTCGTGCGCGACGGCCGGGCTCGCGGGGTCGTGCTGGAGGACGGCAGCGAGATCGCCGCGCGTCTCGTCGTCTCGAACGCGGATCCGAAGCGCACCCTGCTCGGTCTGGTCGACGCCCGTGACCTGCCCGAGGAGTTCCGGCACGCGATCGGAGGGATCAAGATGGCCGGGCCGTGCGCCAAGGTGAACCTGGTCCTGAACCAGGAGCCGCGGGTCGCGGGCATGCCGGAGGACGCCGATCCCGGGCGCCGGTCCCTGTTCACGCTGGTGCCCTCCCTCGAGTTCGCGGAGCGCTGCTACCACGCCGCCAACCTGGGAGAGATCCCGGAGGAGCTGTGGGTCGACTGCGTGGTCGCCTCGAACGTCGACGACAGCCTCGCGCCCCCGGGAAGGCACATCATGACCTGCTTCGTGCAGTACGTTCCCTACGCGCTCAGGCGGGGGAGCTGGGACGAGCAGCGGGAGCTGCTGGGAGACCGGGTCGTGGAGATGATCGCGCGCCACGCGCCGAACGTCCCGGGCTCGATCGAAGCCCGGCAGGTGCTCACGCCCCTCGACCTGGAGCGCACCTACGGACTGACCGAGGGCAACATCTTCCACGGCGACCTGGTCCTCGAGCAGCTCTTCTTCATGCGCCCGGTGTCGGGATGGGCGCGCTACCGGACACCCGTCGACGGGCTCTACCTGTGCGGCGCAGGCACCCATCCCGGCGGCGGTGTGACCGGAGCGCCGGGCTACAACGCGGCCCGTCAGATCCTCAGGGATCTGAAGCGCCGATGAAGCCGGGGGCGCCAGCATGTCGAGCGGGGGCCGGACGGCCGACTTCCTCGTGATCGGAATGGGCGTGATGGGCGCTTCGATCGCGTTCCATCTGGCGAAGCGCGGCGCCGGACGCGTGCTGGTACTGGACCGGGACCTGGCGGGCCGGGGCAGCAGCGGTCGCTCGTCCGCGCTCGTACGCATGCACTACACCCTCCCGCAGGAGGTGGAGCTCGCGCTCAGGAGCCTCGAGATCTTCACGAGCTGGGAGGACTACGTCGGACGCCCCGGCAGCTTCAAGCAGACCGGCTTCATCCGCCTGGTGCCCGAGCACGAGGTCGAGAGACTCGAGCAGAACGTCGAGATGCAGCCGGTCTGCTTGAGAAACACAAAGAGCATCTGATTGTGCGATTCGACCCCGACCGTGACAGTAT
>Ga0209536_100016881_pt1 | contig 10366 bp, 10 predicted proteins | sample DeeMarSeWOR28_12_FD_187461 | JGI IMG/M metagenome (GOLD analysis project Ga0209536, IMG submission 187461) | Marine sediment microbial communities from White Oak River estuary, North Carolina - WOR-2-8_12 (SPAdes) (version 2) | ecosystem: Environmental > Aquatic > Marine > Intertidal zone >... | reverse complement strand
CCCAATACATCGCGAATCTCGTAGGACTCGACGCGGGTACCGACGGGGAGCGCGTGCTGGTAGGGCTGGCTCATCTTTCTAGTGACCTCGCGGTCGAGCTGCATTGACCGCCCGGGACAAGCCATGCAGTTAACCCCCGGCGCCCGGGTCCGTCAAGTTGTCAGCCCCGGCCACTGACCGCGGAGTCCCTACTCAGCCGCCGCCATGCCCCGACGTTTTCCCGCTCTGGCACCAGGTATATAGGGCGTCATACATGACCATGCCGTAGCGCAACATCTCGTGGTCATCGGCGAAGTTCTTTGACAGTCCCAGCGAAATGGCCAGCAACCCGTGCGATTGGGGCGTGAGTTCGGGTCGGCCTGTGTCGGCACCGCGAACGATTGCTGCCAGCCGCTGCAACGCGGGATCGGTGAGATTGTGCTTCTTCAAGAAGGCGTCAAACGAGCACAGCTCGCCAGCGTGTCCATACTCCACATCTGGCACGTCATACGGAATGGCACCCTGCTCCGTCGCGACTCTCATCACGTCCATCGCAGGAACGTAGAGAAACTCGGCGTGCTTGTCGATGAATCGCGCGATCAGCCAGGGACAGGCGATGCGATCGATCTTGGGCCGTTCCCGGGTAACCCACCTCATATCCAACCTTCTCCGCTCTTACTCGAGGCTGACAGAGTGCCATGCCGGATGTTCGAACGCGAGGGCTGCCGTCATTTCCGTAGTGGGCTTCCGTTCGTCCAACAAGAATTGCATCCCGCGCCTCGTCTGCAACAGAATTACACATCATTACTACCTGATGTATTTCCAGGAGGTAACAAATGCGAATGCCCCAACTCTTTCTAGCAGTCCTGACCGCGTTGAGTGCGACGGTTCTTCTCCACGCTTGCGGCGGCAGCGGTGACTCAACCAACTCGGCAGCCGTTTCTGCCTATGTCACGGACGACCTCGGCGACTACGACAGCGTTGAGTTCACGATCAATACGGTGCAATTGCGACACACGGGTGGCCGTACGTGCGAGATCATCCACGAACCGCTGGCGATCGATGCCGCCGAACTCGGCCATGATCAGATTATCGAGCGCATCGACACCACGACGTGCGAGGCGGGACCCTACAACCGTCTGCATGTCGAGCTGGGCGAGGACGTGACGCTGCGCCGAACCTTGAACGGCCAGCCAGTCACCGATCAATGCAAGTTCGTCTCCTATTATGATGACAACTCCAGCCGGCCAAACCGGCTCGCCTGTGCGAGTGGGGTTTGTTCTGTCGATATTACCGGCGCGATCAATCTCGTGGCGCGATCGCACGAGCATGTTGCGCTTGACGCCGACCTCAAGGAATTCACCGTTGACTTTGCCACGACGCCCTGTGAAGTGACGCTCAAACTCTCGCCCCTGCATGCCGATGATAAGCTGTCGGTGGGATACCGCACGAGCCTGTCTGGTTATGTTTCAGATCTCGACGCGAGCTATGATCACTTCGTTCTGACAGTGGATGGCGGTACTTACACGGTTCAGTATGCTGGTGTTACCGACCAAATTGGCCTCGACACGCTACTGGGGCGCGCCGCCGCTGATCGCCTGAAGACCAAGGTGCGCTGCCAGACGATTGACAACAGCACAACGCCACCCACCTGCGCGGCTCAAAGCGTCGCGACGCAACCTCTGAAAACCATCACGGTGAAGGCGAAGGGTGATGTCTCGGCGCTCGATTCCAGCCTGCAGACTTTCACACTTGGTTATGGCGGCACCACGCTACCGGTGAACTACACCAAAGCGACAGAGCTCGGCAAGCTCGAGGGTGTGCTCGCCGACGATGCCACCGCGGAGGTGACACTCTATGGGTTCGATCTGGACTTCTTCCTAGCACGTGAAGTGGAAGTGACGGCCGGGAGCGGCGGCACCTAAAGGGCACGGCACCCTGGGTCGGCACGCGACGAACGGCGCCCGGCCCGCGCCGCACCACACGGACGCTCGACGGTACTCCGTTTGGCGATCTGCACACGCACGATCCCCCACTGTTGGTGCTCCCTGCATCGTCTGGCCCAAGACGATTTGGGCCCGCTGCGCGCGCAAGCGAGCGCACCGCACGGTTTATGTCCCGTGTACTAGACTAATAACGTGTCAACAATCCCCGCCAGAACGAATCGCAACGCACCCGTCACACTGTGGTACGGTCTGCGTCTCGCCGTTGGTATCTTCGTGTCCCTGCTCGCCATTGAAACGACGCTGCTCGCGGTATGTGTCGGCCATGCGCCGAACGCGATCTCTCTGCCGCTCTTCGAGCAACTGCCGCTACTTGCCACACTATGGGGCTCCAACCCCGCGGCTGCTCTGTCGGTAACAGCGCAACAGGCGGTTTTCGTTGTGCAACATCGGCCAACCGCCACGGGCCTCCCGACTTGGGGCATCTACTACTACCCGCTCACCCTTGCCGTCCATCTGCTGATTGCCTTCATGGCATCCTCCTACTTCACTCGCCCAATCAATCGACGCTGGCAGATTCATGCGTTCGTATACGGCGCAGCCCTGCTCGGCGTGAGTGTTTCGTACGTGCGCCTGGCGTCCTGTTGCACCGTGGGCCCACGTTGGGTCCTCGACGTTCTGCTGCTGTCGCAAGCGCTTGACCCAATGAGCACGCTGCTAGCTTGGCAGCACCTCTATACGCAAATCGAACCGCTGTTACCATGGATACAGGTGGTCATGGTGACTAGCGGTGCGATGCTCCTGTATGCCTCGCGACGAGAGCACGTCGTGTCGCTGCCGCCCGCGGCCCGTCGTCATGCAGACTGACCCGCTTGCCGTTCAACTCTATTTTGCATCAGTGGTTACGCCCGACCATTCGTCATCGAAGGAGACGCGCCGCCCAGCCAGCGGCAGCGCCAGTGAGCATTGGCGGCAATGGCCCGGTGCGCCAGATCATCACACCCGCAACCGCCGCCACCATCAACACCCCGGTAAAGACGTCGGTCACCGCGGCCGGCAGCATCTCGCTGAGGGCGACGATCAGCAGTCCGATCACCGCCGGACCGATGCCCTTGAGTGCGGCCTGCATCCAGCGCCACTGCTTGATTCTCGCCATCCACGGCAGAATCGAGAGCATCAGCAGGAACGACGGCAGAAAGATGGCCAGCGCCGCAACCAGTGCGCCGGTGACGCCAGCGAGTTTGTGGCCGACGAAAGCTGCGACCATGAGAATCGGTCCCGGCGTCAGTTGTCCGAGCGCGAGGCCATCGAGAAACTCCCGGGCGGTCAGCCAGTGCAACTGATTCACCACCTGGTCCTGCATGAAGGCCAGCATGCTGAGGCCGCCGCCGAAGGTAAATGCGCCGACACCGAAAAAGAAGAGCCCGATATCCGCGAGGCCAGTCCGTCCCGGGGTGACGAGCGTCAACGCGGCTGGGTCAAGTGTGCTGCCGGCAAGTCGCGACAATAGCGCCGCGACGATGATGATTGCCGCCGCCGCGATGCCCGCACGCCGATGATCATAGCGCGTTACCCCGAATGCGCCCGCCAATAACAGCGTCGGGACGATTCCAAAGGGCGTGAATGCAGCGAGTAGGGCCGCACCGGCCGCAAAACCGCCTTGCCAGCGATCCGACACGGCATTGCTACCGAGCCGATACACAGCCACCGCAAAGATGCCGACCACCACCGGCCCGAGGCCATAAAACACGCCCTTCGCAACCGGCAGCGCACCGAAGTGCACGTAGGCCGAAGCCAGGGCCAGCATGATGGCAAATGCCGGCACGACGAAGCACAGGCCGGCGAGCATCCCGCCCCACCAGCCCGCTCGGACGTAGCCGACATAAATACCCGCCTGTGTGGCGCCACCACCGGGCAACATATTGACCAGCGCCAAGCCCTCCAGAAAACGCTCCTTGGAGAGCCAGTTGCGTTTCTCCTGGAATTCAGTCTGCATCAGCCCCATGATCGCGGGCCCGCCATAGCTCATGGCGCCAATCTTGAGAAAGCCGCCTACAATCTCCCGCCAGTGACGGCGAAGCGCTGCATCGACCATGAATCCTCCTCTCGCCTGAAGCGCGATGTCAGAAAAGGAACGGGCGTGCCAACGTATAGACAAGGCCCGTGGCCGCACAGGCACCAATCACCGGGATGATCCCGACTTTGTATCGCCAAAGCGCAATAAATGCCGCAATGCCAACAAAGGCCGACACCCACTCAAATCCGATGAACAACGAGCGGATATTGAACGGCTGCGCGAAGCCCTGCGGCCACAGCACGTGGTAGGCGAAGAACACCGCGAGATTCAGCACGACTCCCACCACCGCCGCGGTAATCGCCGAGAGCGGCGCGGTAAACTTGATTTCATGGCGCGTCGCCTCGACCGCCGGACCGCCGATCAGGATGAAAAGAAAAGATGGGAGGAAGGTGAAAAAGGTTGCCACGCTCGCGCCCGCGATTCCCGCTAGGGCGAGCGACCACGGACCGAACACCTCCTTCGTCCAGCTGCCGATAAAACCGACAAAGGCGACGACCATAATAAGTGGGCCCGGGGTGGTCTCCCCAAGTGCCAATCCGTCGATCATCTGCAGTCCGGTGAGCCAACCGTACTCCTCGACTCCACCTTGGTAAACGTACGGAAGCACGGCATAGGCGCCGCCGAAGGTGAGCAGCGCGGCCTTGGTAAAGAACCAGCCCATGCGCGTGAGCGTTCCCTCCCAACCCCACTGCGCGATGAAGAACGTCATTGCAACACCCCAAATGATCAGGCCGACAGCCGTGAACATGGCCGCGCGTGTCCACTTGAAACGGGCATGCTCTGGAGGGGGAGTATGGTCGTCAATCAGCGCTGGGCCGAAAGCCTTGTGACTCTCCCCGTGATGACCGCCAGAGCGAAACTTGTGAGGAGCTACGTATCCGCCGAGGTAGCCGATAAGACCGGCGCCGAGCACGATGTACGGAAACGGGACATCGAGCGCAAAGATAGCGACAAATGCCGCTGCCGCCAGTGCCCAGAGCACACCATTCTTGAGTGCGCGCGACCCGATGCGATAGGCCGCGAATACCACGATCGCCGTCACCGCGGGCTTGATGCCATACAGCACCCCGGCGACCGCGGGAACATTGCCGAAAGCGATATATATCCAGGTCAGCGCAATCAGGATGAACAGCGAGGGCAACACGAATAATGTGCCCGCCATGATCCCGCCGAACGTACCGTGCATGAGCCAGCCGATATAGGTGGCAAGCTGCTGCGCTTCGGGTCCCGGCAAGACCATCGTGTAGTTCAACGCATGCAGGAAGCGATGCTCGCTGATCCAGCGACGCCGCTCGACCAGTTCCTGATGCATCATCGATATCTGCCCAGCCGGACCGCCGAAACTGATGAATCCCAGCTTCAGCCAGTACCAGAATGCCTCGCCGAACGATACCGGCGCAGGCGCCTCCGTTGGCACCGCCGCCCTACCCGAAAGCTCAGACATGCATCACTCCCCTTCTTGATAACCGATATAGAGACTGTCGAAGACTGCGCTGGCCGCCGACAGGAGGGCATCGTCCCTGCGATGCTGCTCGCGCATCCCGGTGAGTACGGCCGCGATTCCGGCGGCCTCAGCCACCGGCGCGCCGCCCACGTCGAGGCAATGCACCAGCGCGGCCATGCGCAACAGCACTCGGTCGCCCTCCAGGCCAAAGCTCGCAGCCAGTACCTCAAAGGTGACGCGCGTTCCTACATGCGAAAAGCGGGCGCCATCGAAATCGAATCCCAGCGCGGTCTTCGGACAGCGTCGGATATCCTTCAACCAAACAATTCTTGCCTTTGGATCAATGAAACGCCGGATGAGCCACGCCGATGCCAACCTGTCCACCCACGGTCGCTCGCGCGTTGCCCAGACCCGGCCGCGAAAGCCTTTCGCGTCGAGTCGCGGGACCGAACCAGTTTGCGTGCTGGGCTCGCCAGGGGATTGGGTGGTTCGAAGCAATGCTTCCATCTCGACGAGCATGGCCTGCGCCTCTTCCCCCGCATCGCCGGGGAAATAGTCCATGACCCGCACCGCCTCGAACTCGCGCCGCAGCTTTCTAACTGCTTCAACGGTGCCGCGCCGGCGCAATGCCGCAGCGCCTCGCAATTTTCGCAGACCCTCGATGATGCGGCCGTACTCGCCACCACGGTCGAACATCTCTCGGAATGCCGCAGATTCCGAGGGCGGAAGTTGATCAAGCACCAAGACATGCGCCGTGCCACCGGCACTACGAATCGTCGCCGCCTGCGCCTCGAACAAGTCGCGCGCCCCGGCCGATTCCGGCAGCAGATAGACGCCATCGCGTAGCACGGCCGCACCGCGCGCCTTCAGAGCCCGCCAGACACGCATGCGCGCCGTCCCACGCCGACCAGTCAGGCTGATGACCAGCGTGAGCCAACGAAGCCGCGTCGGAACATTCATGTGGAATATATTACATAGCTGTGGCATCTATTACAGTAGTGTCCCCCGTCTGGAGATTGCCATGTATCGTGCCCTGCTTGCCCTGTTGCTGTTGATTGGGCCCCATTTCGCCTCGGCGGCGGATCTCTCACTCAAGCCTGTCAAGGTCGCCGATGGCGTGTATGCCGTGATTGGCGATCTGGGCGGCCAGGCCTACGAAAATGACGGTCTCAACGCCAATCTCGGATTTGTCGTCGGCAGCGATGGCGTCCTCGTGATTAATACCGGCCCGAGCGCGCGGGTAGCTGCCGCCCTGCATCGCGCCGTCCGAGTGATTACCGACAGGCCGGTGAAGTGGGTCGTGAACACAAGCAGCCAAAACCACTACTGGCATGGCAATGCCTATTTCCAGAAGCACGGTGTGCAACTGTATGCCAGCCGCGAGGCCGTTCGCGTGATGCGCGAACTTGGCCCCGGTCAGCTGGACGACAACCGCAACCGGCTGAAGGAGCGCGCGGCCGCCACCGACCTGGCCTATCCCGCCAACCAAATCGACAAGACCGGAACCATCGCGCTCGGCGGACAAGTTGCGGAACTGCGCTACTTCGGGCCGGCACATACGCCCGGGGACCTGGTGGTGTGGCTGCCGCGGTCCGGCGTGCTGTTGAGTGGCGATATCGTCTATGTCGACCGCATGCTGGCCATCATTCCGATCGGCAGCACCGCCAGTTGGATCGAGACCTTCGACGCCGCCATGGCGCTTTCGCCCAAGGTCATTGTGCCCGGCCACGGCAACACCACGGACATCGCCAAAGCAAATCGCGAAACGCGCGACTACCTCGTGCTGCTACGCGAGAGTGCCCGCAAGGCGGTGGACAACCTGGTGGATCTCAACGACTTCGTCAACAAACTAGATCAGTCGCAATTCAGGCATCTCGCCAACTTCGATGAGCTGGCCCGGCGCAACGCAAACATGACCTATGTGGAGATGATGAAAGAAGCCTTTTAGCCCATGTCGCTCGTGTAACGCCGGTAGCGCAGAAAGATAAAGCGCTGTTCCTTGCCAGCCGGCGTCGCATGGGTTTCGCCAACCTCTTCCTGCAGTTCAAAGCCAGGCCCCAATTCCGCCCCCATGCGCGCGGCGTCGTACTGACAGATGTCCAGCCCGCTGCACTTCGTCGGACCGCCAATGGCAAAGGTGGCAATGATGAGATGTCCGCCCGGCTCAAGGCCCTCATTGACCGCCTTCACATACGCACGCCGGTCTGCCGGGTCGGTGAGGAAATGAAACACGGCCCGGTCATGCCACAGCTGGAAGCGGTGTGGTGCCCGAAACTGCGTGACATCGGATTCGAACCACTGGACGGCCCTGGCACGGTCCGCGAGACGCGCCTTCGCGTGGGCAATCGCCTTGGCAGAGACATCCAGTACTGAAATCCGATGGTAGCCGCGAGCCAGCAACCGGTCGACCAGCACTGACGCCCCGCCGCCTACGTCGATGATCGCGTCCTCCGGCCCAATGCCTGCCCGGTCGATCAACGCCAGCGACACTTCCGGCTCACGCTGATACCAGCTTACCTCGAGCGGCGACTTGGTCTGGTAGACGTTTTCCCAGTGATCCTTGCGGTCCATTTTCGGCCTCCTCGCACCGGTTTGGCGGCGTCCAGCGCAATAGCATGTGAGGCGAGCGGCAGCGCGCTTGCGCTGTCGAACTCGCAGGCCGCGCGCACCGCACCCTCGGCAATCGCGCGCGCGTCCAGGTTCTGCTCGTAGAGTGCATGCAGCGCGCCGAGCGCAAATTCGCAGCCGGATCCAATCGCCCAGAAGTGCGAAAACTCGTACACATCACGAAGAGTGCTCAGGTAGAACGTACCGTGACGATTGGCGATCAGCATGTCGAGCTGGATGGACTCGTATGGTTCATCATCGTCCTTGGCATTGAGGAAGTACTGCTCCTTCAGCAATGGGTGCAGCGCGCGAAAGCTCTCGAAGATATTTTGCCGGGAATCGAATCGGGCGGTGCCGGGATGCGCGTGGAACAGGCTTTCCACTACCTGACGATGAGCCGGGTTTCCGATAGGCCCTACCCAGGATTCACCCACGCGCAGGATCTTGCTGGGCTCGGCTTTGTAGGTGGCACTGTATTTCTTGGAACCGAACAAAGTCAGTGAGTCGGCTGCGATGCATGCCTGGCTACCCTTGCGCACGACAACGATCGTGGTCACTCGTCACTTCCTCCGGTTGTGGGGTGCCCTACGCCCGGCCTGACGAGTGCTGCGCGTTTGGGCGCGATCGGCACTCCGGCCACGCACGGGACGCTGGCGGGCTGACGCGCGCTTCTCTTGCTTTGGCTCTGTTTCCGGGGGCGCTAGCCCGGCCAGGGCATAGAGCGTCGCCGTGGAATCCGCATCGAGTTCCTCCGAACGCCCTGCCCGAACATGACGCGGCAGGGTGACGTTGCCGTAACGTATCCGGATCAGGCGGCTCACCCTTGCGCCCACGGCTTCCCACAGGCGTCGCACCTCGCGGTTGCGGCCCTCGCGAAGCGTTACATGGTACCAGCGGTTCACGCCCGTCCCACCCGCATCGACAATGGTATCAAAGTGTGCCGGACCATCGTCCAGGATAACGCCTTGTTTGAGGCGCGCCAGCATCTCATCCGTTACCTCGCCGAGCACACGCACCGCGTATTCGCGCTCGATCTCGCCAGAGGGATGCATCAGCCGATGCGCAAGCTCACCATCAGTGGTAAAGAGCAACAGCCCCGACGTATTGAAGTCGAGCCGCCCGATCGTAATCCAGCGCGCGTTGCGAATACGGGGCAGATTGGCAAACACGGTCGGGCGACCCTGGGGATCCGAGGCCGTGCATACCTCGCCTTCGGGTTTGTGATAAACGAGCACCCGAGGGCGCGTGGCATGCGCGACGCTGGTGACCGCGTGTCCGTCAATTGTAATTGTCTGTTGAGGCGTGACCCGCTGCCCGAGCGTTGCAGGCAGGCCACCGACCTTGATTCGGCCTTCGGTGATCCACTGTTCAATCTGGCGCCGCGAGCCTACGCCGGCGCGCGCCAGGACTTTCTGTAGGCGTTCTCCTTCCACTTCAAACTGCGATGCGCAGAAACGCGCGAGAGTGCTGTGCAGGAATGCGCGAAAGCCGCGAGCGCAAGACGCGCTGTAGCGGCCCACGAGTGTCATGGATGCCGACAACGGCGAGGCATTCCCTTGCGGGAGTACCGGCAATCACTCGCTGACTGCCGACTTGGCGTCGAGCGCGGGACTCGCTTCCAGCGCGGCCGCCTTGTTTTCGTCACGCGACCCTTCCGAACCACCCTCCTCGTCCGCAACCGTGTGGCCAAGTTCCGCGTGCGCAACCACGCCGGCCCCCGCCTGCGCCAGTCGCTGATCCAGTTCGGCACTGATCTGCTCGAGCGGGCGAACTGCCGCGAGCGGCGGAAGCTCCTCAAGGCTTTTCAGATTGAAGTGCTCGAGAAATTCGCGCGACGTGCCGTACAGCACCGGACGGCCCGGTACCTCGCGCCGGCCAACCTCCCGGATCCACTCGCGTCCGAGCAGGGTCTTGATGATCTCGGTCGACACCGACACGCCGCGAATTTCCTCGATGTCGCCGCGCGTCACCGGCTGACGATAGGCGACGATGGCAAGCGTCTCGAGCAGCGCACGCGAATAGCGTGGCGGTCGCTCCTCGACGAGGCGCTGCAGGAAAGTCGAATACCGGTCGCGTGTCTGGACGCGGTAGCCCTTGTCAATCTGCTTGATCTCTATCCCGCGTGACTCGTATTCATTGGAGAGAGAATCGAGCGCCGCACGAAGCTCGTCGCGCGTCGGGCGTGCGTCGGCCTCAGGGAAAAGCTGCTGCAGCCGTTCGAGCGTCACCGGCTCATGCGCCACGAGCAATGCGGCCTCGACGATGTTCTTCAGTTCGGGATTGACGGCGGACTTCTTCATCAGGCGGCCTTCACAT
>Ga0209536_100016880_pt1 | contig 10366 bp, 6 predicted proteins | sample DeeMarSeWOR28_12_FD_187461 | JGI IMG/M metagenome (GOLD analysis project Ga0209536, IMG submission 187461) | Marine sediment microbial communities from White Oak River estuary, North Carolina - WOR-2-8_12 (SPAdes) (version 2) | ecosystem: Environmental > Aquatic > Marine > Intertidal zone >... | reverse complement strand
TAAATCCGTTCCGTGGGAGAGATACTCTCAAAATAGAGCCTGTTCCTCCCTATCAGAGTCTCGGCCTTTCCCAACATGAGGTACCCGCCATCAAAAAGGTTCCTCGAAAAACCGGTGATGACCCTCTCCTGATTCTCCCTTGAAAAATATATCAGCAGGTTCCTGCACACAATGAGACTGTGCATCGAACCGGGCTTGTCCTTCAGGATATCACTGACGCTGAAGGTTACGCACTCACGGATCTCACTGCTCAGGTTGTAACCCTCATCGGTCTGCCTGAAGAACTCCTTTATTTCGTCCTCTTTCAGATTTTTAAGGGATTCTCTGCTGTATACTCCCCTCCTGGCCTTGTCCAGTATGGATGTGTCTATGTCGGTGGCAAGAACATGAACGGGTGTTGAGATCCTGTGTCTCCTTCTGGCGCGCAGAAGGGCAATTGCCAGGCTGTAGGGTTCCTCCCCGCTCGAGCACCCGGCGCTCCAGACTTCAAAAACTCCATGGAGGCTGTGCTCCGCCATCACCCGAGGGAATATCGTCCTCTCGAGATATTGGTACGCCGACGGGTTTCTGAAGAACTCGGTCACATTGATCGTAAGATACTGAAATAAATGTTCCAGTTCATCAGGGTGTCGGCTGAGGAAGCGGTAATAGGCGCCCAGGTCGCTGTAGCCCTTCGAGCGGACCTTCAGGTAGATCCTCCTGAGGATGCACCTTTCCTTGTACGCTTCGAGATCGAACCCTTTCTCCCGGACAAAGAGCTCTTTTAACGCCGCAAAGGCCCAGGCATCTTTTTCCGGGAGATGACCGATTTCCGAGGCCCTGACCGCTACCATGGAGCGGCCTCCGTAACCTCCGAAGAATTATCCGTTTTTTGTATCATAGCGATATTTAAGGGTCAACGACTCGCTGCGCTCGGGTTCTACGTTCCAAGTTTCAAGTTTCAAGTTGCCGGTTCTGGATTGTGAGTTTTGATTTTAATCCTCAATTCTCAATTCTCAATTGTCCTGCCCCAGGAGTCCAGTGATGGGAGGGAGACAAGGACCCTGCAGCCATCCGCATAAGTTTCATCGACCTCGATGGTCCCTCGGTGTCCCGTTACAATGGCCCTGGCTATGGGCAGTCCCAATCCGGTGCCTTCCGGTTTTTCCGTCATGATATCCCCGACCTGCTCAAAACGTTCAAAGATCCGGCTGGTGTCCTCTTGAGGCACTCCAGATCCGGAATCTTCCACGGATACAAGAATTCCCCCCTCACCATGGCTCTGGGCCCTTATGGTCACATAACCTCCCTGGGGCGTGAATTTCAGTGCATTATCCAGCAGTTTGTCGAACACCTTGATCATCTTGTCATTATCCACCCAGACCGTGGGCAGACCATCGGGAAGGTCGAGTGTCAGATCAACACCCTTGAGCCCGAAACGGGACCATTGCCCCCGGACCGCCTCCTCCAGAAAATAGTGTATCTGGGACTCCCTGAACATGTACGGTGTTGATCCGGTATCCAGCCTGAGCAGATCGGTACTGTCGTCGATGAGGCTCGATAAACGGTGGGCAGCCTCCATTGCAACAACCACCTTTTCCAGATGCGCGGGATCCTTAAGGGCGTTTTTTAACAATTCGAGGTAACCAAGGATGATGGTGACCGGTGTCCGGTACTCATGGGAAACATTAATAATGAAATCCGATTTTACCTGGTCAATGATCTTTAGCTTTCTGTAGGCGTCTTCCAGTTCACTGGCCTTGCGTGCCAGGTTATGGTAAAGCCTGGCACGTTCTATACTGATGGAAACATGTGCGGCGAACACAGATAAAATATGCAGGTCGTACTCATTCAGAGGGCCGGATCGACTTTTGTTGTTGGCGTTTAGGACTCCGATAACCCGGTCACCCACTTTAAGGGGAACACAGATCAGGGATTTGGTCGAGTATCGGCCGTGGCTCTGGACTTTGGAGAAACGTTCGTCTGCCTCCACATCCTTGACCAGGAGAGGCTCCCCGGACTGAGCGACCGTGCCGGAAACACCCTTTCCCATCTCCATCTTAGAGGTCTCAAGGATCCGCTGGTTGAGCCCTCTGGCCGCACGGATAATGAGATTCTTCTCACTTTCATCCAGGAGCATGATGGAGACGATGGCGTATCCGAGGTCCTCCGCAATGTGCTGTACGATCCTCTCCAGGACCTCCTCAATGCTCAGTTCAGGTCCCAGTTCAAGGGCGAGATCAAGGAGAACGGAAGCTTCGGCGTACCTTTCCTCCATCTGATGCCACATGGAAAACTCATCACGCATTTCAAGGTGTTTCCTCGCTGCCTCCTCAAGTTTTTGCCTGAGACCTTCAGCCTTCAGATCCGGGTCAAGGAAACCCAGCACGTTCACTCCCAGGAGATCGTTAGGGTCCACCTTTTCCGGGGATGCCAGGAGGAGGATCTGCGGGTGCATATCGATCCTCTTCCTGAGGTATTCATGGCGGATCAGCCTTTCCGGTCTCGTCACCAGGATATCCGGCGGTCTGGCACCAGGGGGATCACCGAGCACCTCCCATGTCATGTGACGGGCCACATCTTCGAGGAGCGAGATGTGATCCCTGTCGACCAGATCGATCAGTATCCTGAGGGAAGCCATGATCACCTTGAGGAGAGGTTTTCCTCGTGTTCACTCAGAAGGGTCAGCAAGGTTTTTCTCGTGGTCTCCTTATCCAGATCCGCGAGAGAATTGAAGATCCAGGTTTTAACGGCGATGAAACGGCCAGCAGAGCGAGCCCACTGCGTAATGGATGTCGCTTCTTTCCAGGAATCATCGTCTCCGGAAGGGATGAGGACCAGGATACCGTCCACCTGGACACCTCCCTTGATCAGCCTGAGGGTCATATCCTCGAGCTTGCCCGTGGCACCTGTTCCCACGATCTCGAGACTCCCTCCCTCGACGTTCAGGGTCACCTTCTCTCCACGCCCCCTGGGAGAAAGTTCAAAAGTACCGAATAATCCGCCGAGGAAAGCCTGCCTGGCTTCCTCCGATGGTGAAAGGATCATGTATCGGACAATCACATCAATACCTCGTCAGAGTTTTTCCAAAGCGGTTTTAATTTTTCGGAGCAGATCTTCCTGCTTTGCCAGATCCGTCTGCCCGACAAGAAGCCCCTTCCTCACGGCCTCGCTCGTAAGAGGATAGAAAAGGAACGGAGGAAGCCCTGATTTTTCAAAAGCTGAGCGCACACTCGATCCGCCGAGATAGGCCTCGGTCACCACTTTCAACCCACCTTCGACTTGACCCGCCTTACCCGACGGCTGGAGGATTGTATCCAGGGGAGGCAGGCTGCGGAGCGATTCTTCCATCTCATCTGCCAACCGCACACCCTCCATGAGAAGTTCCTGGCCGCCACTGTGCCTGATGTTCGGTTCAATGGAAACAGCTTTCTGATCAAGCTTGAAGCGCCCATCCTTCCAGGAGAGCATGGTATTGAAAGCTTCGATACCCTTCCATCTCTCGGTCATGGCGTACACAGGGTTTCCCTGCTCGAAATAGACACGACCTGGCCCCCAGGGCGATTCCAGGAGGAGCATCCCCGTTTTCCTTCCCATTTCGATGAGCTGTATGACATCAACCAGATCCACTTCCTTTAAAAGACCCTCGAGGCTGCCGAGCTCTTTCATGTCCGATATTTTCTTGGTAATGGAACGGATCTTGGCCTTGAGCTCCTTGATGGAAAAGGGTTTTGTAATGTAATCATCCGCTCCCATCTCCAAACCCACGACCCGCTCATCCACATCCTTTTTGGCGCTCAAAAACACAAAGGGTATGTTGGCTGTCTCGGGCCTGGATTTTATCTTCCTGTAAAGACCGTAACCGTCAAGACGGGGCATCATGATGTCCGAAAGGATGATATGGGGTTTGTGGTCCAGCGCTTTATCAAAGGCATCCATGCCGTCAACGGCTTCGATCACCTCAAAACCCTCTTCGAAAGCGAGTCTGAGAAGATGCCTGATGTTCTCCTCATCGTCCACGATGAGGATCCTGGTCGGAGCGTTATCACTCATGGAGATCCCTCTCAACTGCTGTTAAAAAGGCGTCGACGATCCCCGGATCGAACTGGGTGCCGGCATTCTGGTTAAGCTCATCCAGGGCGTCCCTGTGACCCAGCTTGACCCTGTAGGGACGATTCGTGGTCATGGCATCATAAGCATCTGCGACAGCAATGATCCTCCCCACCATGGGGATCTCCTCACCTTTGAGCCCCGAGGGATAGCCGGTGCCGTCGAAACGCTCGTGGTGATGGCGGATCCCCGGTACGATATCGGCAAAGGATTTGAATTTACCCAGGATCTGGGCACCGATCACGGGATGCTCATTCATGGCCCTCTTTTCACTTTCGCTCAGGCGACCCTGCTTGGTCAGGATGTGTTCCCTTACTCCTATCTTGCCGAAATCGTGGAGCTGTCCGGCGATCTTGAGCATTGTGATGAACCTGGGACTGAAATCCAGGTGACGGGCTGTCAGCACGGCGTATTCTGCCACCCGTTGTGAGTGTCCGTGGGTATAGTGATCCTTGGCATCAACGGCCGAAGAGAGGGCACCCAGGGTCGAGAACAGAAGGTCGGCAAGTTCCTGGTACAGCTGCACAGCGTGGAGTACAGAAGAGGCCTGCCGGGACAGCGCCAGGGCAAACCTCAACTCAGCATCTCCTAGGCTCCCCTTTTTCCGCCATCCGAAAACGAGGAAGCCGTACCTGAAGTACCGGAGGCGGAAAGGAACGACAAGAAGGTCTCCAGTTTCAGGGGCGACCTCAACCGTGCGAAAGCCGGGACCCAGAACCAGACACGGTCCATGACAGCCGCGGATCAGATCCAGGAGAAGGGGGGGAGGCTCTTCACCCGGCAACCAGGGCAGCTCACCCCATGTTTCGAGAAGTTCCGAGGAACCCTCCTCTTGAGCCTCATACATCATGAAAAGCCCCCATCGAGCACCGAGCTTCTGGATCCCCTTGTCCAGGATGACCGCCAATGCTTTCTGGTGCCCACTGTCGGGGCCAATGCTCTCAGTGACGGCATAGAGGAACATGAGTTCCTCATATTTCTGAAACAGGAATTCATTGATGTCCTCAAGATTGCTGAAGGAAGCCGCCTTTTCCAGGAGCTGCTGCTGGATGAAACCTCCCAGGGCCTCAAAGCGCGAACGCGTGAATACGGGACTTTTGGCTGCAGCCGCGACCAACTCGTCTACATCCTCGGGTAGGGTCTCAGCTCCGACCTTCCTGATATGCTTCCTGTGTTCATCCGACAGCCCTTCGATGACAGCCTGCCCCATCACTACAGTACCGAAATCAACACCCTCGGGGGAGATCAGGGGGATGGCCATCTCCGCCATCCGCGCGTGACACAGCTCGAACTCGGGTTTCCGGCTTTCGGCGGCTCTTGACCTCAATGTATCGATGGATATCTTGCACCTCCGGCTCCCCTCACTTGAGGACTTCAAGTACAGGCAGAAGGAGGATTCTCCTATGATCATGTCCTGGAGGTTTGAACCGGCAGGGATGAAGGTCATGCTCAGGTCCGTTACACGGGACAGGGCCTGGAGAAAATCCTTCAGGTCCCCTCGAGGCAGAGGGGAATCAGCCTGCATCATTATTGCCTCTGCGCTCCTTCAATCCTCGTCTGTTTGGCCGCCGGCAGGGTGAAATAGAAGAAACTTCCGCCTCCCTCCGCCGGCTCAACACCGATCGTTCCTCCGTTCATCTCTGCAAGCTGCTTGCAAATCGGAAGGCCGAGTCCGATCCCGCGGGTATCGGCATCGCTGAACAGACGGTGCTCCCGGTACTTCGCGAAAATGGATTCCCTTCTGTCATCAGGAATACCCGGGCCGAAATCCCGCACAAATATCTCGCGGGCGCCCTCCTGTCCGGGGCGGGAGCTCGTTCGGACTCCCAGGATGACATCTGAATCGGGGGGACTGTATTTCATGGCGTTGGAAAGGAGCCTGTTGATGATGTCCGCTGCGATCTCCCTGTCCGCTCTGACCTTCCCGATGCCCTCCTCTATATCCGATTTGAGAGTGAGCCCCCTGGCCTGCGCAGCTGACTGGTTATGGATCATGGCTGCGATGATCGTCTCGGAAATGGAGAATTCTTCAGGTGTGGCCTTGTAATCAGTAATCTCGATCTTGGAAAGACTGAGGAGATCCTCTACGATTTCAGCAAGCCTGCCCGTCTCCTCGTTCATGACTTCAAGATATTCCCGCTGCCGGGGCGGAGCACTGGCATAGATTTCCTCCGACAACAGATCTAGGAACCCTTTAAGGGAGGTCAAAGGGTTTCGCAGGTGGTTGGAGACATTTTCAAGGAACTTGCTCTTAAGGTGATCCATTTCATCCTCGGCAGACATATCCCTCAGAAGTATGATGAGACCCAGCGTCTGTTCATCCTTCTCATCAACGACAGCAACGCTGGCGACGAGAGGGAAATTCTCCTTGACGGATGTGAACCGCACCGTCCATGTGGGATTTTTTACCCCGATGCGCTGTTCCTCCAGGACCCCGAAGGTTTCCCTGGGCATGTGATCAAAAAGATGCTGTCCTTCAAGGTCTCTCTCGATACCGAGAAGTTGAAGGGCCAGAGGATTGCAGTGGATGATCCGATAGGACCAGTCCGTCACAAGAACCCCCTCTCCCATATTTCTGAGGATCGCTTCCACCCTGTTTTTTTCAAGTTCGAGGACCGTCAGTTGTCTGTTCCTCTCCTGCAGGAGCTGAACGTTGTCGAGGAGAACGGATAGCTGGGAGGCGATCATCTCCACGAGGATCCTGTCATCAGGTATGAAAAAATCCTTTCGGCTTGAAAAAAGCGCGATATTGCCCAGGACACCGCTGGAAGAACGAAGGGGAATTGTAAACTCCGACAAGGACTCTTTTCTAGAACCGCCCCCTGTCAGCTCGGAATCCTCGATGAGCCTGATCTCCAGAGCGCTTATAACAGAGGAGTCCACTCCTCTTTCCAGAGCGAGCGTTTCCCCACCGTTCTTAATGACGCTTTTCTTCGATAATTTCAGGGGCTGATTCCGGTAGCGGATAGCCACGAGTTTTTCATCCGCACCCGGGAGCACGACAAAAATGGCGCCCAGGTCGTAATCCACGACCTGGCTGACAAGCATGAGGACGTTCTGCAGGAGGGCATCGGGTCTGTCGAGATAGGTAAAAAGTTTACCGGTCTCGTTTATGATGGTCATCTCCAGGAGTTTTCGCTCCAGGATGTCGTCGGCCCTCCCCTTGAGGGTTTCGCTAGTCAGCTCCTCAGGACTTACCGGCTTTATCGGTTCCCGCTTTTCCTTGAGCAGCGATGAGATCGTCTCGAGGAGGCTCTGTTCCTCAATAGGCTTCGTAATGTAGGCATCCGCTCCCACTTCCAGACCCCAGAAACGGTCTTTCTGGGTGTCCTTGGCGGTCATCATGACCACCGGCAGAGCTTTTAACCGTTCATCGCTCCGGATCAGGCGGCAAACCTGATAGCCGCTCATCTCCGGCATGATGATATCCAGCAAAACAAGGTCAGGAGGGTCTTCGCCAATGGCCTGCATGGCCTCGTGACCGTTCATCGCCCGGTCAACCTCATATCCCTCCCTGATCAGGACATCCTTGACCAGTTCCAGAATGAAGGGGCTGTCATCCACTACGAGGATCTTTTGAGACATTAGCCGTCCCCCTTGTCCAGGGCATCCATTATGAGCATGAAGCGGCTGCCATGCCCTCCCTCCCGGTCTTCCAGACGTATGGTGCCTCGATGAAGGTCGACGATCTTTTTAACGATGGCCAGCCCCAGCCCACTGCCTTTGCCGCGCCCTGAGGATGCCCGCTCCGTCTGATGGTATTTTTCAAAGATAAGCTCTCTCTCACCGGGAGGGACGCCTGGCCCTTCATCCAGGACTTCGACAAGGACCGATCCGTTTTCACTGCGAACTAGGGTTTCCACGCTTGAGCCCTCAGGTGTGAACTGGATGGCATTGGAGAGGAGGTTGACGAGCACCTGAAGGAGACGACGGCGGTCAGCGATGACTGCGAGGGTGCCCTTACCCTGGCCCCTGAAGGTCAGGGTCACCCCTTTCTGGGCAGCCAACCCCTCCATACTCCGTACCGCATAGGCCGCCAGTTCGTCCAGATGGACCTCCTCTGTATGCATGGTCATCTTTCCTGACTCCAGCCGCCCCAGGTCCAGGAGATCGTTGATCAGACCGATCATCCTGTCGGCTTCCGAATTCAGGATCTCAAGATATTCCCTCAGCCTCTCCGGTGAATCGTATTCCTCTCCCAGCAACACCTCGACAAAACCCTTGAGAGAAGTCAAAGGTGTCCTCAGATCGTGGGAAACGATGGCAAGAAACTCCTCCCGGTTCTTTTCCAGGTCTTTGATCCCCGTCAGGTCTCTGAATCCAAGCAGGATGCGGGACGGTCCCGTCTCCCTGGCCATGGACAGGCCCACGAGCTCTATTTGCCGGACCTGGCCCGCTGTGCCGGGGAGGGTGACCAGCGATCTCACTGGCCGTCCGGAGCCGGCTTCCACGGACGCTATAAAACCGTCCGGTACTGGAAATCCGGTAGAAAAAAAATCGGTTCCGGCCAGAGGCGCAGCGGATCGGCCAAGCAACTCAACTGCTTTGGGATTGAGGTCGAAGATCCTTCCGCTCTCTTCCATGATAAGGAGCCCTTCATCCAGGATACGGAAAACCTCCTCCTTTTCCCGGCTCATGGTTTTCATTTCTTCGATACGGTCCTGCAGCTGTTCGACAAGCTGCCTGTTGCGCACTGCCAGGTGCTGCCTTTCGAGGGCCCGTTCGACAGAATGTATCAGGTCCTCGCGTACGATGGGCTTCTTGATGTAGTCGTAAGCACCGGACTTGAGGGCCAATATAGCGCTTTCCATGCTGGCGTAGGCGGTCACCATGATGACGGCGATCTCCGGGTCTCTTTCCCTGACCCTGGCAAGCACCTCAGTTCCCATGATGTCGGGCAGTACTAGATCCATGACCACAACCTGGAACATCCCTTCGCTGCAGGCCTTCAGGGCATCCTCCCCTGAACCCACAACCCTGACTTGATACCCCTCTTCCGTGAGGATATTGGCCATAAGGTCCTGAAAGAACTTCTCGTCGTCTACGACGAGGACCGGTCCTACTTGTCGGCTGTCAACGCTTTGCATCAAGCGAACCTTTCTTCAAAGCGCGAGATTTGTCCCCATGACCGGGACTGGCAAAAGAACCTCTTTTAAATATGGCTGACATCGCCTCATCCATGTCGCTCACGGGAATGATCTCGATCCCCCTGGTCACATAGGAAGGGATCTCCTTGAGGTCGGGCAGGTTGAGACGGGGGATCAATACTTTTTTAATGGAGGCCTGTTTGGCGGCAAGAAGCTTTTCCCTCAGCCCGCCGATGGGGAGCACCCGGCCCGTCAAGGTGATTTCCCCGGTCATGGCCACAGACGGGAGGGGCGGTCTACCTGTCAGTGCCGAGATCATGGCGGAGGTTATGGCGATGCCTGCCGAAGGACCGTCCTTGGGTGTCGCACCGGCGGGAACATGAACATGGATATCTGTGGAAAGAATCCTCGGTTGCGTGACACCCAGGTCGCTTCCACGCGAACGGATATAGCTCAGGGCCGCCTGGGCCGACTCTTTCATCACCGCCCCGAGAGATCCGGTCAGGGTGAGCGATCCCTTGCCTTTGACAGCTGAGACCTCAATATCAAGAGTGTCCCCTCCCACAGGGGTCCAGGCAAGCCCGATGGATACACCTACTCTCGCCTCGCTGGCCTTGCGGGCTTCGCGGAACCTGGGAGCCCCCAGATACTTGTCCAGGTTCCTGGCGGTAACCACAGTACGGCTCTTTTTCCCCATAGCCACGGCTTTGGCCACCTTCCGGCAAACGCTGCCGATCTCGCGCTCAAGGTTGCGCACCCCGGCTTCCCTGGTGTATTCCGTTATGATCCTGTCCAGAGCACCCTCTGACATGGAGAATATCCCGGATGTGATGCCGTTCCTGTCCATTTGCCGCTCGACAAGGTACTTTTTGGCAATGTGCCGTTTTTCCACGGCTGTGTAACCGGAAAGCTGTATGATCTCCATCCTGTCCCTGAGGGCCTGGGGGATAGGATCAGCCAAGTTGGCGGTCGCTATGAACATGACGGCAGACAGATCATATGGCACCGCCAGGTAGTGGTCACGGAAGTTGTAGTTCTGTTCGGGATCGAGAACCTCGAGCAGAGCGGAAGAGGGATCACCCCTGAAATCGGCGCCGAGTTTGTCGATCTCATCCAGCATGAAAACCGGGTTGCGGGATCCCGCCTGCTTCATGCCCTGGATGATGCGCCCGGGAAGCGCTCCGACGTAG
>Ga0209536_100016879_pt1 | contig 10366 bp, 7 predicted proteins | sample DeeMarSeWOR28_12_FD_187461 | JGI IMG/M metagenome (GOLD analysis project Ga0209536, IMG submission 187461) | Marine sediment microbial communities from White Oak River estuary, North Carolina - WOR-2-8_12 (SPAdes) (version 2) | ecosystem: Environmental > Aquatic > Marine > Intertidal zone >... | reverse complement strand
TCCGGTAAATCCGTCGCCCACCTTCGATTTGACCGCCGAGTTTCATTCCATTCAGAACAGCGTGATTGTGGACAATATTGCCGGCCCGAATTTTGAGATCTCACCCGAACCGGGTGCATGGGCTCTTTCGACCGGCAACCAGTGGGGCGCCTATTACCACTGGGTGTATGATGCCCTGGGCAATCATTGGGCTAAATGGACGCCGGATCTGGAATTTGCGGGTGAATATGAAGTGTTTGTCTACACCAACAACAACAGTACCTTAAGACGGCCGGATGTGTCCTACACGATTAAGCACAACGGCATCGTCGATACGTTTTGTTGTCATGATCAATTAAATTCAGCGCCCGGTTGGTATTCGATTGGCACTTATTACTTCGCCGTCGACGGATCGGATGAATATGTGAGACTTGAAGCAACCGTAGCCGGAGTCAGCACCTACATGGCCGATGCCGTCAAGTTTGTACCCGTTGATGATCCTGATATCAGGATCAACAACGCCCATTATTACACCTGGTATGACGCTGATGAGAATGGCGAGCTGGACAGCGGGGAGGATGTCTATCTGGTGAACTTTGTCGACAGCGATGCAGATGGTGAATTGGATACCCGAGAGTACTACCGGTTTGACGACATCGATGCTGACGACAACGTGGAATCCGGTGAATTGACGCCGGTTGACAGCACAGACGAAATAGAGCGTATAAAACCCAAAAAATATGATGAAAATGGTAATTTTGTGGATTACAAATCCGATGTCGAAGATCTTCAAAATTTTGCCAACTGGTATCAATACTACCGGCGCCGGGAGCTGGCTGCCAAGGCCGTGGTGGCCACGTCCATCAACAGTCTTGAGCGGGTAAAAATCGGTCTGTACTCCATCAACAGCGGCGTGCGCCAGCCGGTACTGCCAATTAAAGTCGACATGGCCGCCAGCGTCATCGTCGACAACCAGGATACCGGATATTCCACCACCGGAACCTGGTATGAGTCCAGTGCTTCCGATGAATATGAGGGCAGTTCCAAGTACACCACGCAAGTGGGTGCCACGGCCACATGGACCCCCAATCTGCCGGCTTCCGGCACCTATAATGTCTATGCCTGGTGGTGTTACTGGAACACCCGAGACACCAATGCCTTGTACACCATCAATCATGCCGGTGGGTCCGACACCATGCGCATCAACCAGCAGCAAGACGCCGGCCAGTGGATTCTGCTGGGGACCTACAGTTTCGATGCCGGATCTTCGGGCTATGTCAAAGTGGAGCGTGACGGCAGCAGCACGCAAAGCAGTACCAGCGCGGATGCCGTCATGTTTGAGCAGGTCGGTGGGGCGATGGTCAATGTCGATGAGACCTATACGTTGCTGGATCAACTGTACAGCATGAATTCGGACGGTTCCACGCCCCTGAGATCCGCTGTTGATAATGTGGGCAAATATTTCCACCAGGATGACGGCAACGACGGCAACCTTGGCTCTTCGCCTTATTCCAGCAGCCTCGACGGCGGCGCATGCCAGAAAGCGTATGCCATTGTTATGACCGACGGATATTATAACGGCTATTATTCGGGGGTGGGAAATGCCGACGATGGGGAGGGTGACCCTTACGAGGATAATTATTCAAATACCCTGGCCGACATCGCCATGCATTACTACAATACCGATTTGTCCAGCGGGTTGCCGGATTTGGTTCCGACCAATTCCTGCGACACGGCCAATTACCAGCACATGACAACCTACACCTTATCCTTTGGTGTGACCGGCACGATTGATATTGCAGACATGGATGCAGACGGCCAACCCGATATTCCGAGCTATTCCGAAGATCCCTGTTTTGCCAATGCGTCGACTCCCTTGCCGACCTGGCCGGACGCCGCCGCCGGCAACCCCCAAAAAATTGACGATCTCTGGCATGCGGCCGTAAACGGACGAGGAAAGTTTTTCAGTGCATCCAATCCCCAGGAACTGATCGATTCGATGACTGAAATCATGAATGATATCAGTGATCCGGCATCGGGGGCCTCTGTGTCGGTCAATGGTGAAGAACTCGGTGCGGACACGGTCTTGTACCAGGCCAGGTATGTATCCGGCAGCTGGGTAGGGGAAGTCCTGGCCTTTCCGATTGATCACATTTCCGGAGCGGTTTTGAATGGACCCGATGATATCTTGTGGAATTCCTCGGATAAACTCGAGCGCGATGCGGTTACCTGGAACAACCGCAGAATTGTGACCTACAACGGTGCCGATGCCGGCATTAAATTTCGGTATGCCAATCTGACCACCGGGCAGCAGGATGCGCTGAAGGAAGCGGATTGGGGACTGGGCTTAACTCCGGATGAACAGGCTGATTATATACTGCAGTATATACGAGGTCGAAGCGATAACATTGAATCGTTGAATTTTCGATATCGAACCCGGCTGCTGGGTGATATTGTCCACTCTGCGCCCGTACTTGTGGGTGGAGCTGTCTCGGCCACCGGTGACTCCATCGACAATGATGATGACGGCGTTATCGATGAGAGCGGCGAACGTGAAGGCGGCACCATATTTGCCGGCGGCAATGACGGCATGCTGCATGCCTTTAATGCTCAAAACGGCTGGGAACGGTTTGCCTATGTTCCCAACCTCGTGTTTGAGAATTTAAAACATCTGAAAAACCCGAGTTTTATCCACCGCTTTTATGTCGATATGACGCCGTATGCCAAAGAGGTCCTGCACAGCGACACCGTTAGAAAAACGTATTTGGTGGGCGGACTCGGCAAGGGTGGCAAAGGCTATTACGCCCTGCTTCTGCGCCATCGGGATGACAGCGATGGCGATGGAAATTGGACGGATGTTTGGAATGTGGACGCTATCGGCGATGGTACCTCGGAAGATACGGTTAAAACGATGGTGCTGTGGGAATATCCCCGTGCCGATACGGAAAATGACGGCATGGATAATGATGGGGACGGCGCCACAGATGAAGCCTCTGAAATCGACCCTGATATCGGATACAGCTTCAGCCAGGCATATATTGTCAAAACCAATTCGGCGACCCACAGATGGGTGGTGATTTTTGGCAACGGCTACAGCAGTGTCAGCGGCAATGCCGTCCTATATATTCTTGATCTAAACGGTGTTATTATCCGCAAAATAGATACCGGCGTCGGTGGAGACAACGGCTTATCCACGCCGGCCTTGATTGATGTGAATAACGATCAGCAACTGGATTACGTTTATGCTGGAGATCTGAAGGGCAATATGTGGAAGTTTGATTTCACCGATACGGACTCTGCCAATTGGGGCGTGGCGTTTAACGATGGAACCAACCCCAAACCGCTCTTTGAAGCCGGAAAACCGATTACCTCCAAACCGGATGTTATGCGACACTGCACGGAACACGGCTACATGGTTGTCTTTGGGACCGGAAAGTTTTTACACAACGATGATCGATCTGACCTAAGCCAACAAACCATCTATGGTATCTGGGATTACGGCGATGATGATGATAACAGTGAATACCTGGGATCTTTTGATCAGGGTACCGGCGAGCTTTCAAACCAACCTGATGATGTTACCCTTCTGGAACAGACGATCGTCGATGTGCGCACTATCAGCGGCCATGATTATCGAACATTCAGTAAAAATGCGGTCACCTGGAACACTGTGGAAGATGATGATGAGGATCAAAAACCAAATCCAAGTAATTCTCACGTTGGCTGGTATGTTGATTTTCCAAACACGTCCCCCTATGAAGGCGAGCGAGTGTTCAAGGCGGTACAGATCAGAGATGCGAAAGCCTTTGTGATTTCCTTTATCCCGGACATTTCGCCCTGTTCGGGGGGAGGAAATTCCTTCTTGTATATCATCAATGCCTGCAACGGAGGACGAATGGCGCAAGCCCAGTTTGATCTCGGCAATAGCGATGATATGGTCCTCATTACCGATCCTGATAATCCTACCGGTCCTCCGATTGCGGTGCCCCCCACGGGCAAGGCATTTGTCGGAATACTGCATGAGCCCAAGATAATCCGCAGGCCGGAAACAGGTTATGAGCGCTTATACATGAGTGCGTCTACCGGTGTTGTAGAAGAAGAAGATGTGCCCGCCGAGATAAGGGGACTTATTTACTGGTTGGAGAGATAAATCGACCGGTTCAATCGAGTCAGTTGTCCGCAGTGCGTGTTTAACTGCGGACAACTGATCACCGGGACCGAGTTTTTTCCTTGAATTAAACGTAATCTAACCATATGTTCAGCATGATTTGCAAGGTCAACGTTACGTTAAGTTTTGAACTGAGTATGTAAAGCGGGTCATGTGAAAGAAAGGAACCATCATGGATAGCAGAATTGAGCCACTGCCTTTTAGCGTATTCTTAGCGGCAATCGTTATTGCGATCCTATCTATTGCTCCTGGTTTTGTTCCGTATACGCAGGCAGAAATGAAACCCTTTCCGGGATCCAATATTGTGTATAATGGTGAACAACCGGTGCATCCCGGTTATCCTCATTTGTTTGATAAAGTTGGGAGGATAGACAGAATCTCTGAACGACAAGCGGTGATTGACGATTCGTTACATCAAATTTCTCTGACGGCAACCTATCACACACCCAGGCATCACGATGTATCGTCGGCGCGGTTTCATGTTGGCGACATTGTTGGGTGTCTAACAAATTCAGAGGGCGAAATTGAATCTATGTGGCTTATCGTCAGAAATAAACGCTAGCCCGTTTGTGCTGTCAATCCGAGAACGCCAATAAAAAAGCCATCAGCTCCTTGTTGAAGCTGGCAGACTGCTCGATATTGGAAAGATGACGGGCGGAGGGCAGCACGACCAGTTTGGATTTGGCAATACGCTGATGCATGGCTTCAGAGGCGGCCACCGGTGTCCCGGGGTCATCCTCACCGACCATAATCAACGTCGGATGCGTTATCCCGGGAAGGCGTTCAAGATTGTCGAGTTTGCGAATAGCTTGGCTGCAACCGATGTATCCCGCGACCGGCGTAGCCAATATTTGCCGACGGATCATGTCCACTTCAGGAGGATTTTGTTTCAGGAACTCCGGAGTGAACCAACGCTCCAGCGTATCATGGACCTGGGATTGCATCCCATTTGCCCCGGCACGGGTGATACGCTCCTGCCAAACAGATTGAACCTCGTCCGGCATGATTGCCGCGGTATCACACAAGGCAAGACTGTTTAAGCGCCGGGAATGATCTAAAGCCAGGCATTGACCGATCATACCTCCCATGGACAACCCCACAAAATGTACCCTATCGATCTCCAGTTCATCGAGCAACGCAACGGCGTCATCCGCCAGCATGCCTAATGTGTAGGCACCATCCGGGGCCTGGCTGCGGCCGTGACCGCGGGTATCGTAGCGCAACACCTGAAAATGGGATTCCAAAGAATCCAGCTGCGGAGTCCACATCAGCATACTGCAGGCCAAAGAATGACTGAGCATCACAACCGCAGCGTCTGTTTTGCCGGTGAGTTCATAGTTGATTTGAATACCATTGGCATGTATCTTCATGGTTTGTGCTCCTCTCTTCTATATTTAGGACACGGATAAACACGGATTAAATGGATGGGTAAGACTTTAAAATAGTGCTGTTTTTCATGTCCAAGAAGTTTAAAAGAAATTTAGGTCAATATTTTAAAGAGCTACTTCAAAAGTTCCAAAGCCACCCGGCAATGCGTTGCCACTCCCAACGGCAGCACGTCCTCATTGAACATAAATTTGGGATTATGGACCGGGGCAAATTCTTCACGTCCCACACCCAGAGCGTAAAAACAACCCTTGGATTGTTGGAGAAAATAAGACATATCTTCACCACCCATGGTCTTAGGGGGCTCAACCACGTTATCTTCGCCGACAACCCTGCTTGCACACCGCCGAACCACATCGGCCACGGAATTATCATTGATGGTAGGCGGATACCCCTTTGAGAACTCCAATTCAAAGTCTGCACCCATGGATTCGCAAACCCCCCGCACAACCTTCTCGAGGCGCTCCTCCCAGGCATTCCAAATATCGAGATTAAACGTTCGCGTCGTTCCGCTCAAACGGGCATCACCGGGGATGATATTAAAGGCCGTTCCGGCGTGAAACATGCCGACCGTAACCACGGCAGGCTCCAAGGGATCCATATGCCGGCTGGCAATCCGCTGCAGGGCGCTGACCACTTGAGTGCCCACCTCCAGCGCATCGATACATTTATGCGGCATGGCGCCATGTCCCCCCCGCCCGATAATCCTGACATCAAAGCGATCCATAGCCGCCATGAACGGTCCTGAGCGCACACCGATGGTACCTTCCGGGATATCCGCCCACAGATGACAGCCGATGGAATAATCAACGCTGGGATTTTGCATGACACCTTCTTCGATCATGGGTTTAGCGCCACCGGGGCCTTCCTCTGCCGGTTGAAATACGAATTTTATCGTGCCCCTTAATTTATGCTTAAGCGTATTTAATACCGTCGCTGCCCCCAATCCCATGGCCATGTGCGCGTCGTGTCCGCAAGCGTGCATCACACCCTTGTGGGTTGACGCAAAGGGAAGTCCGGTTTCTTCTTCAAGAGGCAATGCATCCATGTCGGCCCTGATCATCAGGGTCGGGCCTTGTCGTCCGGTTTTCAGCAATCCCACAACGCCATAGGTGGCGACTCCGGTCTGAACCTCAAGGCCTTCCCTCTGCAAATAGTCAGTGACATATGCGGAGGTTTTCTTTTCGGTGAAGGCTGTTTCCGGTATGCGATGCAATTCGCGGCGGGTTTTGACAATCAAATCGTTGTGTTCATTAACCAGTCGTCGAACATCGTCCATAGCACTACCTTTCAATTATACGTTATTGTATCTCAATATCAACATACCTTCCTGCAAATTGTATCAGACCTCAAACACTCAACGTTAGGCGCCTTTCGTTTCGTACTTGTCCGAATTCCGCATTTAAATAAATATGCCATATTTCGATGTTGCCTTTCAACGGAAAATAAGCCCTTTGACAAATCATTATACGCTACCGCAATATTTTCAAATTGCCAGTGGCACGTGATTAAAAAAAGTCTGCGTCTCAATCGGGCGAACCTTGTAATTGCAGGTTTAACGTGATATCAAATCAGATTCGTGCAAACCCGATGTGAGGAGAGAAAAATGAATACAGCCCGTGATTGGGAGCGGCCGATTCGAAGATTGGAGCGTTTGCTGCGGCTCAAGTCCTTCCCGGTTGCTTTCAAGCTTTTCGAAGACCGCAAAGACCTTTTCGAAATTCCCTTTATGCGCCGGATAAACCACAAAACCACACTCTGCCAGTTGATAAACCTCGTAAGAAACTTTGATTGGACTGTCGGGGCCGAACGTGATGATTTTGTGTCAGTGATGTGCCCCAGCATCATCGGCTTGACCGATATCCCGGACTATATGAAAGACGGTACATTCCGCAGCATCGTATGGACCAAGAGCCGGGCGGATGGTAAAAAATATGAAAATGGCATCCCACGCGTGCCGACCGGAAAATATGAGGCTGTGGCTATGGCTCCCCTTGTTTACAATCCTTTTGATCCTGATATTGTTCTGATATATGCCAACCCAGCTCAGATGATGCTTCTGATCAATTCGATTCAATTCGAAGACTATGAGGTGATGCAGTTTTATTGTGTTGGAGAAACTTCCTGCGCTGACGCTATCGCCAGATGCTACCTCAACCGTAAGCCGGCCTTGAGCATACCCTGTTATGGCGAGCGTCGTTTCGGACACGCGCAAGACGATGAACTGGTCATGGCAATCCCTGCGGAAATGATAGGGAAGGCTCTAAGCGGCATGGAGGCCCTGTACAGGCGAGGGATACGCTACCCCGTCAGCTATGCCGGTGCGGAAAACGATATGACCCATGCGTTCTCGGCAGCCTACGGTGCCGTGGAAACCATCACCCGTCTGAGGGGAAATGACAACCGACTGCTCCTGGGCGTAACAGGGAGCATCGCTACCGGGAAGACCACCGTGGCCGGAATGCTCGAGAAATTGGGCGCACACACTATTGATTTTGATATATTGAGCAGGTTCGTGGTGGAGCCCGGCAAACCGGCCTGGAAAGACATTGTCGCTTATTTTGGTGAGCAGGTTTTGGCTGAAGACGAAACTTTGGACCGCACCAAACTGCGTGAAATCGTATTTAACGATTTCGAAAAGAAAAAGAAACTTGAAAGTTTTCAGCACCCTAGAATCTTTGAAGAATTCATCAAACTAGTTGAAAAGTTTACCCGTGAAGACCCCAACGCCGTCATTCAGGTCGTGATACCTCTTCTCATCGAAGCCAATATGCATCCGCTTTTTCATCACATCCTGATGGTTTATGCCTCCGAAGAGGAACAAAAAAAGCGTTTAATGAAACGTGACGGCTCAACTGAAGAGTTGGCCATGAACATGATCAAGTCCCAACTCTCGGTTGATGAAAAAAAAGGCTATTGTGACTTGATTGTTGATAATTCAGGCACGCTCGAGCAAACTCGCAAACAGGTGAAGCAGATCTGGGAAAAATTGAAAAGAATCCAAATCTCAGGAGAACGGCAATGACCATACGTTTTTTGCGAAACAAAGTGGTAGAGGTAGAACCGCAAACCGACGGACGTCTCGTGGTTTCTTGGCGACTCACCGATGATCTTCTGAAAGCCTCAGTTAGTTTGACGGTGCAACCACCGGATCTTGAGATCGTCGGGGCCGAGGCCAAACTGGAGCGGCTGGTCCCGCGGGCCTGGGCGACTGCGCCGGAAATGATTAAGAAGATCGAAGGTGTCCGAATCGGTTCCGGACTTCGTAAAATCGTCCAGGGTCTTCTCGGTGGTTCAAACGGCTGCTCGGTGCTAGGGCAGGCAGTGCTTGAGAGCTCGAACGCCGTTATACTGCATTTTACACGCCCCGTGCTGCAAATTGGAGAACGGCTCGAGGGCGACGCAAAAATGGAACATCTGAGGAAAATGGTCAGAGACAATCCCAGGCTGGCAAGAAGCTGTGTCGCTTTTCAAGACGACAGCCCGATTATGCAGGGTGTGAATGGTTAAAGAAGGAGTTGGGAATGATTTCGTTTAACCGCAGTCAAGTGATCGGAGCAGAGTTTCCGGATGAGGAAACCGTGCGCTTTTACGGCATCCAGGATGACCATATCTACAGCATGGAAATAAATATGGATGTACGAGTTACCGACGGGGAAATCCTCGCTGTGGAGGGGATTATGAAGCGCTACACCACCTTTGTTTGCCCGGAAGCGGTGCCGATTCTTCAGAACGCCGTTGGTATGTCTTTGCGCGAAAAGGACTGGGAGCGGCGAATCATGAAGGAAATCGGACGCAAGGGCTGTGAACACTTTGCTGAGATAATCATCGAATGCGGCAAGTGTCTTGATCAAGCCCGGATGACCCATGCGATGTGGAAGGCGCTCGAAAAAGATCCCGGCCTGAATCAGGAACAATTTATGCAGACCTGGATTGAGGGGCATCCTGAGTATATGGAATAATCTTTTTTGGAATTTGAGCTCTAATCAAGGGAATCTCGATAATGCGAATTGATCTGCATATTCATACTGCACCCCGATCTGCCTGCAGTCACCTGAGCCCCAATGATTTGATGCAAGAGGCCCGGCGTCTGAATTTGGATGGAATATGTCTTACTGAACATCAAGTCCTCTGGGAGTCAGGTGATGTGGAGAAGCTTTCTCAAGAAAAGGCGCTAAAAATCTTTCGGGGAAACGAGTTTACGACCAATCAAGGCGATATTCTGGTTTTTGGATTCTACGAAGACATCAAGGAATTGCTGACGATTCAGGAGCTGCGTGAACGAGTGCAAACAGCCGGTGGTTACATGATCGCAGCCCATCCTTTCCGCGGGTTTAAAACCTTCGGCATCGGTCAGCTTCAGATGACTGTAGAGCAAGCCTGCACGCGTAAGATGTTTGAATTTGTGGATGCCGTGGAGATCGGAAACGGAAAACTGTCAGATGAAGAAAATACAATGGCGCGTAAGGTCGCTGCAAAACTGGGGCTTCCAGGAACCGGAGGCAGTGACGCCCACCGGGTTGATGAAATTGGAACATGGGTGACGGTCTTTGAAAACGATATCCGGAATGAACAAGAACTTGTGGCCGAACTTCATGCCGGTCGGTTTAGCGCGGTTAAGGAGGGTTGACTGCTAATGAACGTGAGCCTGTGCATACGGATTGGGAGTGTAAAAATATTTAATCACGAAAACACGAAAATGGACGTTTTGTTATAGTCTTCTATCGTGTTTTCATAATTTCTTGAAATTGAAAGGCGAATGAATCTCATGACTGAAAAAGCAATTCAAGATTACTATCCGGACGATATTGCCGTATGTTACGGATGCGGCAC
>Ga0209536_100016878_pt1 | contig 10366 bp, 13 predicted proteins | sample DeeMarSeWOR28_12_FD_187461 | JGI IMG/M metagenome (GOLD analysis project Ga0209536, IMG submission 187461) | Marine sediment microbial communities from White Oak River estuary, North Carolina - WOR-2-8_12 (SPAdes) (version 2) | ecosystem: Environmental > Aquatic > Marine > Intertidal zone >... | reverse complement strand
AAGAAGGCCATCGAGGCCAACGCACCCGTATTCAGGGCCATGAGCGAACCCTAACCCAGCCCCTCAGCCCCAGACAGTGAACTCCCTGCCACACTTAGGGCACCTGAGCTCATTCTTCCCCATCCTCAACCTGATACTGGCGACGTAACTGCACTCCGGGCAACGCACGGTCCTCGAGCTCATATCAACTACCAGTGACCCCATCCACTGAAAAGACTTCTCAGATCCCCTAGGCCTCGACCCGGGGCTGGAACTCCTCGAAGATGTCACCATAGGCCCTGCAGAAGTACTCGCAGGCCTCCACCGCGCCGGCCCTCCCCTCCTCCGTGAGGCTGTAGACCCGCCTCCGCCCCTCCAGGCGAGACGTCACCAACCCCTTCGCCTCCAGATCACTAAGCGCGGGATAGAGCGTCCCCGGGTTAGGCCTGGAGCCCCTCCGCCGCCCTATCTCCTCAGCCATCTCCTGGCCGTACATGTCCCGCTTCAGGAGCAGCCAGAGCATCATGAACGACAGCATGCCCCTCATGTCGCAGCAGTCCGGCGGGGGGTTCTCGCAGCAGTCAGACATCACCTATTATTGGATGACCAATACATTTAAATGATTCCACCCCCCACTTATCGGATGTCCGATAATAAGGTGGAAGCATGGTAGAGAAGAGCGAAACGATAAAGGAGCACGTCAAGCAACGCTACTCCGAGGTGGCCAGGAACGCCCAGCAGTCCGTCGGATGCGGATGCGGCTGCGAGACAGCCTCCACGACAAGCTGCTGCGGACCAGTCTCCAAGGAGGCCTACGTCCAGGGCATCGGCTACTCCCTCGACGAGATCAAGGACCTTCCAGAGACAGCCCTAGGCGCCGCCGCAGGCTGTGGCAACCCCACGGCCATCGCCGGCCTCAAGGAGGGCGAGGTCGTCCTCGACCTGGGCTCAGGCGGAGGCATAGACGTATTCCTCGCAGCCAGGAAGGTCGGCCCCACGGGCAAGGCCATAGGCGTCGACATGACAGACGATATGCTGGACCTCGCCCGCAGGAACGCCGAGGAGCTGGGCTTCGAGAACGTCGAGTTTAGGAAGGGAGACATCGAGGAGCTCCCCGTCGACGACGAGACCGTCGACATCATAATCAGCAACTGCGTCATCAACCTCGCCCCCGACAAGGACAAGGTCTTCAGGGAGGCCCACAGGGTCCTCAAGCCGGGCGGCAGGATCACCGTCTCCGACATAGTCACAGACGGCCCCCTCCCCCAGGAGATCAGGGACAACCCCGACCAGTGGGCGGAGTGCGTCTCGGGGGCCCTCGAAGCCGAGACCTACCTCCAGAAGATCAGGGACGCAGGCTTCGAGAGGGTGAGAATACTTGACCGCCGAGGCTTCGGCCTGGTCTACAGCGCCGAGGTCGAGGCCCACAAGCCCCTCGGCTAAAAAAAACTCCTATTTCTTCAGAAGCGCCTTCAGGGCGTCCCTGAACTCGCTGTTCAGCCTCTGCTGGATCGCGAACTCCTCGTCGGTCATCGCCAGCATCTTCCCGAACTCCTTCACCAGCGCCAGCGTGTTACTGTCCATGGAGTCGAGTTCATCCGACATCTTTCCCTCGAACTCCTTCTCCCCGCAGCACTTCAGGAGCTCGTCCTGCTTGTCGATGAGGTACTCCGTGTCCACCTCGTCGTACTCAAGGTCGAATCCGACGGCCACCAGGGACTCCAGGGTCGTCTTCATCTGCTTCTCGAAGAACTCCCTGCCACTCGGCGTCGCGCCCACACTGCACAGGAAGGCCTCCGCGGTCGCCCTGTAGTAGCTCTCGATGAGGTGGCCCACCCTCTCCTCCCGCTCGACCATAACGAGGTCGGCGTCCTGGAGCTTCTTGATGTGATGGTAGATGGCCTGAGGCGTTACCCCGAGGTTGGACGCGATCTGGGCGACGGTCATCTCGGTCGCCCTCAGAAGGAAAACGATCCTGCGTCTCGTGTCGTCGGCCAGCAGCTTGAACTTTTCGGGGTCTTCAACGACCTTAATAGCCTTCATTGTAGTCACTTAAGCCTAATTTTAATAGTATAAAAAGGTTTTCACATAAAATCGATATCTTTATATTATTGAGCCGTTTCCCTATTAAAACACTGGTTTGAATAAGGAAATGTTCGCCATGATAGGAAACGACAGACGGAACAGCTCCACACACCCGTGGAACAAGGGACACGATGGCACAGTCGGCCCCATGTTCTTCAGAGGGTTCCTCGGAGAGACGAGGGGAGTGTGGCCTGTCGAGTGCGACTATCCAGAGTACCGTAACGTAGTACGCATCCCTCCGGAGGTAGATATGGCCCCGTGTGAACGGGGTAAGGCCTCCCAGCCCGTGGTACAGGTGACCCCGGTCATCGAGTCCACGACATGATCACCCTTCTCAATACAAGACTGGACGGGGCGCCTCGAGCCACACAGATTATGTATCAACCGAGGAAGCTGTGAAAGAAATCCCGCCCGGTGACCCTACGAGGCCAAGCCTCACGGGTCCCCTCCATTTTTTCCCTTTATTCTCCTCCCTCAAATCTTATTATCCCCCTATGCACCCAAGGTTGCAGATCTAGAATGAAGTTCGGCGCGCAGACGGAGTACGGTAAGCTAAGGAAGGTCCTCATGCACAGGCCAACGGAGGACCTCGCGAGGGTCACCCCCGGGAACAAGGACGCGTTCCTCTTCAGGGACGTCGTCTACTGGAAAGAGTTCCAGAGGGAGCACGACGTCTTCACGGACGCCCTCAGAGGGGAGGGCATCGATGTCGTCCTCCTCGGAGACATCCTGGAAGGGGATCACGCCCAGATAGCCCGCACGTTCCCCAACCTGGTCTACACACGGGACGTCTGCACGGTCAACAACCAGGGCGCCTACATCCTGAGGATGACCTACCAGGCGAGGTACGCGGAGCCCTACCTGCTGGAGAGTGCCATGGAGAAGCTGGGCGTACCCGTCGCCCTCCGGGTCACCCCTCCCGGAGTTGTTGAGGGCGGCGACTTCGTCTGGCTCAACGCAGAGACGGTGATGATGGGCTACGGCACCCGGAACAACGAGGCGGGCGTGGACCAGGTCAGGGACAGGATGATGGGTGAGTCTGTGAAGGAGTTCGTCTCGGTCATCCTCCCCTCATTCAGGGTCCACCTCGACGGAGCCCTCATGATGATGGCCCCCGACCTCGCCCTGTTCCACAAGGCCTCCCTAGGCCTATTCCCCGCCTACGTCCACGACTCCGACGGGGGCGTCGAGATCACCTACCTCGAGGACTACCTCAAGGGGAAGGGGGTTGAGCTCATCTACGCAGACGACACCGAGATCAGGATGTTCGGCACCAACGTGATAGGGCTGGGAGACCGGAAATGCGCCTCCTACGAGTGGAACGAGCGCATCATGGGCATCCTCGAGGAGAAGGGCTTCGACGTCATCGGGATCCCCGGGAGCCAGCTAAGCATCGGCGGGGGCGGCCCCCACTGCATGACCTGCCCCATCCTCAGGGACTGATCAGAGCCTGAAGCCCCTCGGGATCGGCTCCCCGTCGAGGTAGACGCCCCCGGCCCCGTCGAGGGCGAACCTCCCCTCGGAGATCATCTGGAGCGTCAGAGGGTAGATGACCCAGTCTCCCCCCTCCTTGAGCCGGTCCTGATGCTCGTCCACGATCCTGTTCCGCAGCTTCCTGTCTTCCAGGTCGGCTACAGATACACCCTCGGGCAGGACAACAGGCAGGGGCTCCGAGAGAACCAAAACCTCCCCGTGGTCCACCTTCTCCCTGACGACGTGGGTCGTCGCCCTGAGTTCCGTCTCCCCGGCTAGGATGGCGTCCCTGACAACGTGGATCCCCACGTACTTACGGTCGGCGCCCTCCATGACCGTGAGGTCCGCGGGGTGGACGTTCAGTATCCTCCCGTCATACTTCTCCAGGATTGGCTGTGTCGTCACGCTCATGTAACCGGCGAGGGCGATGACGTCTATCCCGTGGGGCTCAATGGCCTCCATGACGAGCCCGTCGAACTCAGGTCGGAGGGCGAGGTCCCCAGCTCTCTTCACACCCCTTTCCCTATAGAAGTCCCTGATATCGACGCGCTCGTAGGCGATGCCGTGCTCGTCGGCGATGTCCTTCGCCCTGCACCTCTTGCTCCCGTCCCTCTTCACACGGTCGTCCCGGACGTCCGTGAAGATGAGGGAGACCTCGAAGCCGGAGTCGGGCTCCATGGATCGTGCTATGATCTTCCTGGCGTTCGTGCCAGACCCCGAGACGAAGCACGCGACCCGCATCTTCACTCCTTCCACGGGTGAGAAGATCTGCCTTGGTTCCATGTTTCCTACTCCTCGACTACTCATATATGAATGCGCGGCAGCCCAAGCCTCACTTTCATCCGACTCTCCACTCGACAACCATGCGGGTCATTTAAAATCCGAGGGGCATCCGTGGAGACGAATCAACATGGCCCAGGAAACAGTCATCGAACACCCGCCCGAAACGCCGAGAGAGGAGATACACGAAGCCCTGCTGGTATGCTCAGGCTGCAGCCACATCGTCCCCAGGACTATGGTGTGCATATACTGCGGCAAGCCCATCCTCTTCACCCAGCCCCCGAAAACATCTCCTTGATCTATTTTATAGTACCTCCAATTCGTTTATTCTGATAGGATTGTCCAAACCAAAGAGCATCTACATCTCCATCGACATGGAGGGAATAAGCGGCATCTTCGAGGGCCGGCAGACCGGGGGCGACACCGGCGAGTACCAGAGGGGGAGGAAGCTCATGATAGGCGACATCAACGCCGCCGTCGAGGGCGCCCTGGAGGCCGGGGTCGAGGAGATAGTCGTCTCGGACGCCCACGGGGGAGGCAGAAACCTCATCGCCGAGGAGGTCCACAACGCGGCCTACCTGATTCAGGGTAGACCCACCTGGGACACCATGATGAAGGGCATAGGCGAAGGATATGACGCCGCTCTCTACCTCGGATACCACGCCATGAAGGGGACCAAGGAGGCCACCCTCGCCCACACCGTCTCAGGGGGGGTCGTCGACGACGTCTGGGTCAACGGGAGGCCTACGGGGGAGTTCGGCCTCAATGCCGCCGTGGCGGGGCAGCACGGAGTCCCCTCCATCTTCATCTCGGGGGACGCCGCCGCCGTCGAGGAGGCGAGGCAGTTCGTGCCCAACATCGGCTCCGCTGTGGTGAAGTGGGCCGTGGGGCGCCAGGTGGCAAAGATGCTCCACCCGGGGAAGGCCCGCGACCTGATCCGAAAGGGCGTGAAGGAGGCCCTCGGGAGGGTGGACGAGATCGAGCCCTTCGTCGTGGAGCCCCCTATAGAGTTCAAGATGAGGGTCTGGAGCTCTCTGGGTGTCGACGCCCTGGTGCGGCTGCCCTACATAGAGAGGCTGGACGGGAGGACAGTGAAGATGACCTTCGACGACTACCACAAGGGGCAGAGGGCCCTCATGGCTGCCATACAGCTGGCGGGCACCGTGAGGAGCAGGTAGCCTCCACCTTTCTCGTCGTACGTAAAAGGATTTAAGATGCCGCGCCTCCGACTCAAGGAATGGACCTCACCCCCCTCATAGCATCCTTCTCTTTGTTCGCCCTCATGGAGTTCGGGGACAAGACCCACATCGCGGTCATCACCCTCTCCATGAAGAACAAGCCCTGGGAGGTCTTTGTCGGGGCCTTAGGTGCCTTCGCCCTCGTGGACGGCGCCAGCGTCGTGGTTGGCGGGTTCATCGCCGACCTCCTCCCCACTTACTGGATTAACGTGGTCTCTGGCCTGCTCTTCCTTCTCTTCGGGGTGCTCACCCTGAGGGGGGAGGACGACGACGGTGAGGTGAAGGAGGGGAAGGGGAACGCCATCCTCCAGGCGGCCAGCCTCGTCACGCTGATGGAACTGGGGGACAAGACGCAGTTCACGTCCTTCGTCCTAGCTGCACGCTACGGGAACCCCCTCATGGTCTTTGCCGGCATCATGCTGGCCTCCGCTCTCATCACCGGGAGCGGCGTTGTCATAGGCAAGGCTCTCATGAAGTTCGTCCCCGAGAGATACCTAAGGTATATCGCCGCAGCCCTCTTCCTCATATTCGGCGCCATCTTCCTAGCCAGCGCCCTGATGGGCATCCAGATTCTGTGACCAAGAGTACCGGAACGAAAAACTGTTTAAGGCGCCGATCTTCACGAAAGATAGGCTTGGTCTCATTGGACTTCAGTGATCGTCGGATCATGGGCGTGGCTCTAATAATCGTGTTGCTGCCCGCCGGGTACATGGTCTGGGACACCTACTTCCGGACCGAAGCGGGTATCGATGTAGGCTCGATGGCGACTGACTTCACAGCGGTCAACCCGGATGGTGAGGCCTTCACCCTTAGCGAGCATCGGGGGGAGGTCGTCGTTATAGACTTCATGGCCATCTGGTGCGGCCCATGCAAGGCGGAGATCGCTGAGCTGAGAACGCTCCATGAGAATGTTGATGAGGTCACCATCGTCTCCGTCGAGATCGACCCCACCACGAGGACAGACGCGTTCAGGGACTACATCGAGGAGAACGACTTCCGCTGGTTCGTCGGCAGCTCCCCGGAGACGCTGCGGACCTACGAGGTGAGCCTCATACCCACGATCCTCGTCGTCGACAGGCAGGGGATAATCCGCTACAGGGGTACCTACACGACCTACGAGACCCTCCAGGGCCTCGTGGCCGAGTACGGTTAGCTGGCTCCCCTGGGGACTCACCCTTGTAAGTGTTTTATTGGGTTGAGCCCCCAGCTATACATGGTTCTTATGGCTCGGATCGTGCTCATCGGTGCTGGGAGCAGCGTCTTTGGCTACAACTCGGTCCTTGACGCCTGCAACATCGAGGCCCTCCAGGGCTCCAGCCTTGTCCTCCACGACATCGACGAGGGGAGGCTTGAGGAGATGGGCTCCCTCGCAGCGAAGATCGTGGGGGAGACGGGCTCGGAGGTCGAGGTGGAGTGGACCTCCCACCGAGAGGACGCCCTCGCCGACGCGGACTTCGTGGTGCTCTCCATCGCCGTGGACAGGATGAACAGGTGGAGGATGGACTGGGAGATCCCCTTCAAACTCGGCATAAAGCAGGTCATCGGGGAGAACGGGGGCCCCGGAGGGCTCTTCCACACCCTCAGGATGGTGCCCCCCGTCCTCGCCATCTGCTCTGACATGGAGGACCTCTGCCCCGACGCCCTCCTCCTGAACTACACCAACCCTGTCCCGCGGCTCTGCCTCGCCGTTGAGAGATACACGGACATCAGCGTCCTGGGCCTCTGCCACGAGGTGGAGCATCAGATGCAGCGCCTCGCCCCCGTCATGGGGATGCCCTTCTCCCTCCTCGACTCCGTCTCCTGCGGCCTCAACCACTTCAGCTGGTTCAAGGAGCTGAGGCTCACCAATGGCGACGACGCATATCCCCTCCTCGACGAGGGGCTCAAGGGGGTCGACCCGACGTTCCAGCCTCTCTGCCGCGCCATCTACGACAGGTTCGGCCTCTACCCCTCCACGGACGACAATCACATGGGTGAGTACCTCGCCTATGCGTGGAACGCCTGCCCGGAGAGGGACAGGGGGTTCAACTGGATAGACAGAATGGAGAGAGGTGGGGATGAGAACTGGCTCAGGACAAGGCGTCTCATCGAGGGCGAGGAGCCCCTTGACGTCAAAGGAAAGCTCTCCGGGGAGAGGGCGATGCCCATCATCGCGGGGATAGTCACCAACAGCCGCCACCTGGAGCTCCAGTCGAACCTACCCAACGAGGGGCAGGTCTCTAACCTCATGGAGGACGCCATAGTCGAGTCCCCCGCCCTCGTCGACGGCAGCGGAGTCCACCCCATCCACGTCGGAGCCCTCCCAGACGGCCTCGCTGCCCTCTGCAACATCCAGATCATGATCCAGGACCTCGCCATCGAGGCTGCATATCACGGGGACAGGGACATCGCGATGCAGGCGGTCCTCGCAGACCCCGTTGTCCACGACTTGGAGGCGGGTAAAAAGGCATTCGAGGCACTCATGGAGGCTCACAGGGACCTCCTCCCCCAGTTCATGGAGGGGCTCTGACTGCACCTCGTCTTCATAGGCGCCCACCCCGACGACGAGACCTCCGCCGGGGGGACCATAGCAAAGTACGTAGACAGGGGCCATAAGGCGACCATCGTCGTCGCTACGAGGGGGGGACGGGGCCACTGGAAGATACCCTCCGAGGAGCTGGAGCGTATAAGGACACGGGAGATGCAGGGGGCGGCCGAGATCTTGGGAGCTGACGTCATCTTCCTGGACTACAAGGATGCCGATGTCCCAGGGGGAGATGTCCTGAGGGAGGAGCTCGTGGACGTCGTCAGGCGGTTCAAGCCCGACATCGTCATCACCTTCCACCCCATGGTCTGGCGGGACGACCACAGGCGGATTGGCCTCGCAGCTACCGACGCCTGCTTCAAGGCCTGCCTCCCCCTCATCGAGACTGAGTATCCGGCCCACAGGCCGGTCCCCACCATGTACTTCATAGGGAGACCGATGGTCCCGGTGGAGCCCGACGTCTACATCGACATAACCGACTACATGGAGGTCAAGATCCAGGCTCTGAAGCGCCATGAGAGCCAATGGGTCAAGTGGGAGATCGACGAAGACGCCAGCACCAGGCCCCTGGAGGAGGTCGTCGAGGGCGTCAGGCACAGGGCTAGGCAGCAGGGCCGGGAGTCCGGCGTGAGGTACGCCGAGGCCTTTATATCCCAGTACGGGGGGAGAAGGGCTCTCGACCTGCTCCCCTGATTGGGTCGGTGTTCTCCAAAACCTATTGTTAGGTGTGAATCCCGCTTCCATGAGCCTGCCGCGAGCTTGATGGAGGAGACGCGATCCAGAGCGAATCGTGAACCTTATAGAAACCCGATACCATCTATCCGTGATTTGAAATGGTGGACCTGAAGGCGTTCAATGATTACAGGAAGAGGATGAACGAGCGGATCTTAGGGAGCGATAATCTGGAGATCAAGAGGTTCTGGGCCTTAGACAGCCGGGCCTACGAGGAGGGGGCCCTCGACGAGAGGATCAAGGAGCTGCTAGGCCTGGCGACCTCTATGGTACTGAAGTGCGACGACTGCGTCACCTACCACATCGTGAGGTGCGTCCAGCTGGGCTTCACCGACGAGGAGCTCCTCGAGGCTCTGAACGTGGCGCTGGTCGTCGGGGGCTCCATAACCATCCCCCATATTAGGAGGGCCGTCGAGGCCATCGACGAGTGCAGGGAGATGGAGAAGGGAGACCCGGGGTTGAAGAGCCTGCTCTAGACTCCATTCAAGGCTCAAGGATCTACCTAACTAACAATACATCTGTAGAAGAAAAAAGGGAAAAAATACTTGGGGGGTAACTCTCAGGTATCGAGATTACCCGTCTGGGATATTTACAGTCCAAGTCACTTGAAGCATGTCGTTTGCCTGTAGGCTCACAGAGCTTATCGAGGCGGCAGCTAACAGGTTGTTGCTGCTGTCCACAGTGGAATCCCAATGGAGCCCCGTGCACTGCACGCTTGCCGGAGCTGAGGCAGTCCATGTGTACGTAACCTGATAGGCCGTGGCGTTCACTGGTGAAGGAGTGCCTGTGGCTCTCGCTAGACCTGACCCAGTAATCTCGCCAGGAAGCTTAACCCATGTAATCAGAGGAGCGGCGTCGTTGCTGAGAGAAAGGTAGATGCATGCCTGGTTGGTCTGGTTCGCCCATCCCATAAAGTCCCTGATGTGCGTGGAACCTTCGGTGGTAATCAGGTTGTGGTCATCGTATTCGTAGAAGAGTTCACCGTCTCTGTACGCCTTGACAGATACATGCCCAGCTGGATCTGCGCCTGCCGTGCCATACAGGGCTGATTCGCGCCTACCGACGCTGAGCCCTATGGTGTAGGCGAGCAGTATCCCTAATACTATTGCCTGGTACCTTTTCTGAACCCCCATCTTAAACCGCTATTTGCTCTCCATGATTTATTAATAAAGAATTATGGATTTTTCATACATGTTCGTAAACCATGATTTACCATGTAAAAATAAACTGAAAATAGCTATGAAAACAGGCTATTTCTAACTTTTTCCTGATTTTCTGTCCCTACTGCCCCATAGATAGAGGCTTATCGGGACCATTGGGAGCGAGATTAGGTACGCGACGTAGTATACCAGTGCCAGGAGATCCGCTAGGATCACCACTGTGGAGAGAGATGTGGTCAGAAATGCAAGTATTCCGAAAACAAACCAGAATTTCTTAACGAACTTGAAGTCAAGGAACCCCAGTCGTTTTGTTATGCCCAAGTCCCCAACCCTTCTCAGCTTAAAAATGGAGGAGCCAATATAAAAAAGGTAGACCAGCATGAACAGGTTGTGAA
>Ga0209536_100016876_pt1 | contig 10367 bp, 8 predicted proteins | sample DeeMarSeWOR28_12_FD_187461 | JGI IMG/M metagenome (GOLD analysis project Ga0209536, IMG submission 187461) | Marine sediment microbial communities from White Oak River estuary, North Carolina - WOR-2-8_12 (SPAdes) (version 2) | ecosystem: Environmental > Aquatic > Marine > Intertidal zone >... | reverse complement strand
CCAAGGCAGCGTGTGCCGCATGTTCTTGAAACAAGGGTTGGTAGTCGCAACGGCAGGCGTGGCACTCGGACTCGTGGTGACATTTACTATCACCCGCCTGCTCGGCTCCATGCTATACGAAGTGAGCTCCACTGACCCGTTCACGTTAGCCGTTGTCTCACTGCTGCTCCTCGCAGTCGCTCTGGCCGCCAGCTATCTGCCAGCTCGGAGAGCGGCCCGCGTGGATCCTCTCACGGCAGTGGGCGAGTTGTAGCGCCGGGAACGGCGCTTGACAAATACGCTTGCTTGTTTAGTCTCCCCTCCTTCTCCAACCCCGGAAGAAGGGACCATGCTCAACATCCAACAGCCTCGCTATGCCTTGGCGCTCGTCGCTTTGGTGGTACCAGCGCTTACTGCAGACGCAAGCGCGCAACAAGTTCGCTACTCCAGCGTTTCCACCGTGGAGCTGGGCGGGAGCCTAGGCCGCGTAATGCAGTTGGTTCCTGGATTCGGCGACCCGGTGCGCGAGACGGTGTCGATCACGAGCACGCACATGCGGACCGACCAGGAAGATCGCTCCTCCATCATGAACGCAGAGGACGGCACGATCACCCATCTCGATCACGAGGCCAAGACCTATTGGACCATGAATTTCGCCGAGATGCTGGCTGGGCTGACAGGGGGGATGGTGAATCCGGCGGGCCAAGCCGCCGAGCCCGCAGCACAGGAAGAGGCAGCGACGCAAGGTGATTCGGTGCATTACGAGGTCCACGTGTCGACCGATCGCACCGGTCGGACGGAGCGCGTTGCCGGCTACGAGGCAGAGCAGGTCTTCCTGACCGTGGAGATAAAGGGCGAGGCACGTTCGGAAGCAGGCGATTCCACCATAGAGGGATCACTCTACACGCTTTCCGAGCTCTGGCTCAGCGAGGAGTTCCCTGGACACGAAGCCGAGCAAGCGTTCCAGCAGGCCTGGGCGGAACAAGTGATGCAAGGATTCGATGTTCCGCAAGAGAGCGCTCGAGACATGGAAGCGGTCTATGCGCAGGATCCCCGACTGCGCGAGGGGATCGAACAGATGGCGGAGCAGCTGAAAGAACTGCGGGGAACGGCACTCAAGACGGTCGCACATTTCGTGGTCGTTCCAGAAGGCGTCGAGTTCGATCGGGAGGCGGTGCTGCGTGACGCTGACCGGAGCCTGGGTGAGGACGTGGGAGCCGCAGCGGCTCGTGGAGCAGTCGCGGGAGCTCGCCGGCGGCTAGGCGGGCTGTTAGGAGGACGGAACCGCGACGAGGAGGACGAGCCGGAGTTGAAGCAGGCCGTGGTAATGCGAGTCAAGACCGAGGTCCTAGATGTCGACTTGGCAGCGCTGCCGCCCGACCTGTTCCAACCTCCCGGGGATTACACCGAGCGACAGCCACAGCTCAACCCGCAGGGGGAGTAGCCGCAACAGCGGCGTATCAGGCTGGTACACTGAGTGGAGCCCGTGTTTGCTCGCTCGAGCAAACACACCGATGTTGCGCCGCTTGCACCACCAGAACCGAGTTGCCCCGACCTGACCATGAACAGCCCCAAGCGCCGTGTGGCGCCAGGGGCTGTTCTCCGTAGGCAATACTGGAACGGTTCTGAAGAGGCGACGTGGCTGGAGCATCACTGAGCAGATGAAGGCCACCCAAGATCTGGCTTTGTGCCTCAGCCGCAATCAACGCTGGCGCAGGAACTGCCTGATGTCCGCCGCCAATCTCTCGAGGTCCGGCTCACGCACATACATCATATGGCCTGCCTCGTAATACTTCATGGTGACACGGTCTTTCAGTATCCCGTGGCGCCCGAAGGTGTACTCAGCGTCAAAGAAGGGCGTGGCGAAATCGTAGTAGCCGTTAGCGACCAGCACTTTGAGATCGGAGTTGCGTCGCATGGCCTCGGCGAGCCCACGCGCTACGTTCACGTATGACGGCTCCCAGGACTGTCCTTCCGGCACTGGTCGCCAGCTCCAGCTGCGACTGAGAGCCCTGTTCGAAGTACGGTAGGGCCGGCCCATGTTCACTTGCAGTTCAGTCGCCAGATAGTGATTGAGTCCCGCCGTGTATGCGCTCGTTATCGCCTCGCTGGCACCATCCCCTTCTGGCCGCTCGGCAGCGTCGTCGATGTCGTCCCGGACATAACGGGCGTCCAGCCGGCCCAGCGACACGCCTCGATCCCGCAGCAGCTCTTTGAGGAAGCGCGGTGCCAACACGCGGAGATCTGATCGCAGGATGTAAGCCTCATCCAGACCAATGAAATCCGCCAATCGCGCCGCCACCCGATTGCGCTCACCGTCGCTCAGGCCGTTCCCCTTGAACAGGGCAGGTGCGTATTGGTCTACTGCGAATCGCCGCGCAGCCTCCACGAACTCTTCCAGGCTCTGGTCCAACCCGGCCTTTCCATGATACCGCGCCGTCGCGGCCATCGTGGGCAAGTAAGTCACGTATGCGATCAAGTTGTCGTGGACCGGTGTCGATCCAGTGTAGTCGAGCGCCTGCGAGATCAGGATGAGCCCGTTAAGCGCCACATCTTGGCCGTCTCCGGCGAGGACGTCGGCCACCGCGGCAGCTCGGGTCGTGCCGAAGCTCTCACCCGCAATGTAGCGTGGCGAGTTCCAGCGACGGTTCACCGTGATCCACTTGCGGATGAACTGGGCAATCGACTGGGCATCAGGAGTGAGACCCCAGAACTCCTGGTCCTTCGAGTCACCTACCGCCCGACTATACCCCGTACCCACCGGATCGATGAAGACCAGATCGGTTGCATCGAGTGGACTGTGTGGGTTGGGGACGAATGGATATGGGGCAGCCCCGTCATCCGCATCGGCATCGCTCGGAACCTGCATGCGGCGGGGCCCGAACAGTCCCATGTGAAGCCAAACCGAAGCGGAACCGGGACCGCCATTGAACACGAATGTCACTGGACGATCAGCCTCGGCCCCATCCAGCGTGTAGGCAACCGACCAAATGCTCGCTGTCGGTTCGTCACGATCATTCGTCAGATGTGTCTCACTGGCTGTCGCCGTATACCGGATGTCGCGGCCGTTGAAACTGCCTTCGTGCTGCGTAACGAAGGTCAACGGATCTGCGACGGCAGGTTTCGTCGGCGCTCGTGGTCCCTGCTCGGTTTCTTGGCCGCTCAGCGCCGCCACCATCACTAGATTCACGATAGGAACGAGAAATCCTCGACATTGCATGTTGCTCAGTCCTCTTTCTTTGTGTCGCATAACCGAAGTAAGGCTAGCAGCTATTTCCAGATTGTACCATCACGATCCCGGCCGCGCCAACCAAACGACACCCCCTTGTTTTTGTTCTGCTGTCTGCGTAAATGGGACTCATGAGATTCATCTTCGAACAGATACGAACCGGTGGTGACAGAAATCTCGCCTACGTCATCGGCGACCGAGAGGCCAAGGTCGCGGCGCTGGTAGACCCTTCCTACGACCCCAAAGCCGTGGTCGATCGAGCGGAGGCACAGGGTCTCAGCACACGGTACATCATCAATACTCACGGCCATTCCGATCACACGAACGGAAATTCCCAGGCCAAGAAGCTCACCGGCGCCCAGATCGTCGCCTACCAGGGCTCGAGCGTGCGACCTGACCTACCGGTTGACGACGGAGCGGCCCTGAGGCTCGGCTCGCTGACTCTCGAGATGATCCACGTCCCCGGCCACTGTGATGATCACATCGTGGTCTACCTGAAGGAGCAGCGGGTCGCTATTACTGGCGATCATCTATTCGTGGGGAAGATCGGCGGTACAGGAACGGAGCGTGCCGCGAGGACCCAATACGACAGCCTACTGAAAACACTCGACAGGCTCCCGGATGACGTAACGATATGGCCCGGGCACGATGTCGGCTGTAGGCCTGCATCGACAGTCTCGCTGGAGAAGATGACGAATCCGTTTCTCCTCAGGATGGACAGCATCGAGGAGTTCTTACAGCTCAAGAGTGAGTGGGCGAAGTTCAAGACAGAGAACGGGTTGAAGTAGGAGACGGCCGGAGTCGCTCCGCCTTCACTATCCAGCGAGCTTCCGGCAAGACCTACCGCCATGGAGCGCATCTAGCCGCCAAGTGGATCGACGGTAGATTTCGGCATGGATTTGACTGCCGCTTCGCGCTCAAGCCGGCTACGCCGACGACCAAAGACATCTGCGAGCAAGGGCTTGGCATCGTCTAGAGCCCAAAGATGAGGTGGTTTTCCAGTAGCACGAGAAGGCGCAAGCCAAGCGCCGCGAGGCGAGGCCTGACCAAGGCCGGGATTGTCTTCACCGATGACGAGGGCAACAGGTGGAATGTGTCCGTGTTTCGACGCAGTTCGGTGGGTGCTTGGTGGTCTCAGGAGCAGTGGGAGTGGTCACACAAGCTGGCGGTTGTGTTTGATCACCAGGGGCAGGAGCGGGTCGCAATCGTTGATTGGAATGATGACTGGAATTCAGCCGACGGACTCGGTCGGCTCTTCGCCCGTGCAACTGAGCGCAGGTCTGGACGGGAGCGACGCAGCATTTGGAAGTCAGTGTTCGCCGATCGCCGTAGCCGTTCCGACCGCCGCTGGACGGCGGCAGACCGCTGATCTCAAGTATGGCCCTACTCTCCTAGCTACGTCGCAGCGCTCGGCATATTCACTCCTAACTAGTTCTTCCAATACCGCGTTCCACACCAGCATCTGCCTGCAAGACGACGACGCAAGCGGGCCAACACGTCTGTGGCTTGTTGCCTCCCGTGCCGCCGCTTGCCAATAGGTAACTCTGCTAGAGGTGAAGTGCGAAGTGACGGAGTCTCTTGAAGCAGTAAACTGCAAGACGAGGTACGCGTACAACCTGGCAGCTCAGCGCTACCATGATCTGTTCCATGATGAGCTGCGAGACAAGGAGTATGACCGACGGCTCCTCGATTCCTTCGCTGCCAGATTCACTGAGAGTTCAGTGATTTGTGACGCCGGCTGCGGGCCAACAGCACATATCGGCAGGTATCTATATGACAAGGGAATTCAGGTTATTGCCGTCGACATAGCAGACCGATGTGTTGAACTGGCCCGTTATCACAACCCCGAGATGAGAGTTGAACGTGCCGATATCAGCAAGTTGCCCTTTGAGGACGGCACGTTGGATGGAATCGTTTCCTACTATTCGATCATCGACACTCCCAAACGATACGTGCACAGAATCTTCAGCGAGTTCCACAGGACCCTAAAGAGACATGGTCACCTGCTGATTGCGGCCAAGGCGGGTACGGCGGAGGGGTACGTCGATGATCTGCTGGGGATCAGTACAGCGATCTACTTCACGCTATTCTCGACGCAGGAGATTACTGACTACTTCGAACAGGCGGGGTTTCTCGTGGAGTTCCTGGAATCGCGAAATCCCTATGATTTTGAGATTGCCAATGAGAGAATATTCGCAATTGGCATGAAGGTGTCGAGACAAGCTTGCGGCTGAACCGAATCGCTATATTACAGCCACCACCTATGACTGACCAACCAGATCGACAGGGGAAACCCACGCGACCCCAATGGGCGAAGCCCCTCACGGCACGGGAAGCACAAAGAGAGCTCGGCCCGCTGCAGACGATAGCCGATGCAGAGCGCTGGCTCGACAGAATCCCCTTGATGGCACGGGTTGGGCGACTGCGATCCAGAGAGTCAACGGCGGCGCTAGTGAACGCTCTGCACGCCTGGTGCCGTCGGCATTCCCACGATCTGTCGGCTGAAGCCGCGGCGTCGATCCAGCGCCGACTGGCCGCAATCGAGGTCGCTGCATTCGGGCGCCACCGGACGGGAGCGAACTCCGGGACCACACAGGCCGCCTCCAGTCCGGCGGCGAAACCGGGGTTGCGAGATCAACGGCGGAGACAACGTAGGCGACTGGCCGATCGGCGCTGGGGGCGTGAGTGCAGATCAACTGACGACCGACGGCAAGTCAGACGCCGCCAGCGGACCAGCAGCGGTCGTCGCTCGGGGCACGAGCGACGGACCGGCCTCGATCGCCGCATTGCGGTCGAGCGGCGCACGCTCAGCGATAGGCGGGGGCTGGCTGGAGGTCGATAACCACACAGCTCAGGCCATCATGCTCCCACACAGGTTGAGAACTCGGCAGCTGCAACTGAGCTCCGCGGTGCCGAGGGGGATATGTCAGGCCGAGGACTCATGAGCAGTGACGGCACACAACAGCAACCCGAGGATCGCTCGCGATCCTCGGGTTGCTCGGCCCTAGGCCGACCATCCGAATTCACTACCCGCTATTCGAGTGGAATCCGGCTCTTGTTGTCCGCCAGCCATGCGTCGAAGGTCTGCAGCGAAGGGTTGAGTTCGCGAGTCGTTTTGAGGTCGCGTGCCCCACAGAAGTATTGCTCGAAATCCCGCTTGAACTGAAACATGTTCCCCATGTCCTCGGCACCCGGGAACCCAAAGCCGCGGTACGCTTCGGGTGACACCTCATTGTAGTGAACTGTTTCACCGAGCGCCGCCGTCAGCGCAGCCGCCATCTGCGCACCGGTCAGGTGCTCGCCAGCTATGCCAACCGTCTTACCTACGAACTCTTCTCCCCGCTTGAAGATGCCGTATGCAGTCCTGCCGATGTCCTCCGCGGAAATACCCGGCAGCTTCTTGTCACCCATTGGCAGCGTGAATGCCAGCTTGCCGTCCGGCCCCTTCTTGGGGCCCAACCCGAAATGAATGAGGTTGTCCCAATAGAAGGATGTGTTGAGACAAGTCGTTGGCACGCCCAAGCCTTCAAACACTTGGTTCGACTCACCCTTGGCGTCGAAGTGCGGCACCTTGTACTTCTCCATCAACGTCGGCATGCGATTGTCACTGAGCGGCACCCACTTGCGGGTGTCTTCGAGGGTCGACCAGATCACGTGCCGTAGGCCGGCTTGCTTTGCAGCCTGGGCCATGTTGCTGGCTTGAGCGGCTTCACGTTGCGGCGAGAAGTGCTCCCAGAAATTCGTCACACAAAACGCCCCGTAGGCTCCGGCGAATGCGGTTTTCAGACTCTCCACATCATCGATGTCAGCCTGAACGACCTCTGCCCCCAGCGCGGCGAGGGCTTTGGCCTTGTCGGAGTTCACGTTTCTAGTGAGCGCGCGCACTGCAAAAGTTGAGTCTTTGTCGTTGAGTATGGCGCGCGCCAAGCTGCCGCCCTGAGCGCCGGTTGCACCTACCACAGCAATGATTCTCTTCTCGGCCATGCGGGTATTCCTTTCCATCGTTTCGGTCATGCCTCGTACCTGAGTGTGTTCCAGCACGGGAAAACCCTTTTCCCTACCGAATTGTTCCACGGCCCTTCTAGCGTGACGGCTGCAACGGGGTCACGCGGTCAGCGTAGCAAGCCCTGCAGTTCGCCAAGTCATTGTAGTGTGAGACTTTCCGCGTCGACTTCCGGCTCCAGACCCGACACCCGCTCCATAGCCTACACAGGCCCTCGGCATCCGAGGGCCGTGGCGGCCGGAGAGGAACGAATCACTCCGAGCCTCCCTCGTAGCTCGATAGCATGACCCCACCGTTCCAATCGGGGGGAGCGACGCCCAACAGGTGCTGCACGAAGAAGTCGAACCGTTTGCGCTCGCCGTAGCGTCCACCGGATCCGTGTCCCGCCCCAGGAATGAACAGCAAGTCGAAGGACTTGTCAGCCTCGATCAGCGCGTTTGCCACCTGCAGGGTCGAAGACGGATCGACATTGGTGTCCAACTCGCCGACTATGAGCAAGAGTTGGCCCTGGAGCAGGTGGGCATTCACAACGTTGGACGAGGCGTCGTATTGGGGGCCGAGCGGCCAACTCATCCACAGCTCGTTCCACCAGATCTTGTCCATGCGGTTGTCATGGCAACCAACGGCCGAAACCGCCACCTTGTAGAAATCCGGGTGGAACAACAAACCACCCAGCGAATTCTGGCCCCCCGCGGACGTACCATATATCCCCACCCGGCTGATGTCGTAGTAGGGGTACTTTGCCGCCACGGCTTGGTGCCATAGAATCCTGTCGGGAAATCCCGCGTCGCCGAGGTTCTTCCACGCCACGTCGTGGAACGCCTTTGACCTGTTGTTGGTGCCCATGCCGTCCATCTGCACCACGATGAATCCCAACTCGGCCTGGGACCGCATACCCGAGTTCACACTGAATGTCTTGGGCACAAACGATCCCTGCGGTCCAGCGTAGATGTTCTCGATCACCGGATAAGTCCCGGCCGGATCGAAGTCGGTGGGACGGAAGATCACACCCCATATGTCGGTTCTGCCGTCGCGGCCTTTGGCCGTGAACACTTCCGGAGGACGCCAACCGGCTTCGAGCAACGCGGTGTCATCCCCCCGTTCCAACTCCAGGAGAATCTCCTGATCGCTCGCACGTTTCAGCTGAGCGACGGGCGCCACGTCCACACGCGACCACAGATCCACGTAGTACTGGTGATCGGCCGAAAAGCTCACTGAGTGGTCTCCGTCGGCCTCGGTCAGCGCCTTGAGCCCTGTACCGTCGAAATTGACCCGGTAGTAGTGCAGGAAGTAGGGGTCTCTCCCCGGATGCATACCGCCGGCACTGAACCAGATCTGGTGGTTCTCTTCATCCACCCACTCGACGTTGCGAACCACCCAGTTGCCCCGGGTGATCTGGCGTATCACAGCTCCGGTCACGCCGTCGTACAGATAGAGATGGCTCCAGCCATCCCGCTCGGACATCCAGATGACCTCGCGGCCGTCGTCCAGGTCGTATCTGAACTTCTTGCCAGAATCCCTCTGGTTTCCGTTTGCATCACGGTAGTAGAAGAAGGTCTCGGGCTCCTCTGAGATCACGGCCCGGGCCGTTCCGTTGGCAGCATCAACCTCGATGACTCGGTATACCTGATGACCACGCTGGTTGTACTCGAACGTGAACGCGCGGCTGTCCTCTCGCCACACCAGTTGCGAGTTCCGGTAGGCGTTGGGAAACAGTGTGGTCTCCACCACGAACTGCGCCTTGGGATCTACGTGGAACAACACTGGCTGCTGTACATCCAGAACATCGCCGGGCTTCGCATACTCCCGCTCCATATACTTGGGTTGCAGCTGATCCTCGGGCGACGACTCGATGTACCGCACTAAGCGTCGATGCCCAGGCTTCACCCGGTAGGCCGCGAGCTTCCTCGAATCGGGTGACCACTGGATGGACTGCAGCTCGTAGTAGTCGCCCTCGGAGCCATCCATGCTCAAAACCGTTGCCTCGTCGGCGCCGACCTGCCGCACGTGCACGTTGTAGTTGCGGATGAACGCTTCCCACCGTCCATCAGGGGAGACCCGAGGCTCATCCGACTCCTCTCGCTGCCGCCCGGAGAATCCGCGCCCGCGCGGCGGAGCCGGTCTGAGGTTGCGGCACTCGTAGTTGGCCAAGTCGCACCGCCAGATCGAGTCCGCCATGGTGAACTCGATGCCGGCTTCCAAATCCACGAACTCGATCGCAGTGAACGGCAACGTGATCGCCGTGTACACCGTGTCGCGCGCTGCCGCCAGGACTGACGCCAGCCGCTGGTGATCGAAAGCGGCCCGTTTCTCCAGCGTCGCCGCGTCAACGAGGACGAACTCGTTTCCTCCCAGCACCGACTTGCGGTACCACAACCGACTCGTCTCGCCGATCCAACTCGGCTGCTCCGGCGCGTTGACGAGCAACCCAGCAAACCTCTCTGCGAGACCGAAGGCCCGCTCGTAGTCTGCCTGGCTGCCCTGGCCCACAGCGGCGAGCGGGACGAGCAATAGCCCCGGTAACAGGCGTGCAATCCGGATGGTAGTTGTCATTAGCATCGGTTCCTTTCGCGCAGCCGGCTGGGTGGGTTGATACAGCCCAGCCTTGAAGTGGCGGATACGGGACCCAATATTCCAGTCCCTTGTCGGCTTGGGCAAGGACAGCTCCCTTTCCCAAACCCCACAAGGCTTACTGCTCGCAGGAGATGGAAATGAAAGGTGCTCCCCTTGCCCTACTACTGGGCCTAACGGTGTCGTTCCCCTGCCCCAGTTGGGCCCAGTCCAACAGCGGTGGCAGCACGCTCGGTGCAAACACCATCGACTACAACCGCTCGGTCCCCGATCTGGCCGCCTTGAGCACCCGCAGCGAAAGCGAGCTGGCTGGCGTCGTACTACGCTACACCAACGACCGCACCGCCCTCGGGCGCCGTTGGGACGTCGAGTATTCCCCTACGCGGAGGGATCGATTCCGTGAGTTCTACCAGGATTGGGCCAACAGTCTGGAGGCGATCGACTTTGGCGCTCTGAGCCTCGAGGGCAGGATCGACTACGTCCTGATGGCGAACGAGTTGCGTTACGAACTCGAATCGCTCAATCGCGAGGAAGCTCTGTTCCGGGAGATGGTCCCGCTCATGCCCTTCGCCGAGACCCTGATCG
>Ga0209536_100016875_pt1 | contig 10367 bp, 5 predicted proteins | sample DeeMarSeWOR28_12_FD_187461 | JGI IMG/M metagenome (GOLD analysis project Ga0209536, IMG submission 187461) | Marine sediment microbial communities from White Oak River estuary, North Carolina - WOR-2-8_12 (SPAdes) (version 2) | ecosystem: Environmental > Aquatic > Marine > Intertidal zone >... | reverse complement strand
TTTAAATGACATTTTAAAAAAACTTTTATCAAGTCATAATATTGCATCAAAAGAATGGGTTATACGCCAATATGATCATGAGGTTCGTGGAAACACAGTAATAAAGCCTCTTCAGGGTAAAATAAATTATGAAACCCATGGTGATGCGACTGTTTTAAAACCACTTGAAGAATCTTATCGTGGTCTTGTAGTAACAGCAAATATTAATCCTCGTTTTATGGAACGTGACCCATATTGGGGCGCCGTTTCTGCAATTGATGAAACATGTCGCAATCTCGTTAGTGTTGGAGCAAAACCTGATTCACTTCTTGATTGTCTTAATTTTGGAAACCCTGAAAAACCTAAAAAAATGGGAGAATTTTATGAAGCTTGTCGTGGTCTTGGCGATACTGCAAAAAAACTTAATCTTCCATTTATGAGTGGAAACGTAAGTTTTTACAATGAATCAATTGAGACCAGTGTGCCCCCAACACCTCAAATTATGGGTGTTGGTATTGTGGATGATGTTAGAAAATCTGTAACAGCTGATTTTAAATCAGAAGGAAACTCTATTTATATTGTTGGAAAAGAAACAGAACGAGAGATGGGCGGATCTGAATACTACAAAATACTCGGAATTGATAAAGGCGTTGTTCCAAAAATAGATACCGATTTTTTAAAAAAATGCATAGATGGTGTTTTATCTGCAATTTCTAAAGGTTTTGTTGCATCATGTCATGATATATCTGAGGGGGGGATTGCGGTATGTCTTTCAGAAATGGCAATAGGTGGAGATATTGGCTGTGAAGTTAGTTTAACTAACGTGGGTAAAGACTTACGCTCTGATTTTAAAATATTTTCTGAATCAAATACTCGATGGATTATTGAATCAAAAAAAGGAAAAGAAAAAGCATTTGAAGAAAAACTAAAAGAAAAAAAGATACCATTTGTTTTAATAGGAAAAACAAAAAACTCAAGACTGGTAATTAATAATATAAAAGAAAAAATAGTTGATTTGGAAATAATAAATATTAGAGATATTTGGAAAAACGCTATTTGGGATATAATGGGATAGAAAATATTAACAACTCCTCTTTATTTACATTTTTAGTGATGAACGAACCCTTACTGAGCCATTATGGTGATGATGAAGATCTTGAGTGCTGAAAAAAATATTTTGTTAGATATGTTCGGTGAGCATATCTGCAATTCTTTCTAAAAAATATTTATCCTCTTTTCTAAAAGCATTATTAACATCTGAATCAATATCAATCTCACCAACTATCTTGCCTTTTTTTTTGATTGGTACAACTATTTCAGATTTTGTTGATACAAAACAAGAAAGATATCGACTATCAGAATTTACATCAGCAATGATTTCTGTTCTACCAGTTTTTGCCGCAGAACCACATATTCCTATTCCAATCGGTATTTTTTTATGTTCAGTTGCTTGAGAACCACACCATGGACCAAGTATCAAATTTTGATCTTTGATGAGGTAGATTCCAATCCAATTATAATAATCAAAATTTTTGTATAGAAAACAAACAACATCTTTTAAAACATTTTTTGATTTTAATATGATTTTTTCAATTTCATATGAAGCTTTTTTATAATCCAAAATTTCACCTTTAAAAATCAACTAAACTTGTTTGAACATCACTTGGGCCTATTTGTAATTCAACTAATTCTTCTTTGTTTGAAAGTTCAATTTTTCCGTATTCACCCCCACCACCTGGACGAATTATAACTTTATTTTCACGAAAAGCCTGTATAGCTTCAGTAATTGCCGGTGCAGTAATCCTTGAAATATCACCAATATCAACATCAACTAAAACATTTATTTCACTACCAAATGCATCAACAAGTTCATTCCAACGTTTTGTAACGGTTTGGGTAAATGGATTGTGTTGACCTATTGCTTTTGTAATAATTTCAGCTAAAGGAATTAAATGGATATATCTAGGGCGATGACCTGGATGAATTGGCATAGTGAAATCAGCCATCTCATTAATACGATCCTTTACACCCTTCTTAATCCTCTTCCCACATCTACATTTCCAACGACGCCGAGTTGCTTCCTCAAGCGTATAATGAGTAAAACATGACATACAAGCAGATTCATGATATTTACCTTCTTGTGGTGGCAATCCAACATTCAAAACTGGCTTATTTCCACCAATTCGCAATATTGCTTTTTTAATTTCTTTAAAAGTTGCATCACCAACTTCAAAGCGATTGAACTCACGTGCAAGACGAACAGGATGAGGGCTATGACAATCAGAGTTTGTTAAAAATGTAAGACGATGAAGTTCTTTTATTTTATCAGCAAAATTAGAATCTGCGCTAAGTCCTAATTCAACAAAACTAACATATTCTGAAAGCTTTCCGTAGCACTCATCAATAGAATTATAATAAGCATACATCGCAGTCCAGGGTGTAAAAGCATGAGCTGGGCCGATTAAAATATCCAGATCTTTTGCAATTTGAGCAAGTTCTTCACCACTTATATCAACATTAGGCCTTCCATCGGTTTCAAGGTTTTTGGATTTAAATTTAATTCTTTCTTTGAAATCCCAAACAGCACTTACACTTGGAAAATATAAAAGGTGATGAACACGTTTCTGTGCTTCAACTTCTGTATTCAAAATAAAACGTGTACCATTAAGCTCGAAGGTACCCTCATCAATCACGTTACATTGACTTATTTCTTTTAACCAACCGTTATGAAGACAATCACCAGTTGCAACAACGTTTACACCTTTACGATGAGCCTCGAGGCTAATAGTTTGGATGCTCATTTTTTCACTAGTTGCACCTGAAAAACGAGAATGAATATGTAAATCAGCGTTTATAATCACCACGAACCAAACTCCAAATAAATGAAATAAGCAAATAGGTTTTAGAGTTTACTGAAAAACTAGAGTTTTAATATTCAATTAATATAAACAGGACTTTTCATATGAAAACCGCAGCAATTTTATAACATGTTTTTTTCTCCCTCAAAATAACTTAAATTTTTTATATTTTTTATTATTTTTTTCTTCCCAAAAATTTTCAGCGTAAAAGGTGGATTCTAATTTCTAAAAAGTTTTTAAATTGAAAATTAAGAAAATAACATAAAAAAATGAGTTATTTAATAGGAACATTTATTAGCCTATACTCCATATAAAAACTGGTAATAAAAGGGATCAGAGATGGGATGAAAAATCCTTGTAAAAAAATTACCTAAGTTAGTGTTAATAATAAACACGAAGTGAGTGCATATGAGCAATGAAAAAAGTCGTGCATATGGAAGTTATGATACGGACTCTATACAAGTATTGGAAGGTCTTTCTGCAGTTAAAAAAAACCCTGCAATGTACATTGGAAGCACAGATGAGAGAGGTCTTCATCACTTAGTATATGAAGTAGTCGACAACAGTATAGACGAAGCACTTGCAGGCTATGCAACAAAGATTTCTATTAGATTAAACAAAGACTCCTCAGTAACTGTAGAAGACGACGGACGAGGCATCCCAGTTGCAATTCATAAAAAATATAACAAATCTGGTGTGGAACTTGTTATGACAACACTGCATGCTGGTGGTAAGTTTGATTCTCAGGCATATAAGGTTTCTGGTGGCCTTCACGGTGTTGGCGTATCTGTTGTAAATGCTCTAAGTACTTGGCTTGAAGCAAAGATAAATAGAAATGGAAAAGAATACTATCAAAAATATGATCATGGGGTTCCAATAGAAACCCTAAAAGAAACTGGCGTTTCTTCAAAGAGCGGAACAACGATTACTTTTTTACCTGATTCTGAAATTTTCGAAACGAGTGATATCAAATATGATATAGTTGCTACACGTCTAAAAGAGCTTGCTTTTTTAAATGCGGGCCTCGAAATTGAAATATTTGATGAAAGAACAGAAAAAAATGATACATTCAGGTATGACGGCGGAATCAAAGAGTTTGTTTTACATATAAACAGAAACAAAACAGCCCTACATCCTGATTCAATATATCTTTATGCTGAAAAAGAAGATTTCGAAGTTGAAATAGCTATACAATATACAGATGGATACACTGAAAATATTTTCACTTTTGCAAATAACATAAACACCCATGAAGGGGGGACGCATTTATCCGGTTTTAAAGGTGCACTTACGCGTGTTTTAAATGACTATGGACGAAAAAACAATATGTTTGATGGCATAGACTTTAGCTTAAGTGGAGAAGACTGCCGAGAGGGAATTACAACAGTAATTTCAGTAAAAGTACGTCATCCTCAATTTGAAGGTCAAACCAAAACAAAACTTGGGAATTCAGAAGTCCGCGGTATTGTTGAAAGTCTAACAAACGAAAAACTATCTGAATTTTTTGAGGAAAACCCTGTTGTTGCAAGAACAATCATTGACAAAGCAATTACAGCAAGCAGAGCTAGAGACGCAGCAAGAAAAGCACGAGAGTTAACCCGACGTAAAGGACTGCTCGAATCATCAGCACTTCCTGGAAAACTTGCAGATTGTAGCTCGAGAGACCCAAGCAAATCTGAGTTATATATAGTAGAAGGAGATTCTGCAGGCGGGAGTGCAAAACAAGGTCGTGATCGAGAGTTTCAAGCAATACTTCCTCTTCGTGGAAAGATTTTAAATGTTGAGAAAGCTAGAATGGACAAAATCCTAAAAAACAATGAAATACTTGCTTTAATCACTGCAATTGGTACAGGTGTCGGTGAAGAATTTGAAATTGAAAAAGCTCGATATAATAAAATTATAATCATGACAGATGCTGATGTTGATGGAGAGCATATTCGTACTCTACTGCTAACCTTTTTCTTCCGCTATATGAGACCATTGATTGAGGAAGGGTATTTGTATATTGCTCAACCCCCTTTATACAAGCTTTCAAAAGGAAAACAAGTAGTTTATGCTTATACTGAGCAGGAAAGACTTAGACAAATTATAGAACTAGGTGAATCTGGCATTAATACCCAAAGGTATAAAGGTCTTGGAGAAATGAATCCAAACCAGTTATGGGAAACAACTATGGATCCTGATAACAGGATGACATTAAAAGTTACTGTTGATGATGCGGTTGAAGCAGATGAATTATTTACAATTCTAATGGGTGAAAAAGTAGAACCACGTCGTGAGTTTATCGAGAATCATGCTAAAGAGGTGACAAATCTAGATATTTAAGGTGATATTATGACTGATGATGAACAATCAAAAAAGGAATACGTTCGAACACTTGAATCAGAAATGAAACGTGCGTTTATCGATTATTCTATGAGCGTTATTATGAGCAGAGCGTTACCAGATGTAAGAGACGGTTTAAAACCAGTTCATAGACGTATACTTTATGCTATGAATGATATGGGCCTAACTAGCAGGAGTTCATATAAAAAATCTGCTCGAGTAGTCGGTGAAGTTCTTGGTAAATACCACCCTCACGGTGATCAAGCAGTATACGATTCAATGGTTCGAATGGCTCAAGATTTTTCACTTCGTTATCCACTTGTAGATGGTCAAGGTAATTTTGGAAGTGTTGATGGAGATTCAGCAGCAGCTATGAGATACACGGAAAGTAAACTTTCGAAAATTTCTGCTCTAATGCTTCAAGATATAGAAAAAGAAACTGTTGAATGGGCTGACAACTTTGATGGCAGTTTAAAAGAACCAGTTATGCTTCCTGCAGTCATCCCACAACTTTTAATAAACGGTGCATCAGGAATTGCTGTAGGAATGGCTACAAATATGCCCCCTCATAATATAACAGAGGTAATAGACGGAACAATCCGCGTAATTGATGATCAATATATAAGCACTGCTGATTTGATGGAAACGATTCAAGGACCTGATTTTCCAACAGGAGGTATAATCTATGGAAGAGGAGGAATACTACAAGCATATTCTGAAGGAAAAGGGCTTATTAAAGTACGAGCAAAAACACATATAGAAGGTGAAGATAAAAAGAAGATAATTATTACAGAGTTACCTTATCAAGTTAACAAGGCCAATCTTTTGAAAACAATAGCAAATCTTGTTAAAAACAAAAAAATTGAAGGTATAAGTGATCTCCGCGATGAATCAGATAGATCCGGTATGAGAGTGGTAATTGATCTTAAACGTGATGCAATTGAAGATGTTGTTGTATCACAGTTATTCAAACACACTGAGATGCAGACAACATTTGGAATTAATAATTTAGCAATAGTTGATGGAGAGCCAAAGATATTACAACTTAAAGAAATAATTCAACATTTTATAAAATATCGTGTTCTAATTATTACTCGGAGAACAAAATTTGATTTAAACAAAGCAAAAGAAAAAATGCATATTTTAGAAGGCTTCATGATTGCTTTAAAAAATATTGACGAAGTAATAAAAATCATACGTGCTAGCAAAACAGTTGATGATGCAAAAACAAATCTGATAAAAAGATTTGAATTTTCAGAGATACAAGTTAAAGCGATTCTTGATTTGAGGCTTCAAAAACTCACTGGAATGGAAATTGAAGGTGTACAAAAAGATTATAAGGAAACACAGGAGATAATTAAAAAACTCGAAGAACTTTTAAGCGATAAACAAAACATTTTAAACGAAATTAAAAGAGAATTAAATGACATAAAAGATAAATTTAGTGATGAAAGGAAAACAAAAATTGTTGAAGGTGAAATTGATATAGAACTCGAGGACTTAATCCCTGTAGAAGACGTCGTAATAACAATTACAGATAGCGGTTATATCAAACGTATTCCATGTGAAACATATAGAACTCAGCATCGTGGTGGAAAAGGACTTGTTGGAATGCAGACAAAAGAAGAAGATATTGTTGTCGACTCGTTTATCACAAGTACTCATGATTATATAATGTTTTTCACAAATCAAGGAAAAGCATTCTGGCTTAAAGGATACAAAATACCAGAAGGAAGTCGTCATTCAAAGGGAAAAGCAATAATTAATTTACTTCCACGTTTAGAAGATGGAGAATATGTAGAAACAGCCATACCAATTCATGAGTTTGATGATCAACACTATCTAGTTTTTATAACAAAAAATGGCATCATCAAAAAAACAGCACTTTCCTCATATAGCAACATAAGAGTTAATGGCGTACGTGCAATTAATCTTGAGGAGGGTGATGAACTAATAGAAACAAAATTATCAGACGGAAAACAAACGATTATGATTGCGACAGCAAACGGTCAAGCATGCAGATTTAACGAAAAAGAAACAAGGCCTATGGGCCGTGTAACACGTGGCGTTATTGGAATTAGACTTGCTAAAAATGATAAAGTTGTATCGATGGCCGTAGTTGAAGAAGGAGGAAATTTACTCACAATTACAGAAAATGGCTATGGTAAGCGATCACCAATTAGCGAATATAGAAAAACTCATCGAGGTAGCAAAGGAGTGAGGACAATTATTACAAACGAACGTAATGGCAAAGTAATATATGTAAAAGAAGTTGAAGAGAAAGACGAAATAATTCTCACAAGTAAAGAAGGGATGATAGTAAGAGTACCTGTAAAAGATATACGTATACAAGGAAGAAATACTATGGGTGTCAGAATAATGCGACTGAACGAAGGTGACAAAGTAGTAAGTGTTGCAAAAATAGTTGAAAACGGAGAGCAAGATTCATGCGAAACCTCTTTATCTAAATAAAGAATTATTTTTTAAAGAAAAATTGTTAATTGCAGATTTTCTTTTTAGTTTTATGAAATATTAATATAAAATTATTTTAAGAATAAAAACATTTATATTTATTGGAATCAATGCATATATAGAAAAATTAATACATCTTTATAAAAAAAGGGGGTAAAAATTAATGAAAAAAATATGGTCAATTTTTGTAATAAGTTTTTTAATAATAGGGAGCCTAGGTGCGATAGCATCAGAAAACAAAGAGTATAATAAAACAGATTTTATTAAGCACGCTACAAGTTCAAAAATATCTTTTTCAAAAGTTTTGCTAGAGCAGAATAACAAAGAATATTTAGGAGTAAACCTGGAAGGTGTTTCCACCTATCTTATGAAACCAGGTGAACCTATGCTTCCAAAATTAGTAAAAACAATCGAGTTACCATTTGGAGTAAAAAATGTTGAAGTTGAAATAACACCATACAATATAAAGGAACAAATAATAACGAAAGAGATAAAACCTGCCCCTGTACATATACCACTTGTTGAAGCTTCTAAATCGATCATAACTAGTACACAAAAAGTTACTGAAATTTATAAAAGCAACAAACCATATCCAGATATCTGGTACACATATGATGTTAGATGTGGACTAAATAAAAACCTTAAACGGACAACAAGTGTAAATATACAGATATATCCTATTCAATATGTACCTGCTGAAAATAAAATATTAGTTGCACAAGATGCAGATATAAAGATTTCTTATGAAGAAACAAATTATAATCCTTCTACAGAAAACACCGAATACAATCTTGTTATAATTACCCCATCTAAATTTGAAAAACATCTTGAGTCGCTTGTTCAACATAAAAATAGTTTTGGAGTAAAAACAAATTTAATTACCACTGAGGAAATATATAAAGCATACGATGGCGCCGATAAACCTGAACAGATCAAATATTTCATTAAAGATGCTATTGAAACATGGAATATAAATTATGTATTACTTGTTGGTGGTTTAAAAAATACTATATGGTCTAAACCTAAAGACGATGCTAATCAAGGTACTAAGGGATGGTATTTACCAGTTAGATACAATAATCTTTATGATAATCCTGAGCATCCATTAAGTTCATCAATTCACGATCCAGGGGTTATTACAGATTTATATTATTCAGATATTTACCAAGAGGGAGGCGAATTTTCTAGCTGGGATCCAAACGGAGATGGTTTCTATGGTGCAATGGGTAAACCTGGATTAGAAAACGATACAGGCATTGATATGATGCCAGATGTGATTGTCGGAAGACTTGCATGTAGAAATACAAAGGAAGTAAAAGATATAGTGGAAAAGATAATAAACTATGAAAAGGAACCTGCAGATCCTGCATGGTTTAATAGAGTATTATCAGTTTCTGGTGATGGATTCCTTGATGTAAATGAGAAAGAACTTGATTTTGTTTGGGATACAAATGGACTCGAGGAAGGAATTTACTTAATAAGTGCACAAAGTTCTTTTATAAATGAAATTGGCGAAAGGGAATTCGGACCTATTGAAAAGATAAATATAAAGATAGATAGAGATGTTGAAACAAATCTCTCTATAGGACATGATGATAATACTAGAATACCTGGTTATCCTGGCCAACTAATTTATCCTGCATTACCAATTGCAGATATAGTTACTATATCAGAGGGCGATGTTATTGGAAACACTGATTTTTACTATTCACCAACTGAAGGAGAAGCATATTGTAATGAATTTAATGGATGGGCAGATATTGAATACACAGATGGAATACTACACATCAGGGGAAAATCTTACAATCCTAGGCCATATGGAGTTTATACAGACATGCATGTGTGGGTTCAAAATGAAGCTCTTGAACTTATTTTCGATGATTGGAGATACAATACCTCAATGTACTACGAAGGCGAATGGGTAGTTGGTAACAGAGAACTAAAGGGAGGTGGTGGTGCACTATATTACATGGATGGTTTTGAGAAAAAATATCTGTGGGCATCAAATGGACAACTTAAAAATAAAGATGACTTAATTGCAGAATTCAGTGAAGGATATGGTTTTGTATTTATGAGCGGTCACGGTAGCCCCAATACATGGGGGGATCATTTTCCAGGTGTGCCAGGTAATCGTGGTGGTGCTAGCTTTACAGGTCTTACTGTTTCCAGCATTAGAGCCTGGCCTCCTTTTTTCAAAATACCTTTATTTCCAATGGATACTTTGGATAATGTAGGAAAACCATCAGTTGTTCTAATCGGTGGATGCCATAACAGTCAGTTTAATGTATCGATTATTGAAGGAATTCTTGATATCTTTCCGTCTACTTTAAGAAAATTAGGTTTGGATGTTCCAGATCGGTCGATGTGGTGTCATGGTTTTGGTGTTCCTGAATGTTTTAGCTGGTATATGGTTAAACTCAAAGATCGAGGGGCTATTGCAACAATGGGAAACACTGGCCTAGGCTATGGAGTTCTCGGAGAGGATTGTTTAATCGGTGGTCTTGATGGCGGGATTTGCATAGAGTTTTTCAAACAATATGGTCAAAATGGTTATCACATACTAGGCGACGCATATGCACAGACCCTAGTAAGCTATATAAACACATTTGACATGGAAGAAGACGATCACATAAAGAGTTTGCAACAATGGGTATTATTTGGGGATCCAACATTGATGATTGGTGGATATAGCAGATAATCTCGATTTTTCTCTCTTTTATTTTTTCAAAATAA
>Ga0209536_100016874_pt1 | contig 10368 bp, 10 predicted proteins | sample DeeMarSeWOR28_12_FD_187461 | JGI IMG/M metagenome (GOLD analysis project Ga0209536, IMG submission 187461) | Marine sediment microbial communities from White Oak River estuary, North Carolina - WOR-2-8_12 (SPAdes) (version 2) | ecosystem: Environmental > Aquatic > Marine > Intertidal zone >... | reverse complement strand
CTCATTGCAATTGCAGTAATTGCAGGCATTGTAGTTTACATGTTTACATCAGGAACCATAGGAGGTTTGACTTCTGGTGGTACTGCAGCTCAGGAAAAAGCAGCAGTACAAGGAGTAGGCAATATCACAAGCTCAGGTTTTAATGTTTATGCTAGCTACGTATCTGGAGGAAACAACATTACAATAAACGGTGCAGTGGTTAAGAACTCCAACGGACAAAGTTATGTTGGCATTGCCGCAGGTACATTAGATACTTCTGGAGCACTCGTAACTATACCTGTTGGTGTAGCTAATTTACCATCAGGTTCATACTCTGTCACCATTACAAGTAGCAAAGGCGGTAGCTTCACTTCTTCGTCATTCGTTGTTCCATAAGCGGTTTTTCTTAACCGCTCTTTTTTCCCTTTTTTATTTTAGTAAATGTGCGCTTAGATGGTTTGGCATTTAAAGTGCGAAAAAATTTCATCGGTAGTGTTTCAGAAATGGAAAATACTAATATCGACTCAATAGCCAATGCGGTGCCCAAAATAAAGAGGGTTATGGTTAGCAAAAGTGCTATTTCCCCTATCTTTGCAACTCTTATTATTTTGGCAGTTGTAACTGTTTTATTTATACCTGTATTCATTTGGACTACAGGAACAACCAGTGAAAATGAAGATTTCTGGGAAGCTTCAGGCATCACTGTAACAGAACGAATTGTAATAGAAGAAGTTAACCTAAAATCAACTAACTATTGCACAATATACATCAGAAACATTGGAAAAACAGCAGTTACTATAAACAACATCCTAATCACTTCACCGGACAAAACTAATCATGTTTACAATTCAGGAGATTTTACTCCTTCACCTGAATATGTTACTCAAGGAGAATTATTAACAATCGAAAACTTAGCTCTTGACTACACCTCAGGTCTTTATACAATAAAGGTGATCACGCCTCGAGGAGTTGCAGATACATATCAAGTTGTGGTTGAATAAATTGGGTTTTGTAACCAAATTTATCCGTTGTAAAAAGGGACTTGAAACAGTCACAGCATTGTTTATGCTGCTGATTATGTTTACAGTAATAACTGGCATAATAATTGCTTATGTTAACTATAACTTGTCTGCTCAAGAACAAATGAGTGTTGAGCATGAACGGTCGCAAGAAAGAATTACTCTATTAAAACAGATAGATGAGTACACTAATACCATTTCGAACGTTTCCATAAAAAACGTAGGGTCAATCGATGTTATTTTAAGAGCAATTTACATTGATGATGATGGTGTTTTCTCTACTTTTGATCCTTCTGTTGGAATGGACACTACTTTGGTTCCAAGCGGTTCAATAGTGATTCCAATTGATATTCATCCGTTTAAGGATGCAAAAATTGTTGCAGCAACCCAAAGAGGCACAAGATCAACGGATATTCCTCCTCCTATAGAGTATCAGGAACCTCCACCGCCAGATACCAATGAATTCTATATGGGGCCTCTTCTTCTCAAGTTTGATGAATTCTGGTATCAAAACTTTACTGGAACTTTTAATCCAGAAGGAGACTGGGACGAAGGATGGGTTGTGTCTAGTGATCCTGGGGATTACTGTGCCTGGAAAATAGGTTTAACCAACATCGGTGACAAAAATATTACAATTAATGGTTATTCATGTTTTTCAACGTTCCCTAGCGGTTCTTCAGATTATCGTTCGTGGTTTCTTTGGAATGAAACTTCCCCTAGCACAGTGCAATTACCTATTAACGAAACAGTTACAATGTTTTTTGTTCGAGCATCTCCTGAATCAAGTGGCCTAGTGAAGATTTATTCTAATAACCAAATTTGCATGGTTTTTCTAACGTTTTATGGAGTCTATGAAAATGGAAGACCATATGCTCAAACAATACCCTTCGAAGCTGCCATAACCATAGAATAGTGGGAGAAATAGTTTATGAGAAGGTTGAAAAAGAACAAAAAAGGCGTCTCCACAGTTGTAGGTTCGATGCTTTTCTTAATCATAATAATAATGTTAGCCTCAACTCTGTTTCTTGGACTCTACGGTTACAACAACAGTGCACAAGAAGCAATCATACTAGAAGAGGCAAGAGCTGAAGAAAAAATAGTAATTGATGAACTAGTAACAGACGCAGAAGTCACAGAAATAACTGCGATAAATGTTAAAAATGTTGGCTCAAGTGCAGTCAGGATACGAGCTATTTACGTAGATAATACTTTGATTTATGATCCCTTAACGTACATTGATGCAAAACAGGACGCATTACTAACATTACCAGATCCAACTCCCTACACGTCTACTTCAATAATTACAGCTGCAACTGAAAGAGGAGTCAAATCTACAATAGAAGAAGGAGATCTGATAGAAAACTATCAAACCCCTCTTGATAACGAATTTTATTTTGGGCCTTTAAAATTGGATTTTGAAGAATTCTATTACATCAAAGTTTTGGAAGGAACATATGATCCGACTGAAATCGAGCCAGGATGGAATCCTGATTCATCTACAACTTTAGTTTGGCGAATAACGGTCACTAACATTGATTCCAGAACGATTAATCTAACTAAATATTCGTGTCTCACGTTGATTGACAATGCAGGTGGTTCTCAAAGACCATGGTATATCGAAAAAATTGAACATGAAACTGGGCCTGATTCATCATCTATCCTGCCTCAAGAAACTGTAAACATATTTTACAGATGGGATAATCCGATATCACAAAAACATCAAAGCGTTTTTTCAAACGATTGCCAATGCAGAGTGATTTTAACCTTTTTTGGATCATTTGACCTATCTGGAGATAGAACAATTCCGTACGGTCAGACAATACCGTTTGAAGCTGTTTTAATCGATAAATAATGAAGGTAGCAATGAAAATGAAAAAAATTAGAAAGTTTAGGCAAGATAAGAAGGGAGTTTCGTCTCTATTCATTGCTATTTTCATTGCTTTATTGTCTATAATGCTAATTTCAACCCTATTTGTTAGTTTAGTGATTTCAAGTTCAGCATTGACAGAAAATTTGAGGCTTGAACAAGAAAAGATGCAAGAAAGCATTAAATTGCAGGGACCAAATGGAATGGAATTGCTTCCTGATCAGGCCACAGTGAAATCGTTAAGAGTAAAAAATAACGGAGCAATACCTGTAAGGATAAGGGCGTTATATATTGGTCAAGAATTCATTTGTGATCCTTCAGAAGCTCCAAATCAAGACACTTTTATAGCACCAGGAAAAGAAAAATGGATTGATTTGTTTTTTGATCATCCAAATTTGCCAGTTATCTTAGACGATGACATTATAGAATCTCTATGGACAGTAACAACAGAAAGAGGTACACGATCATCCGAAACAGGTGCTGATATACAGTTTGGAAAACCCGGAGAGACCACTCTTCCTCAGTTCTATATTGGTCCACTTATGATTTTTTTTGATATGTTTAACTGGAAAAGCGCTGATGGCGAATGGCAAAGCGGATGGACAATACCTAAAACCGCTGATGCAGTAACGTGGCGTATACTATTAAGAAACGTTGACCAACGTCAAATTACACTTAGAGACACATCTTTCTTTAATTTAGTGTGTAACAACAATATTCCCAACAACATTTTAGACTGGTATATTGACGATGATGCAGCAAGAAGAGTGTTTAATCCGGGTCAATACCATTATGTGCATTTCACAGTTGACAAAAATGGGAAACCCCAAGGTATCAACAGCTTTCAAGAATGGACATCGTGTATTAATTTTCTAGTTCTCACAGGCATATTTGAAGATGGGTCATATATTGGACAAACAATACCTTTTGAAGCAGTGCTTGTAACTCCTGAACCAGAATTAACTATAACAGCTAACCCATCAATTGTGCCGCCTGGTTATGGAACCGAATCTAAATCCCTAATAACTGTGACATTGACTGATTCTTTGGGAACACCGATTCCTAATTCTTTGGTTCATTTTTCGACAAATTTGGGTGCTATAACCGAATTCTCAATTACAGACCTTGACGGGGTTGCACAAGTAACTTTTACTGCAGGACTCGTTACTGGAAGAGCTACTTTGACTGCAACAAGTCAAGGGGCATCTGATTCAACAACTGTAACTGTGAGACGATGATGCCATGTTTACACAGTTTATATTATTTCTCAAAAAAGTAATTATGGAGATGTAAGCGTGAAAAAGTTCTGGAATGGTTGGGTAAAACAAAAGCAAAATGTTGAAATCGACCAATTAGTTGTCGAAACCCAAAATAGTGCATCCAATGATTTTGCTGAAGAAGTATTAGTTGAGCCCATAGAGATTCCAGAAACGTTTAAGGAATATTATCCTCTGCTAGATCCCCACTCTTACGCTGCTATAGTAGAAGATAAAAAAAATGAACTTAAATATTCACTTTTAGAACCCACTCTAACTTTAGAGGACAAAAAGTGGATTAAAGAGATAAAAGACATTTTATGGGATGAACTGTTAGTTAACTCCAAAGAACTAAAAACCAAAGATGAATCAGAACAATTTCTAAAAACAAAAATTGAGGAAAAAGTAAAGAAATACAAAATAGAAGTTAACATCAACGTATTAGACAAATATCAATACTACATAACACGGGATTTCCTGAATTTTGGAAAAATTGACGGATTAATGCGCGACGATAATATTGAAGACATCTCTTGTGATGGTACGGGAATACCCATTTTTGTTTGGCATCGAAAATATGAATCTATTCCCTCTAACATAATTTTTGAAACTGCAGAAGAACTTGAAAATTTTGTTTTTAAACTTGCTTACATGTGCGGTAGACACATCTCGATTGCTCAACCTTTACTTGATGGGACTCTTCCCGATGGAAGCAGAGCCCAAGTAACCTATGGTACAGAAGTAACACCTAAAGGCAGCACTTTTACTATACGAAAATTCAAAAAAACTCCTCTCACTATCACTGATCTTTTGGTTTACAATGCGCTTTCACCAGAAATGGCAGCTTACTTCTGGTTTCTTATCGAGAATCGGCATTCAGTAATGATAGGCGGTGATATCGGAGGAGGAAAAACTTCCATGCTAAATGCAATTAGCCTCTTCATCAGACCGACCTTAAAAGTAGTAAGTATTGAAGACACTCAAGAGATTAGATTGCCTCATCAGAACTGGGAAATGATGGTAACCCGCCAAGGACTGGGTACAAGTGGGGGTGCAATGGGTGAAGGGGGAATTGGATCAATTAGTATGTTTGATCTTCTACGTGCTTCATTAAGGCAAAGACCAGACTTTATTATTGTAGGCGAAATTCGAGGTGAAGAAGCTTATGCTCTTTTCCAAGCCATGGCTACCGGCCATCTTGGTTTGACAACCATTCACGCTGAACATGTTCAAGGTGTACTGCATAGGCTTACAACAAGACCAATGAATATTCCACACACGCAAGTAGAAAACTTAAATGCCATATCTATTGTCCGAAGATTGGTTGTTGACAATGTTTCCTTAAGGAGGACTGTTAGTGTTTCTGAAATGGTTGGTTGGGACAGAAAAAAGAAGGATTTCAAACTAAAAGAAATTTTCAGATGGGACGCAGATAAAGACGTTTTCTCTAAAGTGGGAAAAAGTCCCTTGCTTAAGCAAATAGCAGAGCAATGGGGTTATTCTATGGATGAAATTGACCAGGAACTTGAGAAACGAAAAGTGATCCTAGAATACATGGTTTTAAAAAACATACGTTCCTACGAAGATGTTTCTAAGCTGGTTTTAGATTATTTTGCTGAACCAGAAAAAATCTACAGAAAAGCGAAGGTGAATTAAAACCAATGACTGTTGACCCTTGGAGCTTTGCCTATAGGATTTTTAGTAAACGAATAGATCGTTATTTACCTCAATTTCAAGATGTTCATATTCAACTCAAAAAAAGTGGAACGCGGATAACCTTCAAAGCCTATATCTCTTTTATGTTTTTTGCCTCGACTATTGCATTCGTAGCAACGATGGTAGTGTCTCCAATTGTGTTGCCATTCATTCTTGGTTTTGCATTTTTGTCTGTCGCAAATATTTTGCTTAGCTTAATGTTTGCAGGTCTAGCTTTTGTTTTAACTCTAATTTTTTTTTATTTATATCCTGGTATAATGGCAAGTAACCGAAAAATCCCAATCGAAAACAATCTACCTTACATTTCGAGCTTCTTGACACTGCTCTCAAGTTCAAATGTACCACCAAGTGTAATTTTTCGCTCAATGGCTAGAATTGAGACTCTTTCTGAAGTTAAGCTGGAATTTAGTAACATCGTAAGAGATGTAGAAGTTTTTGGGAAAGATCTTATGAATTCAATCCTTGAGAATGTGAAATACACTCCGAACGATAAATTGCGTGAAATGCTTAAAGGATATGTTGCAACGGTTCGAACCGGGGGCAATCCCACTGAATATCTTAGAATTTCTACTGATAATTTAGCAAGAGAAAGAATGAGTAAACTAGATGTAATGTTAGAATCTTTATCTGCTATAGCTGAAATCTACATTTTAGTTCTCGTTGCTATGCCCCTGCTTTTTGTTGTGCTGCTCGCTACCTTAGGTATGATAGGTAGCGGAGGAATGGGTATGAATCCTGCCTGGATACTTTACCTCTTAACTTATGTGGGAATCCCCCTGATGGCCGCTGTAATAATTGTATTAGTTTCAACTTTTGAGAAGTGATTATAAAATGAAAATAATAAGAAAAACACTCAAAAAAATTACCATCATTTCAGCCATAGTTGGGACCGCTTTATTCTTTGGTGCATTACCCTTCTACGTTACTTCCTCAGACTTGGACTATGTTCTGGTCTTTGCGTTTACTGTCGCTATTTTGCCTCCGGGAATTGCTAGTGTAATTCATAATCGTTGGCAAAATAAAATAGAAAAAGCAACCCCCGAATTCTTAAGAGATATATCCACATCTTTTCGAACAGGTATGCCCCTTTATGCTGCTCTTGAGCATGCAGCCCAAAGAGATTATGGTCCTCTAACTACAGAACTCAAATTGATGGTGTCCCAAATGAGTTGGGGAATGAACTTTAATGATGCACTTATGGAATTTAGCAAAAGAATAGACTTATCGTTAATAAAAAAAGCTACAGTTCTTATCCTGGAAGCTGGAAGACATGGAGGAGATCTTTCAGAAATATTTGATTCCACAGCAAAATACGTAGATAATGTTAATGCGTGGACCAATAAAAGAAGAATGCAAACTCTACCTTATGTGGCTATATTTTATTTCTCTGTACTCATTTTTCTTTTCATAATCATCCTTATTACAAACATGATATTTGCTCCCATGAGTGAAATTGCAGAGGGAGGAGCTGCTGGACTAATAACTCCAATTCTTTCTTCTGAAATAGCAAGAAGAGTGTTTTTGCACACAGCTCTTCTAGAAGCACTCTTTGGTGGTATTCTCGCAGGAAGAATACATGAAAATTCGTTTCTTGGAGGCCTAAAACATGCAGCAGTCCTAGCGATAACTTCAGGATTTGCCTTTTTCATTTTTCTCCCATAACCATTGAATCGAGATAAATTGAAGGAAAAGAATATGAGAAAAAGCAATAATGAACGCAACAACAAAAGGGAACAATCATCTCTTAGTAGAAGCTCTATTGAAAATAAAGAAAAATTATCGAAAACAAAAGAAACTGATGAATATCTTCAGGAAGAAAGAAAAGAGGCTTATCTGGAACGCCCTTCACAAAATATACTTAGAAGTCTTTTAAAAAACGGTAATAACGCGGAAATAATTCCGATTTATGATCCTAAATTGGGATATATTTATCGAACAGTTGAAGAAGCTTTTGAAGAAGAAATTTCACGCCAAGAAGTTTTAGACTTATTAGATCGTCTTACACATTTAGGTATACTTGAAAAGAAGTTTTTTGACACGGTTTCGACATGTCCATCTTGTGAATCAACTGCAATGACGCTACATTATTATTGTCCAAAATGTAAAAGCCACAACCTGGTTAAAACTAATCTAACTGAACATATTCCATGCGGTTCAATAATAGAGAAAGAAAAGTACGTCAACGGAAAATGTCCAAGATGTGATGAACCGTTAAGAGATAATCAATACAGGAACATGGGACGATGGTATATTTGCAGAGATTGTAACGAAAAATTTGAACATCCACGCCTCGAAATTATTTGTCGAAAATGTGATTGTAAATTTACAATTGAAGAATCTAAAGTTCTAGAGATACCTAAGTTTGCACTCAACACAATGAGAAAAAATGAGATAAGCCAAAACGTAACCAGTTTTCAGCTAATAACTAATCTTCTAAAAGAACTAGACTTTCAAGTTGACATTCCCGGAATTGCCATTGGACAAAAAAGTGGAATAAAACACCATTTTACAATAATTGCAAAAAAGGAGATAAAAGGAGAAGAAATTATTTTAGCTCTTGATCACGCTGTTAACGAAGGTGAGGTTCCATCTTCTCCGCTTATAAATTATATTTACAAAACTTCTGAAGTTAAAGTTGATATACAGATCTTTATTGCGATCCACAAACTTAGTGAAAAAGCCAAGAAAATAGTTCAAGGTCACCAAATTTTGTTGATAGAAGGCTCCCCAGAAAGCCAAGAAGCAATTGAAAAAATAAAAAAAGAAATAGAATTCAGAATTATGCAAAAAATCCAGCCCGCTCTTGAGACCCCAATTATTTTAGATGAACATAAAGGAAAAAAAGAAGACAAAAAAACAATACATTATACTAGCGAAATAAAACCCCAACTATTTAGCACAATATCTTCAATACACCAGTCACAAAAACCGAGTAAACTCAAAAAAATTAACGGTTTCATGAAGACGATAAAGATGAATGCACAAAGAAAAAAAGAAAATTAATAACAAAAAATGAAAAATAAAACTTTAACAAAAAAAGTTGTAGGCTTAATTTTCACGATTTACATCTCTTTTCAGTTTCAGAAAAATAATGTTCCTTAACGTTAAAAAAGTGGGAATACGATAGAATATGGTTCAAACAGAAATCCCAAATAACGAAAACTCTGAGTATGTTAGTTATTGTGGATTATATTGTCCAGATTGTCCTCTCTTCTCAGGTAAAGTCTCAGATTTAGCTAAAGATTTACGTAAAGAACTTCGAAGAGTCCAGTATGACAAGTTCGCTAAGTATATTTCTAAGTTCCCGGCAGGCAAAGAATTAGAAAAATTTCAAGAATGTTACACTGTTCTAGGCATTTTAATGAAGTATCGGTGCGAACTAGGTTGCAGATTAGGTGGAGGAGCAGAAAATTGTCAAATAAGAGAATGCAATCGAGAACAGAATCTAAATGGTTGTTGGCAATGCAAAAAATATAAAAACTGTTCAAAATTGAATGCTTTAAACGCACTTCATGGAAATGCGCATCGAAAAAATCTTGAAACAATCAAGAAAGTGGGTATTCCTGAATTTATTAAAGGCAATAAAAATTGGTAGCGCCTAAAAATTGGTTGACTTATTTTTAGGTTCGAGGAAAAAAGGTTTTAACGGTTTATTTCAATTTTTTGCTATTCCATCTTTTTAGAAAAAACAATATTATTGCTGAGAAAATGAGTGTGATTCCTATCAAGTAATAATGGATAATTTGTAAACCTATTCCTAGGCTAATATTTTCGCCTGATCTTGAGCCAAAGAATACCGCGTTGAAGTCTTTGCCCCAGACTGTTATGTCTACCCATAATATGTTTACAACCTGTAGAAGAGCTATCGACCCAAATACAATTAACGAAATTATTATCACATTTAATGGTTTTATAAAAAGTATTAATTCACTTGATAACTTAGGTTTTTCTTGGGAATCTTCAAGATTTTCTGTTCTACTTTTCTTTTCAGTAGAGTGAAAATTCAATATTAATCATCTCTATTATTACTTTTTTTGAGAAATAATATAAACTATGTAAATTCAAGAGTTGCATGCTTCTAAATAGTAGAAAGTTCAAGAAAATTTGGTTAATTTTGATTGCGCATGGGTATGTTTTTGAATAAGTATACGAAAAGTTTTTTGGTAAATGGCCTGTGCTTAGTTGTTGTTTTGTAATGGTTGTTGGGTATTCGCTTTTTTTATTGTTTAAGAAGAGCTTAATTGGTTTTTGTAAATGTAGTAAATTCATCGCATGGGATATGGAGGTTTGTGCAGATTTGGTTTGTTATTGGGCAGGAGGTTTTTTTTGTTTAGTGTTCTTCAATTTTGAATTCTGGAATATACTTTAAGTCTTCGATGCTTTCTTTTAGAGATATTACGTCTCCAACAGCTTTAATTGCGCTAATTGGAAGGCACACTGAAACTGACCCAAATAATGGTTTTTTGTAATTAAATTTTTCAACATTACTTTTCAACAAATTGATGTAAAGATGTGTAACTGTCCAAGTGGA
>Ga0209536_100016873_pt1 | contig 10368 bp, 7 predicted proteins | sample DeeMarSeWOR28_12_FD_187461 | JGI IMG/M metagenome (GOLD analysis project Ga0209536, IMG submission 187461) | Marine sediment microbial communities from White Oak River estuary, North Carolina - WOR-2-8_12 (SPAdes) (version 2) | ecosystem: Environmental > Aquatic > Marine > Intertidal zone >... | reverse complement strand
TGTCAAGAACCGGATCATTGAATACCGACCACCACTCTTTGTAGTCTGAGGCCTCGATTTTGACTCCCGGATCGCGAGTCTCTAACCATTCTTTTTGCACCGGGGCCTCGGGCTTTACAAAATCCGGTCCCACCATGGTGCAGCCGGCGGCTAAAAACATCACAGCGACCAGACCAAAAACAGATCGGCTAAAAAAAACAAAACAACCCTTTCCCGAAAATATTTTGTTGGATGATTTCGATAACATGATTAAAACCTCTTAGCGATGTTTTGGTTTCCTCTTACTTGGTATGCTTAAGTCTATTGATAAACTGTTGAACAAATGAATCGACATAAAACCCCACCTGATCAACTACTTCGACTTACTCGAGACATGCATTCCCACCAACCATGCAACCGCCACCACCAGATAGAGCTGGCCGACAACGGCTTCCAGGACGGAAAACGCTTTGGCCACCTCGGTGACAGGCGTAATATCACCGTAACCCAGCGTGGTAATCGTTACAAAACTGTAATATTGAAATACCAATAAATAACCCTGCGGCTCTCTCAGATTGATATTAAACGATGCCGGATCGACAAGTTCTAAAAACGTTTAAAGAAATGCCCACATGAGTGCTGCCAGCAGATACAGCAGTATGGCCGCGTAAATAAGTTCTCGGTTGACCGCTTCGGACCTGAGCATAAAGCCCACAATGCTTGCGACAACCATAGCACCAAAGAGAACGCCGGCAAGCATGCCAATAGCCGCAATCGGTTTGTACGGATAGGCATATTGCATCCACAGCGATACCAGCATCACGATTGCCATTAGAACCCCGGCTGCAAGGTAACCTTTTTTTGGGGCTGATGGTATATGCCATTGATATGACTAAGGCCGTGAGGAAAATGTCCAGGAATATGCGGGCGGCCACAAACCGGTTCAAAATAGGAACCAGAACCAGAAGCCCCAATACCAGGCACAAAAGGATAAAAAATCGCTCTTTTGAACTCGCGAGCGCGTAGGGTGACATCAATCGTGGTGACATTTTATACCGCTCGGTTTTTAGGCCATTATGGCTTGAACAATTCTATTGATTATACAGTTTTCAGGCTTTTCCTGGCGATGGAACTTTAAACAGGATCGTATACAGTACCGGCACCACGAACATGGTTAGAAGTGTTCCGAAAGTTAACCCTGCCATGATGGTCACAGCCATTGAGATCCAGAACACATCCTGCAGCAAAGGCATGACACCCAGAACCGTGGTTGCTGCAGCCAGCACCACCGGCCGCAGGCGGGAGACACCGGATATCACCACCGCCTCATAAGGGCTTTTGCCGGCAGCCTTTTCAATGTTGACTTGATCCAGCAGAACAATGGCGTTTTTAATCATCATCCCTGCCAGACTCATAGCGCCTAAAAGGGCCATAAAACCAAACGGCTGGCCCGTAAACAGCAAGCCGGCCGTGATACCGATGAGCGCAAACGGAATGGTGAGGATGATAATCGCCGGCGGCCGCATGGCATTAAAAAGGGCCACAATTATCGTTAATACAATGGCAGCGGCCGGTATCATACCCGGTATCAACGAAGACTGTGCATCCACCGTACTTTCATCTTCGCCGTCCAAAAAGATTTCATACCCCGGGGGCAATTCGATCTTCTTGATGTCTGCGATGACCCGATTTTTCAAATCCGGATAAGTTGTGTTGTTCGGTGAGGCCTGCATAGTAATGCAGCGCCGCCGCTCCCAGCGATTAATAATGGGGTCCTCCCATTCGACCCGAATATCCTTGGTCACCTGAGCCAGCGGCACGGTTTTGGTGTACAATTCGGGCTGAACCTGCAACGTATCCATTATCGGCGCATTTTTGCGTTCCTCTTTGGTGTGGCGCAGCAAGATCGGATATAAATCTTCCTCCTCGCGATACAAGCCGACCTGTACCCCGTCATATGCCCGGCGCGTAGCCCGGCCGATATCCTCGCGGCTGACAGATGCCCAGCGTCCCCTGACCTGGTCATATTCGGGAACCAGTTTTTGCACCGGATTCATCATACTGGTTTTGACATCCTTGGCATACGGGCTGTCCTCCAACACAGCGAAAGCCTTGTCTCCGATCTCCCTAAGGGTCTTTAGATCCGCATTGGCCGGTCCGCTGATGTGCCACTCCAGCTTCCAGTTTTCACTGACACCCACCCCGTATTTGCGAACGCGTGTGACAGCTTCAGGAAAATTCTCGTTTAACCAGGGCTCGAGATCCGCAATTAAGGGGTCGATATCTTTGAAAGCGTGTGTGTTAATGATCAGCTGGGCGTAATTCTGGTAGGGCAATTCCGGGTCGACGGGCAAATAAAATCTCGGCGGCCCGGAGCCATTGAAGGCACTGACGTTTGCTACCCGCTCATCATTCATCAGACGGTTTTCGACGGGTTGGATCCGTGCAGAAACTTCCTGAATGCGCGTGCCCTCTGGAAACCAGAAATCCACCATCAGCTGGGGCCGGGCAGAATCCGGAAAAAACATCTGGCTGACGCCACCAAAGCCAATAACAGATAAAAATAAAAGACCGATCATTGCTCCCATAAACAGCCATCGCCCCCGGATGGCGGATTCCAGCAGTTTGCGGTATCCGCCGAAAAATTTACTGCCATATTCATCCGTTTCGTCTTCGCCTTTTTTGGAAACACGCAGCATCTGCATACATTGGATTGGGGTGACCGTCACCGCAATCAACCAACTGAGCGCCAGAGAATAGGCCACCACGATAAACAGCGTGCGGCAGTATTCACCCGCATCGGCCACGGAGGCAAAAATGGGGTAAAACGCCATCACGGCCACGATGGTGGCGCCCAGCAGCGGTATGGCCGGCTGGCTGGCCGCCTCGATGGCTGCTTTCTTCGGATCCATTCCCTGCTTGAGCCGCACGGATATACCGTCAGCCACGACAATGGAGTTGTCTACCATCATACCGAGCGCAATCACCAGCGCTCCCAGAGACATGCGTTCCAGATCGATTTTGAAAATCGCCATCAGGATAAATGTTGCCAATATGGTCAGGATCAGCCCGGTGCCGATGATAATCCCCATGCGTATGCCCATCGGTATGGCCAGAACGATCAGCACGATGGCGACGGCTTCCAGTAGATTGATCATGAAATCATTAATCGCGGTGTTGACCAGATCCGATTGCCAGGCCAGTTTGGTGATCTCGATGCCGATCGGCAGATGGGGCATGATTTCATTCAGGCGCTTTTCGATATTTTTACCGGTCTGTACGACGTTGCCGCCTTCCACATTGGCCAGCTGGATTGCGATCGCCGGCTGGCCGTTAAATCGCATTAGCGTGTTCGGTGGCTCAAGATAACCGGCTTTGACTTCGGCAATGTCGCCGATGCGAATCAGCTCCTGGGGGGCCGCAAGATCCCGCGTTCGAATGTATTGCTCGGGTTGGGTGATGTCGGCGCCTTGCGGCGTTGAGGCGCTCAATGGCAAGTTGAATAAATCCAATGGTGTCGGATGAAGGTAGAGTTCGCCGATTTCCTCAGGCGTGCTAAATTCGCCGGTGGGGGCCACCCGAAATCGACGTTGTTGCGCATCGACATAGCCAGCGTCCACCACCATATTCTGCCGTCCCAAGGTTGCGATAAAATTTTCAGCGGTCAGCCCTCTTTCGGCCAGTTCTTTTTCGGCAACATCGATGTAGATGACTTTGTCCTGTACGCCCCAAAGCTCCACGCGGGCAACCCCTTTGACAACACTGAGCTCTCTTTTGAGCTCATCGGCATAGTCTTCCATTTCCTTGTACGAAAATCCGCTGCCGGTCATGGCCAGCACAAAACCGTAGACAAAGTTAAAATCATCCGAGACCTGCGGTTTGCCCACGCCGGGCGGTAACTGCGGGGTGACGTCTTGAATTTTTTTGCGCATGTCCAGCCACACCCGGGGCAGGGTATCCGACCAGTATTCTTGTTTGATGTCAACTTTGATGATGGAGAGCCCGGGGCGGGAAATGGAATACAGGTGCTTGAGTTCCGGCAACTCCTGGATGGCTTTTTCGATGCGGTCGGTGACCTCCAATTCGACCTCTGCCGGACTGGCGCCGGGATAGGGCGTGATGACCACCGCTTTTTTAATGGTAAAATCCGGGTCTTCCAGCTGACCAAGTTGAAAGAAGCTGGCAATGCCGCCGACAACCATGAGCGCTACGATAAAATACGTCAGCACTCTATTGTTAATCGAAAATTCTGTCAGATTCATGGCCTTCTCCTTTATTTGCGCTTGCCGGATTCGAGGATGCGAACTTTTTGGCCCTCGCGCAGCAATTCTACACCGGCTGCTGCAATCCACTGACCCGGCTGAAGCCCCTTAACCCTTAATCCGTTTCCGGTCAATTTTCCGGGAGTGACTTCAAGACGGGTGATGGTCATCGTCGATTCGTCAATCAGCCACACATAGCTTTTTTGCTTTTCAGCATCTGTTAAAACCGCGGTTATTGGAATAATGAACTCAGATTCCTTGACATCTTCGGGCAGTTTGAGAGTGTAGCGTGCCACGCCCGCCATTCCCGGCAAGATTTTCACATCTGCTGGTTGATCCATGATGAGATTCACCGGAAAGGTCCGTGTGGCCTGAGAGGCTTCCGTGCCGATTTCTTTAATTTCGGCCGGCACCTCCATGCCCAGAGCATCAAAGCGCACCCAAATCTTATCAACATAGGGCGAAAGGGAAATGTGGCTTTCAGGAACGTTGACCCACATCTCGATCTGTGACGGATCCAAGAGTCGGACCACCGGCTGTTTGGGCCTGACGTTTTCAAATGCCTCCAGATACGTCCGGGTGATAATGCCATCGTAGGGGGCTTTCAAATAGGTATAGCCCAGATCGTCTTTGGCGCGATCCACGGCGGCGACCAGGGAGTTAATCTCTGCCCGGGCGGAATCTCTATTCTGACGGGCTTTATCAACTAAAGCCTCGCTTACCGCTCCTGGATCCTGTTTTTGGATCCTCAGCACCCGGTCCAAATCCGCCTGTGCACGCTTTAAAACTGCTTGTGCTTTTACCAGCTGCCCCTGGGCGTCACGCAGCCGCACCTCATAATCCCGGGGATCGATGCGGGCCATCAGTTGACCTTCTTTGACCGTATCTCCCACATTTACCGGCCGTTCAATCATGGGGCCATCAACTCGAAAGGACAGATCCACTTGTTGGGTGGCCTTGGCAATCCCGTTGTATTTTTCATTCTCAAAGGTATCAACGTCGGCCACTTTAAGTGCCTTTACCGGACGAATAATTTCTTCCTCGGGAGCTTCTGCCTGACAGCCAAAAATAAAGAATGCAACTATCATTACAAAAGGAATCAATTTGAATAAATGCTTCATGGTGTTCCTCCGCCTGATATTTAAGATTTTGCTGAAATACAATCTGTGCTTAAGAGTAATATTCGCGCTAAAACTTCCAGCTCAGATTAACAGCAAAGAAGTGAATTGAATTGGTGTCATATTTACCCTTGAGGGGTCCCTGTAATGGACCGCCTTCCTGGTCGATCTTGGCCTCGCCGGCATCCAGATATTCATAGGCGGCTCCAACGGTTATGTCCTTATTCCAGTCATACTGTATCCCGGTACCGATGCGGATCTGGCGGTCCAGGGGTAGGTCCGGCGTCCGGGTGTCTTCATCAACTGGCGAGGTGTCATAAGCTGCCCCCACCGACCATAGCCATCGCTCGGCAAATCGATATTGGGCGCCCAGGGCAAAGTGCCAGGTGTCATCGTATTCCAAATCCTGGGTGAACTTTGTTGAGGTCGTCGACCGCAATGTCAGATCCTGCTTGCCAAATTCGCTCCAATCCTGCCACCCGATGTTTCCCATCACGGCCCAACGGTCGGTCAACTGGTGGTAAGCGCTTGTCATCACCAGTTGAGGAACCGTCATGTCGACGTCCACTTTGCTGCCGGCAAGACCGGACAGGTTCAAAATACCCTGTAGGACGGGTCCGATGTTCTTAAGGCTGGCCACATCCTTGAACTCCAAATCCAGTTCCGACCGATAGGAGATGCCAAAGCGGGTTCCCTCCCGGGGCTCCAGCAGAACCCCCAGGTTGAATCCGTAGGCCAGGTCATCGTCTTCGAGTTCGAGTTCACCGTCGGGTAGGCCGGCCTGCCCCGGCACAGCGCCGTTGTTGATGGCCGCCTTCTGGGTCAGTTCGGCGTAGACGATGTTGAATCCGCCGCCTAAAGACAGCCAGTCATTGACCCTGTAGCCCACGGAGGGATTAATTCCAAAGGTCAAAAGCTCGGCCTCAGTGGAGTAGTAGCGGCCGGCCCAGTCGTCGCCGTAGTCCACTCCCAGGCCGAAATAGGAACCGGCGCTAACGCCCAACTTCCAATTCGGCGTGATACTGTGAACGTAGTGCAAGCTGCCGGCCGGCACCAATCCGCCGGCGTTGCCGCCGTCGCCGCCACCGAAGGCGGCCTCCTCGGTGTCGAAACGGGTATCGATGTAAAGCCCCTGAAAAGCCGCCAGCATCTGGGATCGCTCGAGCCGGGTCATACCCGCCGGATTGAGCGCCGCCGTGGAGGCATCGGCGGCCATGGCCGCCCTGCCGGCGCCGGCAGTTCCAAGGTCAGGGGTTCCCAGTTCATAGAGAATCAAGCCGCCAGCCCCGGCAGTCGAAACAAGTAAACACAGACTCAGTATGGCCAACAGCGCACAATGATAAAATCGTAGTATCATAATATTTCTCCAAAGCCATTATTATAAATCGGAATCGAGCTGTAAATCCGCTCAATAGCCTTAAGGTCTATTCAAAACAGCTAACCACCTAAACCTGTTATTGCAATGCCTTAGCTTACCTGGTTTTGGGAAACAAAAACTGCAGTTGAAATCGTAAGGTCCAGTCACCGACCATCTCAGGTTTTTCGACGTTGTAGAAGGCCTGTATCTGTGCGTTCATGGGCTGATTGCCGATCCTGAAAATTTTGCCGACCCCTCCGCCAACCGGCACCAGCCAGGTGTTGTCGCTGTCGGCCTCCCAGTTGGCCGTGATAATCGGCGAGCTGACCAGATACCAGCCTTCGGGCAGATTATAGTTGACAAAGGGCTGAAGCAGCATGGCGTTGACATCATCCCGGTCGTTGTCACCGGCAAATGACCACACATTGTTTATCAGGGCACCATAAAGCCATGGACCTTGAATTGTCAAGGCAACTGCTGAAGGCCCTGCGCTCCATTTTTCGCTACCCAGTTTTTCATCTGTTGCAGTTGGGAACACGAAAATGGGGCCTACGCCCCAGATGATGCCTTTGGTGGGGCTTTTCGGAGAAAAGAAGGCGGTAAGATTGATATCGCCCAGGCCAAATTCATCACCGGTGCCCTCGACCACTTCGGGTTGATAAATTAGCGGTGCAATCGTGCGGGTGATCAGGTTCCAGTTTTCACTCAGATGAAAGGGAACCACCGGTTGGATGTTGAGCACATTTTGAGTTTCGTCATCGGGTCCGTAGCCGAAGTTGGTGTTATTCTGAAAAGGCAGGCTGATCAGATCCGCTACCGGATTCTGGGCTGCTTTAGCCAGTTCCTCTTCCAGGTTCTCACCGGCTTCAATGATGCCGTCGCCATCGGCTGTGTCCTGAGCCAATATCACCGGTATCGACAAAAGCATGACCGCGAACATAATCATTATGGTTGAAATTGCAGTTCGCATGCAGCCCCCTTTATTAAAGGCGATTCAGTCAAAACAAACGTACGGGCGCATATGTTTATCTGATTGAAACGAATAGATTCGGAGGTTTTTGGGGATTCTCAATCCTGCCATCGCCTGAAACAGAATCCCAGCCTCAACAATCCGGCTGGGATTCGTCTGCTGGTAATTTGTTGATGCGTCTCAGGATCAACCGCCATCGGTTCTGGCCGGCTCCTCCTGCTCGAACGGCTTTTGCTCAGGTGTGAGATCCTTTGATCCGGTTCCGGGCATCATTTCAAAGCCGAGATCGAAGTGCACCAGCATCGACTTGAGTTGTTCATAAACGTCGCGGTTCCCCGTTAGCTTGGCCTTACCGGAAGTGATCTGCTCATCGAAGCTGACCGCGCCCCTCATTGTCATTACAAGATCCTCACGATTGATTGTAATGGTCAGATCGGCGTCATCGGCCTGGAAATCCTTGATGTTAGTCAACGTGCCGTTGCTCAGCTCCACGACGAACTTTTCTTTGTTGTCCGGTGTGACCAGGTTGATCTTAAACTGCTTGCCTTCGGTCTTTTTGCTGTCCAGGCGGATGCCCAAGAAGTCCAGCCACAGCTCGGTGGTCATCGCCCGGATCATATCCGGACCGACGGTCTTGGGAGAAGCACCTCCAGGAATTCCGGACCTGAGTTCTAAAGCAGCTGCAAGAAAACTGTTTCTTACGCTGGGGCTCTCCTGCTGATAGCCGATCTGCTCGAAAACGTCGGCCAAAAGGTCTTTGGCCTCCTGATTTTGTGGTTCTGCATATACCAATTTGTTTAATATTTCCTGGGCGTGGCGGTATTTTCCCTGATTGTATAGCTCCCGGCCCTTGGCGATGATCTTACTCGCGCCCCCCATCATTTCCACGTAAAGCGGGGCCGAGTCTTCCGGCGACAGCGGTATCAGGGTGGTGGGATTACCGTCCCAGTATCCCAGATAGCGGTTGATCACTGCGCGACTGTTATGTTCCACCGAGCCGTGGTAGCTGCGCGCCGCCCACTGCTGCTGGAGGCTTTCTGGCACCGCGTACACATTGTGTACCTGGTTGATCGTCACCCCCTGATTGGCCAGGTGCAGTACGCCGTTGTTAAGATGCGCATATGTGTCCCGCTGGGCCCGCATCACCTCCTGGATGCGGTCGTTGCCCCAGCGCGGCCAGCTGTGAGAGGCGAACATGACCTCGGCTTCCTGGCCGAATTTGTAAAGCGCCACGTTGATCTGCTTGGACCATTCCAGGGCATCGCGCACAAGAGCCCCACGCAGCGTGTAGATGTTGTGGATCGTGGCCACGATGTTCTCGGCTGCCCAAAATGCCTTGAATTGCGGAAAATAGGTATTCATTTCCGCCGGCGCCTCTGTGCCGGGCGTGTTCTGGAAAATCATGCGAACCCCATCGACGGTCAGTTCCTCGAAATCCTTTTCGATGATGACCGTAGGTGGAATCAGGCCGAGATTACCTGCCGCCACATTCTTGCCGATAGACTGATCGACATGTCCGAAGGGACTGCGCGGCAGCAATACGCCGTATTGGAAAAACAATCGCCGGCTCATCGCATTGCCGGCATAAACGTTTTCTGATACCGCATGATCCATAAAACCAACCGGAGCAATGATCTTGACCTTGCCGCTGCGGACGTCGGCTTCGTCCACCACCCCGCGCACACCGCCGAAGTGATCGGCATGGGAGTGGGAGTAGACCACCGCCACCACCGGACGCTCACCGAGCTTCTCGTTGATGAAGTCGAGCGCCGCTTTGGCGGTTTCTTTGGCGGTTAGCGGATCGAAGACAATCCAGCCGGTCTTGCCTTCAATAAAGCTGATGTTGGCCAGATCGTATCCACGTACCTGATAAATTCCGGGTATCACCTCATAAAGTCCATAGTTCATGTTTAGAATGGCTTGCCGCTGCAGCGATGGATGGATACTATCAAAATCCTTGCCCTGCAGCAGCCACTCGTAAGAGCCCATGTCCCAGGCAACATGACCTGCTTCGGCCTCGATCTGTTTGTAATCGGGAGCTGCAATAAAACCCTTCTTTTGCTCCTCGAAATCCCGTTTATCGTCGAAAGGCAGGGATTGCCTCCACTTGTTTTGCGATTCTACGGTAAATTTGGACGGCATCTTTCCCTTGGGGTGGAAATGCTTGCCTTCCATTGCCCCAGGATCGGTCAGGGCACTTCCACCACCTGCGGCAAAAGCCATAAAACCGAACCCGCTAAAAATCGCAATAACTAGCGTCGCTGTGAGTGATCTTATAGTAGTCATTTTTCCTCCTCTTATTCTTTTGACGAATCCAAATCTTTTCTCATATATGTACAGGTTTGCAAAATAATTGTTAACTTAATGATCTTATTTTGTTTTTCAAGGATCTTATTTTATTTTTCAATGATAGAAAGGTATTAGAATTGAAGGTCAAGGGAGGTGGCGTCTTTTGCTAATAAAAAAAATTGGCATCTTTATTGTTTACCACTGTCGCCGATTTTTACCTTCCAGCCTAATTGTAGGTTTGGCGATACGTAATGCAAACTCCTGACTGAACCTCAGTAAAAAACCAAGTTTATAAATGTTGCGTTTTGAGATAGATTCTCGATCAGGAGCTTAAATCTGGATCAAAATGGCCATACAATCGGTGCAAGAATTATTGTAACAATCCCCACAACG
>Ga0209536_100016872_pt1 | contig 10368 bp, 10 predicted proteins | sample DeeMarSeWOR28_12_FD_187461 | JGI IMG/M metagenome (GOLD analysis project Ga0209536, IMG submission 187461) | Marine sediment microbial communities from White Oak River estuary, North Carolina - WOR-2-8_12 (SPAdes) (version 2) | ecosystem: Environmental > Aquatic > Marine > Intertidal zone >... | reverse complement strand
GCCGGACACGTTCGTCTGCCTGCATCTGTTCCATGCAACACCAATCAGCAGAGCCTGGATCCGTCTCCCGATGGAGCGCGTGGTGACCGACATTGAGACTTGCTACCAACTGACGTGGCACGCGCGCCACACGGGTCGCGCCCGGATAGCCGTGGACGTGATCGATGCGCAGACGTTCACCACAGAGACCGAAGACGATTATCGGGCCAACATCTGGGGTGTGCCGTATCGGATAGTGCCTGTAGAGGAAGCGTCTTAGCTCGTCGAGCGCCGAGCTGCAGGACCACGCCAAGGCCGGGGCGGAGTGATCTGCCCCGGCTCTTTCTAGAATTCGAATCGCTCCATCTTCCTCAATCCGACTCTGAGCGGGATTATCGTGGCCACCGCGCAGATCAGCGCAACCACAGCGAACGCTCCCACCATCCAGCCATTCACTGGCACCGGCTCTCCCTGGAATGCCGCGCGCAGGTAACCTGATACGGGGATGGCCTCGACGACGATAACGACCGCCAATAGCGCTATAGTGGTCATCATGAAGACGAGTCCCCCATAGGAGGTTGGGATTTGGGCGGCGTTTTCGGTCTCAAACTGGGGATACACAGCACCGAATCCCAGAGCCATTGCGCCTATGGCCAGCGTGAGCAGGATGATCGTCGCGATTCCGACAACCATCATGAAGGGCGTGACCTGCAACAACAGGTTGGTCAAAACGGTGATGGCCAATGCGATGATCAGGAGTGGGATGGTCCCAATCCAGTATTTGGACCAGAGCAGTGCCCTCAGGTCCAGAGGGCTCGAGCGCAGCAGCCACATCTGGCGCCCTTCGAGCGAAATCGACGGAAAGATGAACCGCGCCGCAATCGATGCCAAAACGAAACCGGCCAGCCCCAGGTTCAGGAAGGAGATCACCGTGACCATGAAGAAGGGAACCCGTTCCCCTGAGAAGAGGGGGAGCGCCCGTATGTTGAACAGGTATATGACGACCAATACTGCCAGCAGAATCAACTGGCTCCACTGAGTCGTATCCCTGAAGAAGAGCTTCAGGTCCTTGATGATGAACTCCCGCTTGGCTACCGAAAGGGGGCTGAACACGGGATCGAACAACGCGCGCCAGATCCATCCTTTGACGAATCGCTCTGCACCTTCCTGCGCTCTTGTATAGCCCCGCGGGTAGATGCGTTGGTGCAATACCGCTCCCAGCACCACGAAAGCCGCAGCAGTGCTCCACAGCAGCACTAGGGAGTGCAGATCGAACGGCCCGACCAAGAAGCCCATGACGCTGCGGGTCGCCCATTCACTGGGGAGAAATGGCGAAGTGGGCGTGCGCAATAGCGTGATGAAATCCAGCAGGTTCGTAAAGCCTTCCGGACGCGCCAGCTGTTCGGGTCGCACCAGCCGGAACAACAGGACCAACACTCCGGCCGCCCCGATGGCGATCACCGACAGCAGATCACGGGTTCGTCGCGCCGGAAAGACGTTGACCAGGATCAAGGTGACGGCACTCCCCAGCACTCCAGGAATGACTAGTAGGGGGAGGAACACGACAACCACATACAACGGGAAGAGGAACCCCCCATCGTAGATAATTCCGTAGGCCGCAAAGAACGGAACCGCCATCAGAGCTACCATCCAGGAGCTGTGAACCAAGGTCTCACCGAGTTTGCCGAGATAGAGGTTCAACCAGTCTACCGGAGCCGAAACCAGCAGGTCCAAATCCTTGGCGAGAAAGAACGATGACAGTGCCGTAATCACATTCGACAGCAGCAGTATGGAGAGGAATGCGAGTAGCACGAGCCCCAGCAACTTGCCAGCGAGGAGCGAGCCGATCTCTTCCACGCCCCTGAAGTACCGCAACACCCGATACACAACCCCGAAGACCCCCAGCCAGAATACGCATCCAACGCCGCCAACCAGGAGTGCGCGGCTGCCACTGGCGTTCCGCTGCTGGCGGAGGCGGGCCAGCGCACTACGCCACTTGGGCGAAACCGTGAGAGTGAGCGACTGAATCAATCTCCGAGCACCGCAGTGAGCTCTTGCACGGCAGCTCCGCCGGTGAGCTTGAGAAACAACTCCTCCAGCGACACGTCGCCGGCTGCCGTCTGACTGCGCAGCTCCTCCATTGAGCCACAAGCCACGATGCTACCGTCCTGGATGATGCCAATGCGATCGCACATAGCCTCGGCAACCTCGAGCGTATGGGTGCTCATCAATACTGTCCCTCCGCGAGCTACGAAGCCGCCGAAGATGTCCTTCAGCAGCCGGGCGCCCTTGGGATCGAGTCCCACCATCGGCTCATCGACCACGATGCACTCGGGCCGGTGAATCAGGGCACTGGAGATGATGAGCTTCTGCCGCATCCCGTGGCTATATGATTCCACCAGCTCATGCTTCCAGTTGGAGAGTTCGAACAGCGATAGAAGCTCGTCGATCCGACGCTCGACCCGCTGGCCGTCGTGGCCGTATAGTCCGGCGACGAAACGGAGAAATTCGGCACCAGTGAGCTTCTCATATATGAACGGCCGGTCCGGTATGAATCCCAGTCTCGTCTTAGCCTCCATCGGTCTGGTAATGAGATCGTCACCACCGATCCAGATGCGGCCCTCATTAGGTTGCAGGATCCCCGCGATCATCCTCAGCGTGGTGGTCTTGCCGGCCCCGTTCGGTCCCAGGAACCCAAACAGCTCTCCACGCGGAACGTGGAGGTGGATACCGTTCACCGCCACGAAACTGCCGTATGTCTTGGTGAGGTTCTCAAGTCGGATCATAGGCTACTCTTCACTCTGCACGACTTCGAGATGCAGCTGTCCGATCAGCTTTATCAACTCGACTTGTCGTGCCAATCCACCGATTGTGAATCGCAGATGTGCCGCGTCGGCGGGCAGTTGCCCCAAGGTCGGGTCGACGGCAACCCATCCGTTGAGGTACACCTCGGGCCAGGCGTGATAATAGAAACTGCCACCGACATATACCAGGCCGGCAGCGGTTCGGGCGGGAACGCCCGCGGCACGAGCCAGAGCAACGTACAGAACCGTATGCTCATTGCAATCGCCACGCCGGGTTTCCAACACCTCGACTGCGCTCGGCACACTCACTGTAACACGCTTTTCTATGTTCTCGTACACCCAGTCGCTGATTAGCTCGACTTTGCGCGTATCGTCCCGCCGTCGCCCCACGACTTGGCGGGCGAGGGCCTGAATCCGAGGATCCCGGCTCTGGATTAGGGGATCCGGCTGTAGATACCGGCCGACTTGTCTCACGCGTTCGGGTGAGTGCCGATCGGGGTCGGGTCTCAGTTGATCCTCTGTCTCACGCCTGATCACGAGAGTATCACCAAGCAGAGTCTGCCGCCCGCCGGCCAAATCGAATTCCGTCAGGTCGACTCCCTGTAACCTGACTCTCAGCTCCTCGATATCGCCGGTCTCGAGCACCACATTCGAGGCGATAGCTGTCTGGCGAATGATGTCGGTGCCGAGACCGGCATCTACGTCTGCTGCCGTAGCGTCACGAGCACGGAAATTCTCAAAGGCGATCTCGAATGCGGTCCGCTTCATGCTGAAACCGACTGGCGACGTCGCTTCAATGACCTGGCCCAGTTCATCGATCCAGGCTGCCACCGTCATGCCGCTCATATCCTGCAGTATGCGCCACGCCTGCAAGGTGTCCCACCGCGCAGCGATCCACAGTCCGGCTGCTCGATCGTAGGCTGCGGAGTCCGGTACCACGAGAGTGGACTCGGCCATAATGGTCACGGCGATGTCGCGCTCCTTCAGCAGCAATGGATCGAACAGCCTGACGGTGTACGTCTGACCCACCTGTGGCCGGGTTCCAAACACCAGATGCAGCGGTAGCAAGGCGGGCAAGACGATCTCGCGTTCGAGGGGAACCACGAGCGTCTGTCTACTCTCGGCGCTCTCGATCGTGATCGTGAGCAAAGTGTCGCCCGATACCGTTCCTTCGGCCCCAAACCGCACGCCGTCACCTCGGAGAAATGCCCGAAAGCTCTGCAGCCTGAGCGTTCTGGAAAGGATCGCCTCGGTCCTGGCCTCCACTCGCTGAAGCGTCCCCAGCGCCGGGATTTCGAGCAACATCAGGTCGTCTACGCGGATCGATTCGGGTAGCGTGTCTACCTGGTTGGATGCTACTCCTATCTGCTGGCCGCCTAGCACCAGAGAGTAGTAGGTTGCACCGGGCGGTATCCTGAGGGCGGCGTCGGCGAGCAATGCTGCAGGTGGCCGCCAGTAATGGTCTCGGATCAACCATCCCAAAGCTGCCAGCCATATCATCAGGATGAATGCCGCTGCAGTACGCCGATTCATTGTGGTAGCCTCTTCAAGAATGCTTCGAAAACCGCTAGGTCTTCTTCGCTATCCACAACGATACATACTTCCTGCGGAAACGCGGCGGTAGCCATTGCCCGGCCGAGCACGTCAACCATGATACGTGCCACATCTTCCAGGTCGAGATTACCTGCACCGGTGCCGATCGGCGGCACCGCTATGCGTTGCAGCTGCCAGTCACCTGAACGCTGGAGGGCGCTCATCAGAGCCTGGCGGACGTGTCCAGCAGTGACCGGTTCGTCTGCACTGCTGATCACGGCGTGAACCACCAAATCGGCAGCAAGGTCTCCGGCGCCGGTGACCACGGCTGAACCTACTGCTAGCTCGTCCTGTACGACGAGCTGGCCCAGGAACGCGGGGCCGCCCACCTGTTCGAGCCTCCTCAGGGATGGCGACAAGGGATCCAACCTAGCTGTGGTCGGACGGACCACCGCGTCCGCCTTCACGAACGCGAGGTCGTCCACCACTACCCGTATCACCGCCCGGACATCTCCCGGGATCGGCGGTACATTTGCGCTGCATCGTCCGGCCGGTTGAGCCGATCCAGGATGATGCCTAGGCCGCAGAGATACTCTGCCTTGGTGGGCTGCAACTCGGTTGCGCGCTGGTAGGACTGCAAGGCACCCTGCAGATCATCGACGTGGTTCAGCGCCTCACCGAGATAGAAATAGGCGGCGGCGCGGCCGCCATCGAGTTCGACCGCGCGCCTCAGATACGGTACTGCCTCTGCCCACAACCCCCTCCTCACCGACACGATACCGAGATTGAAATGACCTTCCGCGTTCGCCGGATCCAGGCGCACGGCCTCCCGCAGATCCCTCTCCGCCTCCCCATAGCGAGCGAGCGAGCCCAGGATCGCCCCTCGGTTCACCAAAACCTGCACGTTTGTCGGTTCGTCGCTGAGGCACTGGTCCATTGCCTCCAGGGCCCCCTCGTGGTCGCCCTCCTGATCCAGCAGGAGCGCCATGTTGTTTCTGGCTTTCACATTCGTCGGGTGCAGCCGGAGCAGCTCGGAATAGATCCCCACGGCTCGTCTCGGCTCACCTCGCTCCAGCGCCTCGGCCGCGGCCCGGTCGAGCAACTCCTCGGCCACCGGCTCCTGGCGCTCGCCGGACGGCTCCGAACCGCCACCGATGTCGAACAGCAGCTCATCGGGTTCGATCGTCGGCGCCCGCGGGTCGACTCCGACTGATCCGACGGGCTCAGCCTGCCTGTCATCGGTGAATTCGAACGGCATCTCCATGGCTGGTGGGGCCGATCCTGGAGTCGCGGGCACCCCAGTTGCGTCACTCGCAGCTTCACCTTCGGCCCTGGCTGCCCTGGCGGCCAGTTCCGCAGCCTGCCGCCGCCGCAGTTGCCGCCGTCTACCTCTGTCTCTGGTCCTCACTGCGGAACCTCCCCGGTCTGCTCGACCACCCACTCGAGGTATGCCGGAAGACCGGCATCTACTGGCAATGCCAACAGCTCCGGTACCTCGTACGGATGCAATCTCTCAACCGTGGCCCGCAGCTCTTCCCAGCAGTCTTGCCGTGTCTTCAGGATCACCAATGTCTCCGGCGTCTCCTCCAGTTTCCCTTTCCAAGTGTAGATGGAGCGTGCATTCTCCAGAATCGTGCCGCATGCCACCAACCGGTCCGTCACTAGCCTTCGCACCAACGATTCTGCCTCCTCGCCGTTGGCGAGGGTCGTGAGTACGACTATCTGTGTGACGTTATCGCTGTTGCACATAGGAAACTGTAACGCCGGTCACGGGGACGGAGAAACTACGCCCTGCACCGCACGATGGCAAGAACCCCTGGAGCGCACCGGGGTGACCGTTGACCAGGCCTTGTCAGACCGCCTACGTTCTCCCGTCTATGGGCCATAAGAACCTGGTCGTGCGTGGCGCTCGGGTCCACAACCTGCAGGACGTGGATGTCGAAATTCCGCGCAATCGCCTCACGGTCATAACTGGACTATCCGGTTCCGGGAAGTCATCGCTCGCGTTCGATACGATCTACGCCGAGGGACAGAGGCGGTACGTCGAGTCACTCTCGGCGTACGCCAGGCAGTTCCTGGGGCTCATGGAAAAGCCTGATGTCGACGCGATCGAGGGCCTGTCACCGGCAATCTCAATCGAGCAGAAGACCGCCGGCCACAATCCGCGATCCACAGTAGGAACGGTCACAGAGATATACGACTATCTGCGGCTGCTCTGGGCACGTGTAGGGGTGCCCCACTGCCCCCACGACGGCTCGCCGATCGAGAAGCAGAGCGTCACGCAGATGGTCGACGCCATCATGGGATGGCGAGCCGGCACCAAGATCGAGGTCGTAGCTCCTCTGGTTCGGGGACGTAAGGGCGAATTCAGAGATCTGTTCGAGGGTGCGCGCCGCCAGGGGTTCGTCAGAATCCAGGTTGACGGAGAGGTGTACGATCTGTCGGATCCGCCGCGGCTGAACCGCCGGGTGAATCATGATATCGGGCTTCTGGTCGACCGACTGGTGGTACGACAGCAGGACCGACGTCGGTTGCACGACTCGGTAGAGACGGCTCTGCGAGCATCGGACGGACTCATGCAAGTCACCAAGCACGGGCGCTCGCCACAGAGCGTGCTCTTCTCCGAACGCTTCTCGTGCCCCAAGTGCGGGTACTCCCTGGCAGAGCTCGAACCACGTCAGTTCTCGTTCAATTCACCGTATGGCGCGTGTCCGGACTGCGGCGGGTTGGGCACGCAGCGAGTCGTGAGCGAGGCCTTGGTGCTGGGAGATGCCGGCCTTTCTATTCTGGAAGGCGTCGTCCTGCCTTGGGGTGAGCCCAGAGGGTACCTGCGCAACAGCGTTCTTCCCAAGCTGGCTGACGTGCTCGATTTCGAGCTTGCCAAACCATGGGGTGAGCTTCCCGCGCGGGTGCGAAAGGCGTTGCTCCAGGGCCTACCCGACACTGTCCTGAGGTTCAACTACAAGTCCCAGAAATTTCAGGGCCAGTATGAAGCTCCCTGGGAGGGGATCCTCAAGAACGTGGAACGGCGCTATCAGGAGACCACGTCCGATGCAGTCCGCGGCCAGCTGCAGGAGTTCATGACGCAACTGCCGTGCGCCGGATGCGGTGGGCACCGTCTCAGACCGGAGAGTCTCAGCGTCCTAGTCCAAGGAGAGTCCATCGGTGATCTAGTGAATCTGTCCGTTTCCGCAGCGTTGGAGTTCATCACAAGCATTCCGCTGCGGAGGTCCGGGACCAAAGGAGTGGATCCCGAGATCGCGGGTCCCATAGTCAAGGAGGTGAGCGATCGGCTGCGGTTCCTGTGCGACGTCGGTCTAGAGTATCTCACGCTGGCACGATCGGCAGCGTCGCTATCCGGTGGAGAGGCACAGAGGATTCGGTTGGCAACCCAGGTGGGCAGCAGGCTAGTGGGGGTGCTCTACGTCCTGGACGAGCCATCGGTGGGGCTGCATCCACGTGACAACGAGCGGCTGCTCGAGACCCTGCGTGGCCTGCGCGATTTGGGAAACACTGTGCTGGTGGTGGAGCACGACGAGGACACCATTCGAGCCGCGGACCATGTGATCGATCTTGGGCCCCGCGCCGGGCGCGACGGTGGCAAGGTCATTGTGCAAGGCCCGGTTGAAGCCATCACCCGGCACCGGGCCTCGCTAACTGGACGGTACCTCAGGGGCGAACTTCGTATCACCGTGCCTGCCATCCGTCGGTCGCGCGATCGCGGGCGGACCATCGAGGTCGTCGGAGCGAAACAACACAACCTGAGGTCGATCGACGTCGAGTTTCCGGTCGGTGCCTTCGTGGCCGTCACCGGCGTTTCGGGCTCAGGCAAGTCGACATTGGTTACCGACATCCTGTATCACGCGCTCGCCCGGCACTTCTACAACGCGAAGGTGATCCCGGGGGCACACCGGCGGATAAACGGACTGCAACACATCGACAAGGTACTGGACATAGACCAGAGCCCGATCGGTCGGACTCCCCGCTCCAACCCCGCGACCTACACGGGACTGTTCACGCCGATCCGTGAACTCTACTCTCAGCTCGCCGAATCGAAGCTACGCGGCTATGGTCCGGGTCGGTTTTCGTTCAATGTCAAGGGTGGTCGATGCGAATCGTGTCAAGGCGACGGGTTGGTGAAGATAGAGATGCACTTCTTGCCGAACGTATATGTATCCTGCGACATCTGTAAGGGCCGCCGCTACAATCGCGAGACACTGGAGGTGCGCTACAAGGGACGCTCCATCGCCGATGTGCTGGATATGACCGTCGCCGATGCGCTTGAGTTCTTCGAGCACCAGCCGAAGATCGGCAGACGCCTGGAGTTGCTGAACGACGTTGGGCTCGGCTACATCCATCTGGGTCAGAGTGCCACCACGCTGTCGGGCGGCGAGGCTCAGCGCGTGAAGCTCGCGACCGAACTCAGCAAGCGGGACACGGGCCGCACACTTTACATCCTGGATGAGCCAACGACGGGGCTGCACTTCGAGGACGTCAGACTGCTGCTCGAGGTGCTGCATCGCCTGGTCGACAAGGGGAACACGGTGATCGTGATAGAGCACAACATGGAGGTGGTGAAGACCGCCGACTGGGTGATCGATTTGGGACCGGAGGGTGGTGAGGCCGGTGGCTCCGTGGTCGCAGAAGGGACGCCAGAAACCATAGCTGAGACTGCCGCATCATATACGGGGATGTTCCTCAAGCGAGTGCTGCGCGGGTGAGATTCGCTACCGGTACCCGCGCCCCGGACGAAGTGACACTATTTGAAACGTCTATCGTACTGCATACGAGGATGCCGCATTGCCGTGCTGACTAGAAAGGACTTGCGCACATGGGTGAGATAGCCCCCTTCTTAGTTCCCATGACACTCTTTGTGTCCGCGGCGGCAGTGTTCATCTTCAGGGGGCCGCTGGGCAAGGCCATAGGCGAGCGGATCGCGGGCAGGGGCGTGGAGGGACAGGACTCGCTGGAGGCAGAAGCCCTGCACGGCGAAATCGAGGAGCTGCGGTACCGTCTGGCGGAGCTGGAGGAGCGACTCGATTTCACGGAGCGGCTGCTGGCGCAGAACCGACCCGACAGCGCGCTGCCGCCTCACGAGGAGTGACGAATTAATGAAGAACGTTCTCACTACCGTTGGCCGCGATGGCCACGGCCGTGATCCTGCTGCTCCCGATCGTGAGAGCGGCACGAGGTACGCTAAGGCTTCGCTGGGCGGCTGCTCGCTCAGCCGGGTGAGGCTCCGTGGAGTGGGGGAGCTTGAGTGACTCACGACAGCAGGGGGTGTCGGAGTGTCTGATATCGCACTCTTCCAAGTAGGCGTGGGCCTGCCCGACTGGATCTGGGTGCAGAACGTGGTGATACCGGTGCTCGGCATGGGGCTCGGCGGGTTCGTGATGTTCGGAGTGTACCGGACCGTCAACCGGTTCCTCGATCGGCGCCATGAGCGGCTGCTCGCTTCCACACAAGCTGGCTCCTCCTCCGAGCTGGAGGATCTCAAGAACCGTGTGGAGGCGTTGGAGGATGCAGCGTTCCGGGTCCAAGAACTGGAAGAAAGGCTCGATTTTGCTGAGCGGCTGCTCACCCGGGAGCAACGCCAACTCGGTTCCAACGACAGTAGGTGATTCAATGGAAGACATAGTAGCTATCGTGTTGCTCTTTGGCGGCGGCACGCTCTTCCTCTTGAGCGTCTCACCGATTGGGCGCGCCCTGGCCCACCGGATCAAGGGGGCGGGTCCTGCATCCTCCAGTGACGTCGTGCGGCAGCTGGAAGAGACCCAATCGCACGTGTTGGATGAGTTGGACGCAATGCGTCAGGAAATAGCCGAGGTGCAAGAGCGGCTCGATTTCACCGAGCGTTTGCGCTGCTCGATGAAAGGCTCAAACACAACTCGTATCTGCTCGGCGATCGGATGTCTCTCGCGGACATCTCGTGGTTCATCACCCTCCATCGACTTGCCATGGCAGGGTATCCGCTGGCGGTACACCCTGGGGTGCGCGCGTACTATCAGCGTATCGGGAAACGGCCAGCTTTCAGAACACAATCGACATCCGG
>Ga0209536_100016871_pt1 | contig 10368 bp, 12 predicted proteins | sample DeeMarSeWOR28_12_FD_187461 | JGI IMG/M metagenome (GOLD analysis project Ga0209536, IMG submission 187461) | Marine sediment microbial communities from White Oak River estuary, North Carolina - WOR-2-8_12 (SPAdes) (version 2) | ecosystem: Environmental > Aquatic > Marine > Intertidal zone >... | reverse complement strand
ATCTTCAAGGGCAGCGGTTTTTATATTACCGATAGCCGTAAACACACTAACCCGGAAGCGTACAAAGAACCGGAGAAGAGCAAAACGGAGGCCCCGGGGAAAGAAAAGGGGAAGTAGCTTTGTGAAAGCGCTTCTGCAGCGTGTTAGCAGAGCCTCCGTCACCGTAGGCGATGATGTGGTGGGCGAGATAGGATGGGGGCTTGTGGTGTTTCTCGGCGTGGCCACTAACGATACCGCAAAGGACGCCGAATATCTGGTACAAAAAATCGCCAACCTGCGCATATTTGCCGATGACGAGGGCAGGTTCAACCTATCGGCGCTTGATGTCCATGCCGAGCTGCTAATTGTCAGCCAGTTCACCCTCCTTGCTGATACCAGAAAGGGGAGGCGACCCAGCTTCGTTGATGCGGCACTGCCGGAACTGGCTGATGAGCTTTTTGTCAGCTTTGTAGAACAGGCAAAAGCTACCGGCTTGAAAGTGGCAACCGGGCGATTTCAGACGTACATGCAGGTTGAAATCCATAATGACGGCCCGGTTACTATCATGCTGGACAGCGGCGGAAAAGCCCAGTAATAGTGGCAATCGCAAATAATTTTATTTGCAAAAGCTTGTAATTACCTCGATTTTTTGCTAAAGTTATCCTGTTTGGTCATTAAATTGCGGTTTTTAATATGAAAGAGACGAACGATATTATAAACAAGCTGAGCGAGCAGGGCTATCGCTTGACGCCGCAGCGAATGATGGTTCTGGACGCTATTGAGAAAAGTGATCATCACATCAGCGCCGAGGAGATATACGCTCAGGTGATAGCGAGATATCCTCACCTCAATATATCCACTGTGTACCGGACACTGGAGCTGCTGCATCGGCTCGGGCTGGTAACCGAAACTGACCTTGGCGGGGGACGGGTCCGCTATCATCCGGCCGATAAAGGTCATCACCATCATCTGGTCTGTCAGGAGTGCGGTAAGGTAATTGACCTTGACGAATCAGTAATGGATAACCTGAAAGAGGTGTTAAAAAGGGATTATGATTTTGCCCCAGATATACGCCATCTGGCCTTATTCGGCATCTGTGCTGACTGTAGGAAATAAAAAAATTTAGCCAGCTAATGCGAGTAATTGCATATGCATATAAATGCTGATAGATTTGTAACTCAGAAGGGAAGGGCGGAAAAATGAATAGAAGAAGCGGTTGGTTAGCATTGCTCGTTCTGGTTCTAATTCTGGTGGCAAATCTGGCATCGGTTGGGTGTGCCCCGGAGAGTGCAGCTGGTCTCCGCATGGTAACCAGCACCTCGCTGCTGGCGCAGATTGTGGAGCGGGTGGGGGGTGGCAAAGTGGACGTGATAAATATCATTCCGCCGGCGCAATGCCCGGGACATTTTGACGTTAAGCCGGATGATATCAAAAAACTGGCTGACGCTGACATCTTTCTCATGCATGGCTGGCAGGGGGAAAAATTTACCGATGACCTGATAGCCTCTGCGGATAACCCTGACCTGAGCGTTTTTAAGATTGACGTAAAGGGCAACTGGATGACGCCTCAGGTGCAGACGCAGGCAATAGATTTAATCACCGGCATTATCAGTCAGGCCGATGCCGAAAATAGCGCCGATTTTCAAAAAAGTGCGGAAAATTTCAAATCATCGGTGATTGCTAAGGGAGACGAGATGGCTGATAGGCTGGCCGAAGCCAAGATGTCTAGAATCAACGTGCTGTGCGCCGAACAGCAGGCTGGATTTGTCCAGTGGGCTGGGTTCTATATCGTGGCTACCTTCGGTCGGCCCGATTCGTTGACGCCGCAGGTGGTCAAAGAACTGGTGGACAAGGGCATAGAGGGTAACGTAACCTTGGTAATCGATAATATGCAGAGCGGACAGGACGCCGGCGCTGGCATTGCCGAGGAGCTGAAAAGCGCCCGGGTTATTCTTTCCAACTTCCCCGGCGGTTACGATAACACCGAGACCTGGGAGCAGACAATTGAGTATAATGTGGAGCTTCTGCTGGCGGCGGTAGGTCGGTAAGGCACTCTGGATTTGATGCAGGATGAGCGAAGCGGTTATTGATATTAAAAAAGCGGTCGTTTCCTACCGGGAAGACGTAGCCCTGCGGGACGTGTCACTCAAGGTGACGGCTGGAGAATTCGTCGGCGTCATCGGTCCCAATGGTGCCGGCAAGACGACGCTGCTGACGGTGGTCAACGGGCTGGGCAGACTGCTCAGCGGACGGGTAAAGGTGCTGGGATACCAGCTTGCTAACGGGAATGGCCATTCATTGAGAAAAAAGGTTGGCTATGTAGCCCAGGTGCAGGACATAGACCCGCGCATGCCGATGAACGTACGCGAGGTAGCGATGATTGGTCGCTACGGGCTGCTGGGTCTGCTGAGCAGGCCGGGGAAACATGACTGGGAGGTAGTGGATGAAATGCTGGAGCTCGTTGGCATGAGACACCTTGCCCGAAGGCCTATCGGTCATCTTTCTGGCGGTGAGCAGCAGCGTGTGGCCATCGCTCGCTGTCTGGCGCAGGAGCCTGAAATATTCCTGCTCGATGAGCCCACCGCTTCGCTGGACTGGAAGGCGCAGGCTGATATCCTGGAGCTGGTGAAAAGAATCCATGGAGCCAGAAACCTTACCACCCTTTTCGTCACCCATGACCTGAGCTGTTTGCCGGTCGCCTGCGACCGCGTCGTTCTGATGAAAGAGGGGAAAATCTGGGGTGAGGGGGCCCCGACGGAACTGCTCAGCGATGAAAATCTAGCCCAGCTTTATGATATGCCGCTCCCCGAGGTGAAAAAACGGCGGACGGAGAATATTCTGGTGTGAGGTAGGTCGGCTTGTCTATTTTTGAATACCAGTTTATGCAGAACGCCATCCTTACCGCTTTCCTGGGCGGCATCGCCTGCAGCAGTGTTGGTGTCTTCGTGGTGCTGATGCACATGCCGTTTATAGGGGTGTGTATGTCGCATGCCGCTTTTGCTGGTGCTTTGCTTGGCCTGTGGCTGGGCTTCAATCCATTAATAGGAGCTTTTGCTTTCAGCCTGCTGGCGGCGGCAGTAGTCGGTCCTCTGGCCGACCGCGGGGAGCTGAGCCCCGAAACCTCGGTGGGGGTAATTTTTTCCCTTATGCTTGGGCTGGCGTTCCTTTTTATGGGCCTGATGCCGGGCACGAAATCGGGGGCGTTGGAACTGCTCTGGGGCAGTATTCTCACCAATACTCGCGGCGATGTCATATTACTGGCTGTTGTGGCAGTCCTGGTGGTGGGGTTGATATTTGCATTTTACAAGGAGATACAGGCGACCATTTTTAACCGTGGCATGGCGCTATCGGTAGGCATACCGGCCACTACCATATTATACGGCATCCTGTTTCTAACTGGTGCTACCATCACCGCCACCCTGCGCTCCATTGGCGGTATTCTCATCTTCAGCCTGATACTTAACCCGGCCGCGGCGGCCTACCAGCTTACCTACAGTATGAAGAAGATGTTTTTGCTCTCGACAGGTTTTGGCGTGATATCAGGATGGATGGGACTGCTGTTTTCCTACGTGTTCAATATCCCCAGCGGTGCCACCATTGTGGTTACTTCCTCGGTTATCTTCCTCCTGGCAGCCGTTTTTTCACCCAAGCGCCGGGTAAAAGGCTGGCAGGCAAATACTCTCTCGGAGGCGAGCCATGATTAGGACCTATTTTAATGGCAAAGCGGCAATGTGGGATGAAATCGCCGCCGAAAAAGACTGGTCCAAGCTGAGGCAGATGGCGGAGCGATTGGACATCAGGCCGGGCTCAATGGTTCTGGATATCGGTACCGGCACTGGTGTTTTCATCCCTTATATACTGCACAGTATAGGCTGTGAAGGGAAGATTCTGGCTCTTGATATCGCCGAGGAAATGCTGCGCCGTGCCAGGGCGAAGAGTTTCAACGGGGCGGTGGACTTCCTGAATGCCGATGTCTCCTGTATCCCGTTGCTTGAAGCGTCGGTTGACAGCGTGGTCTGCTACTCCAGTTTTCCGCATTTTCAGAATAAAGAAAAGGCGCTCGCGGAAATGTACCGTGTGGTCAAAAGGGGCGGCCGTCTTTTCATCTGCCACTCTTCAAGCCGTGAAGCGATAAACTGGCTGCATAATGGCATTCCTGAGGTGGCCCACGACGTTATCCCTGAAGAGTGGGAGATGCGCGAGATGCTGTCAGAATCCGGTTTCGCTGACATCGTGATAGAAGATAACTGTGAAAATTATCTCTGTCGGGCTTTAAAGAAAGGCTAGCTTGAAAGAATCCGGGTTGAACTCTAGGCTGATATCCAGCGCCTTCGGTGAATGAGTGAGAGCTCCTATGGAGATGAAGTCCACACCGGTTAGTGCCGCCTGACGGACATTGGCAAGGTTTATTCCCCCTGAGGCCTCGATTCTCACCTTGCCTTTCAGTGATTTTGTTACCTGGCGCATTTCTCTGGTGCTCATGTTGTCCAGCATGATGATATCGGCACCAGCTTCAGCGGCTTCCATCGCTTCCTGAACAGTGCCGACTTCAACTTCGACCTTGAGTCCGCGTGGGGCGTTTTTCTTTGCCTTGGCGACGATGTCTTTCAGCTTCATTCCCGTGGCGCGCAGCGCCGCCAGGTGGTTGTCTTTTATTAGTATGCCATCACCGAGGTGGAGACGGTGGTTCCTGCCTCCGCCCGTGCTCACGGCATGCTTTTCCAGCCGGCGGAGGCCGGGGGTGGTTTTCCGTGTATCGGCGATGTACGTCTTCAGACCGTGCATTTCTGCGGTATACTGTGCCGTTATTGAGGCAATGCCGCTGAGGCGTTGCAGGAAATTGAGCGCTGTGCGTTCGGCATTAAGGATGCTGATTACCCTGCCAGCGACCTCGGCGATTTTATCGCCGGGCTTGACGGCGGTCCCGTCTTTGCTCAGTATGGAGAGCGAAGTCGAAGGGTCAACCCGACGAAAGACTTTTCTGGCTATCTCCACTCCGGCAATGATACCAGCTTCTTTGGCCGATATGGAGGCCCTGCCCTTGAGCTCCGGCGGAATCAGTATCTCGCTGGTGACATCGCCACTCCCCAGGTCCTCGGCCAGGGCGAGGTCAATGATAGCCGCTATCTGTTCTTCCGTGGCCGGCATTTTCTTCATTTTATTACCCTTATTGATTACTCTGCGGTAAAGACTATATGGCGCTGCCAGTCAGCAGACGTCTGGGGAAAGTCAGAGCGAAGATGCGCGCCGCGACTCTCCTCTCGTCGCAGCGCTGCTTCGGTGATTAACCTACCGGTAAGCACTAGGTTGTGTAACTCATGGGAAGAGCGGTCTGTGGGTGGCGGCAGCGTTTGCTGCCACGCTGCCAGAGTGTCGGCTGCCTTGGACAGGCCATCCCGGTTGCGTATCACGCCAACATTATTCCAGATTAATTGCTGCAGGCTGGCAAAACCGGGTGCTTTGACCGAGCCCGCGGGTTTTCTCTGGCTCAGTTTCAAGTGCACCTCCTCGCGTTTAGGCGTAACGGAAGGGCTGGTTTCGGCCCCTTTGGCAGTTCTTTCCATGATGCGCTTACTGAACACAACCACTTCCAGCATGGAGTTTGAAGCCAGCCGGTTTGCGCCGTGTACGCCGGTGCAGGCGGTTTCGCCGGTGGCGAATAGCCCGGGCACATTTGTCTCTCCCCAGCTATTGGTCTTGATGCCGCCCATCATATAGTGGGCGGCTGGTGCTACTGGCACTGGCTCCCTGGTGATATCAAGACCATGGTCGAGACAGAAACGGTAGATATGAGGGAAGCGGGTGGTGATAATGTCCGGAGAGATATGGGTGACATCGAGGTAAACCCGGTCTGAATTCGTCTTATTCATTTCGTAGATGATGCTGCGTGCTACCACGTCACGTGGTGCCAGGTCGCCTTGGGGAGCGTAGTCAGGCATGAACTGATGCCCTTCGGTGTTGCGCAGGATACCGCCCTCACCTCTGACCGCTTCCGAAATGAGGAAAGGCGTAACTCCCGGAAGGTGCAGGGCGGTGGGGTGGAACTGAAAAAATTCCATATCCATAATCTCGGCACCTACCTTGAAGGCAAGTGCGATGCCATCCCCGGTGGCGATATCGGAGTTGGTGTTGAATTTGAAAAGCTGCCCGGCACCGCCGGTGGTGAGAATGAGGTGTAGGCATTCAAATATCTCTATAGAGCCTGTGCGGCAGTCCAGCACGTTCATGCCGGTGACAGCTTTGTTTTCCAGCAGAATTTCCGTGGCTTGGCTGTCTTCGAGTACCGGTATTCTGGCAGCACGCACCCGTTTGCTGAGAGTGACTTCAATGTGCTCACCGGTGGCATCGCCGCCAGCGTGCAGGATGCGGGGAACACTGTGGGCAGCTTCCAGAGTCAGGGCGATTCTGCCGTTCAGTGTGTCAAAGGGAACACCAAAATTTACCAGTTCCGCGATGCGGGCCGGGGCTTCTTCGACCAGAATTCGCACCGCCTCCTCATCACACAGCCCATCTCCGGCCGCGATGGTGTCTTTGTAGTGCAGGTCTGGGGAATCATCCCGACCGATAGCGGCAGCGATACCTCCCTGGGCGTGCCTGGTGTTGCAGTCTTCGATGCTGCCCTTGGTTATCACCAGCACACTGCCCTGCTCTCTGGCAAGGAGCGCCGTATACAGGCCGGCGATACCGCTGCCCACTATTATGTAGTCATAGCGCTTCATTTACTATTGCTCTTGGCGTTGGCCAGCAATGCTGTTTCGGGCAATGCGAATGGTCGCTCCTGATTCAATCTTCAAAACGACGCTGTCGTCGCTCAGGCTCTCGACAACACCGAAGATGCCGCCGGTGGTGATAACTTTATCGCCGCGTTTCAGCTCTTGCATCAGTTCCTGGTGTCTTTTCTGCTGCCGTCGCTGCGGTCGAATGATGAGAAAATAGAATATGGCTACCAGCAGGACGACGAAGATTATAAGCGTCCAATCGAAGCCTCCGCCTTCCTCCGCCCCTTCCGGCGGTGGCACGCAGCCGCTGAGCGCCGCCAGAAATGCGACCATGACACCTGTCATCAGACCATACTTCAACATTTTACCTCCTTATTTCGCTGTATTAACCGTGCCCTGTAGTGACCACGGGCTCGTCTTTTCTATATGGATTTTTACCAGTTTTCCTGTATATTCACGATTATCGCTAAAGAAAACCAGCTTGCCGGTGCGGGTTCTTCCCTGCCACTTGCCTTTTACCCGCGACTCGACCAGAATTTCAACCGTTTCACCGAGCAGATGTTCATTGATTTTCGCGGCGATTTTTCCCTGCAGCTGTTCGATGGTGTTCAGGCGTTCTTTTTTCACCGCTGGCGGGATGTCATCTTCCAGTTCGCGGGAAGCGGTGGTTCCCGGCCTCGGCGAATACACCGCCACATGGACAGTATCAAACCTGAGCTCGGAGAGTAGTTGCACCGTTTCCTGGAACTGGGAATCGGTCTCAGAAGGGAAACCGACGATGATATCGGTGCTAAGCGCCACCTCGGGGATGGTATCCCTTATTTTCTTTACCAGCTGCCGGTATTGAGCGGTGTTATAGCCACGCTTCATCATCTTGAGAATATTATCGCTGCCAGATTGAACCGGCAGACTGACCTGCTCGCAGACTTTGTCCAGAGTGGCAATGGTGGCAATGAGCTTATCGCTCATATCTTTGGGGTGGTTGGTCAGGAAACGTATCCGTGCCAGGCCATCAATTGTGTTGAGCTCTTTCAGCAGGTCGGCAAGGTCTGCCTCGTCGGGCAGATCGTGGCCGTACGAGTCCACGTTCTGGCCCAGCAGCGTTATCTCTTTGCTCCCCCGTTTGACCAGTTCCCTGACCTCGCAGACAATCTCCGGCAGGGTACGGCTTATCTCCCGGCCGCGGCGATGGGGGACAATGCAGTAGGCGCAGAAGTTGTTGCATCCCTGGATGATGGGGACATAGGTAGCCGGGGAAGGGCTTTGTGGTAAAGACGATACCGCTGACGGCTTTTCCAGCCAGGGAGGGTAGTCGCCCGCTTTGAAGAAGTAGTCTACGTGAGGAAAGGACCTTTTCAGTTTGGTGGCATCAGAGTTCACCAGGCAGCCGGTGACGGCCAGGGTGATGTCAGGATGCTCCCGAGCAAAATCCCGCAGCACTTTGATTTTATTAACCACGCGGTTTTCCGCGCTCTGGCGCACCACGCAGCTGTTAAGCACGACGACGTCAGCATACTCGACCGTATCCGTCGCCTGATAGCCTAGATGCTCAAACAGGCTGCCCAGTCGCTCTGACTCTGCATGGTTCATCTGGCAACCTATGGTCCAGATATGGTAGTTAGGCATTTCACCCCGCAACTTATTTTCTTCAATAATAATATACCCCTTTTCAGGGGTATGCGTCACTTGTTTGCGTGGCGGAGGGAGTGGGATTTGAACCCACGACCCCAGTTTCCCAGGGTAAGCGCTTAGCAGGCGCCCGCACTAGACCACTATGCGATCCCTCCGGCGAGCCACATTTTATGTATGTTTAATATATCACAAATTCATCCTTTACTCAATCACCGGTGGCTGAGGTTTGCTGGCTTGTGAGAGCCTGTGCTATGATGATTGGCACATAGTGGCATGGAGATTAACTTAACCATTGAAGGGGAGTTTGCCGGTTGCCCGGATGCCGGCTGGTTTCAGCGTATTGCAGAGCAGGTGCTTGAGGCGCAGGGAGCTGGCTCAAATGCTGAGTTGGGCATATTTATTACCGGCCAGAAGAAGGTGCAGGAACTGAACCGGGCCTATCGCGGTGAGGACCATCCGACCGATGTGCTGTCTTTCTATATGACTGCCCCGGCGGAAGAGGGTGGCGATGAATCAGAGCGGTTCGTGATGGCCCCCGATGGTATAACGCATCTCGGCGAGGTGGTTATCTCCTATCCTCAGGCGGAGATTCAGGCGCGAGAGCACCGGCATTCGGTGAGCAAGGAGCTGGCCGTTCTCACTATTCACGGTGTGCTCCACCTGCTCGGCTATGACCATGAAGATGAGCAGCAACGGCAGGAGATGGTAGCCAGAGAGCAGGCAATTTTGAACGCAGTATCGATTGACAAGGAGGTAAAAAGCGATGAAAAGAATTGAGATAAAACCAGACAGGTACTGGTATCCCCGGCCGACGGTTCTGTTCGGTGTCAATATTGACGGCAAGGCCAATTTTATGGCGGTGGGTGGCGGTGGCGTGGCCAACGCTACACCGCCGATGATTGGCATTCCGGTACGGCACGACCGCTATTCGTTTAAGGGCGTCAAGCAAAATATGACCTTTTCCATCGCGACACCTTCAGTTGATATGGTCAAGGAGCTGGACTACTGTGGCATCGCCTCCGGCGCCAATGTTGACAAGGTGAAGATATGCGGCTTTGATGTGTTTTACGGACACCTGAAGACGGCGCCCATGATAGAGCAGTGTCCGGTCAATCTGGAGTGCCGGGTGGTGCAGTCGCTGGACCTGGGCAGCCATGATTTCGTCATCGGCCAGGTGGAAGGAGCCTATGCTTCCGGGGACTGTCTCACCAACGGCAAGCCTGATGTGGATAAAATCAGGCCAATGATATACGATATTGACTTCAGAAGATATCTGGCTTTTGGTGATGTGGTTGCCCAGGCGTTCAAGGTCGGTTTGGAGTTAAGGGAGCGGGAGTAGTGTCAGCGCCGCGCGGTGCCAATAAGCTCAGCTATATCTTTGACTCCCTCTCTGGATATGAACTGCTCGATGCCCTTGAGAACATCGATGGGAGCGTTGGGGTTAGCAAAGCTGGCCGTCCCCACTTGAACGGCGCTGGCGCCGGCCATGATAAACTCAATGGCGTCACTTCCAGAGGTGATGCCACCACAGCCAACGACGGGTATCTTCACCGTGCCAGCCACCTCATAGACCATGGCCAGGGCTATTGGCTTTATCGCCGGGCCAGAGAGCCCGCCGGTGCGGTTGCCCAGCAGTGCCTTGTGCGTATAGACGTCGATAGCCATGCCTCTCACCGTGTTTATCAGGGATATGGCATCGGCACCGGCTTCAGCCACCGCCGCCGCCACCCGGGCGATTTCGCCGGTGTTCGGGGTCAGTTTTACCAGCATTGGCAGAGAGGTGTTTGTCCTGACCGATGCGGTTACCCTGGCCGCCGGTTCGGGATGGACGCCGAACTCGGCCCCGCCGGCCCTGATATTGGGACAGCTGATATTGACCTCAAGAGCACTGACCCCTGGAACGCTTTCCAGTTCCTGCGCCAATTGAGCGTATTCTTCGACGGTCTCGCCGGCGATATTAACGATTACCGGGACGCGCCATTCCGCCCAGAGCGGCGCTTTTTCGGCAATGAGGGCTTTTACCCCGATATTCTGCAGG
>Ga0209536_100016869_pt1 | contig 10369 bp, 9 predicted proteins | sample DeeMarSeWOR28_12_FD_187461 | JGI IMG/M metagenome (GOLD analysis project Ga0209536, IMG submission 187461) | Marine sediment microbial communities from White Oak River estuary, North Carolina - WOR-2-8_12 (SPAdes) (version 2) | ecosystem: Environmental > Aquatic > Marine > Intertidal zone >... | reverse complement strand
TACGTCTATCTGTGTTACGGCTTGCACCAGATGTTGAATCTCGTGACCAATCGCGATGGCGAGGGCGCAGCCGTGTTGATTCGCTCCTGTGAGCCGATCGCAGGGACGGCCACGATTCGCCGCCGGCGCGGTGGCAAGGACGGCCCGGTGCTGTTGACTGGCCCCGGAAAGGTCGGTCAAGCGCTAGGCCTCGATACCAGCTTCAGCGGGCACCCCCTCTACCGCCGCGGCGGCCTCGAAGTGCGCGAAGGAACCCGCGCGAGCGAGATCATCGTCGGCTCGCGGATCGGCATCGGCTATGCGGAGCCCCATCATCAGCACGCAGAGTGGCGTTTGGCGGTCGCGGGCTCGCCCTGGGTGAGCCATGCGCGTCATCTTCGAGGTGCACCACGATGAGCCCGCCCGCAACCAGCTCGAGCGCAGAAACCAACGGCGTTCTCGTCGAAGTCCAGAGCCAGTACCTCGAAGAGCAGTCGCATCCGGGGCGGCGACACTTCGTCTTCGCCTACACCATCACCATCTCCAACACCGGTCGCGAAGTCGTCCAGCTTCGAACCCGGCATTGGATCATCACCGACGGTCACGGCGACGTCCAAGAGGTGAAAGGGGCGGGCGTAGTCGGCGAGCAACCCGTGCTCAGCCCCGGCGAAAGCTTTCGCTACAGCAGCGGCGCGGTCCTGCCGACCGAACGGGGCACGATGCACGGCACCTACCAGATGCATCGCGCAGACGGCGCGCGCTTCGACGCCGAGATCGCGCCGTTCCTCCTGGAGCGCCCATACTCCCTGAACTAGAAAAGGGGACAGTCCCCTTTTTCGTCAAACGGCGTTGCCGCTGTCCCAGGCCGTCTTGATCGTCTTGTAGGTTTCGATGCCGCTTGGGCTGAGGTCTAGGGCGCCTTCGCCGATCAGGTGTTGATGGATGTCCTTCGGATCGGTCTTCCAACCTTTGGGCACCTCGAGCTTCACGTTCACCGGGACGCCGCCGAGGAGGCCTTGCTCCTCCATCGTCCAGAGCGCCTCGGCCGCGAGGAACTGCCCGGCGATTTTTCGGAACTCAGGTTTGAGATGGCTCGCCAGAGGGAAGACGTCGTAAAGACCTACCGCGTCCCCGGGCACGGCAAGCGGCTGGCGGAGAGCCTTGAACACCGGCGCGGCAATTGGAAGCTCGACCAGCTCGAGCCCCGCGATTTCTTGGCCCCGACTTGCGTTCAACGAACGCTCGTAGGCGTCCCCGTGGCTGCGGCTGATTTCGGCAGGGCGTGCCGAGCTGTCTAGAAGCACCGTAATCACGAGATACGGGCGTGGGTCTCGCTCATCGTTCATTGGCGGGCGACTAGTTAGCGCATTTGCGACGGCTTGGGTAGTGCTCGTCGCCTTGACCCCTGCTCGGCCCGTCGCTACCTGGAGCGGCGCCAGATGCGCATCGAGATTCACCCCACGCACCCGCAGCCCCGACGGATCCAACAAGCGGTGGAAGTCCTCCGGCGTGGCGGGGTGATCGTGTATCCGACCGGCACTGTCTACGGGCTCGGCTGCGACATCCATCAGAAGAAGGCCATCGAACGCATCTATCAGATTCGGCAGCTCAAGAAGGACCACCCCCTGAGCTTCATGTGCCCGGACCTGAGCAATATCGCCCGATACGCGCACGTCGACGATTTCGCCTACCGGATCATGAAGCGCCTCGTGCCGGGGCCGTATACCTTTGTGCTTCAGGCCAGCCGTGAGGTACCGAAGCTTCTGGTGCGCAAACAGAAGACCGTCGGGATTCGCGTGCCCGACGACAAAATCGCGCTGGCGCTCCTAAACGAGCTTGGAAGCCCGATCGTCTCGAGCTCCGCCAGCATCGGCGGCCAGATTCTCAACGACCCGGACGAGTTGAGCGCACGGTTCTCGCATGTCGATGTCGTCATCGATGGCGGCTGGGGCGGCATCGAGCCCTCGACCGTGATCGACCTCAGTGGCGACGAGGCCCAAGTCTTGCGCCAAGGTGCCGGGCCGGTCGACCTCCTCTAGCTAGGTCCGAATTGCGGTGTCGCGCGCTTCCGCGATGAGGCTCCGGAGAAGCTTCGTCCATTCCCTATATCGCGGAGCTTCACGCATCTGTTCGACGAGACGGTCCGCCGTCCAATCGTCGCGACCCTTATACTGCTTCACCGCTGCCCAGTTGGCGAGGTGCTGATCCCACTGCTCCGCGGTCCAAGAGCCCACTTCACCCGAGCTGAAAATGAAGAGATGATCGTGTGCGAGATCGGCGCCGGCGATCCAAAGGCCGGTGTTGGAAATGAAAGGTCCGAGCGACCGGATGATGAGTTTGCGCTCAGCACCACGCCCCAACGGTTCGAGGGCGCGATCGAACTGCTCCCAGCTTCGCGTCAGGGTCCGGACCCGTTCTTCGGAGATGGGCATGTGCGGCTTGAACGCGCCCGGCGCCACACGGGCGTCGTGATCGTTGTGGATACGAACGCCGTGCCTCTCTTCGGCCTCGCGATACGCCTGGAGAGCCACTTCACGTGACGCCTCGCCGTCGAGGTGACTGAGGAAGGAGGCGATGAGGGGGCGAGTCAATGTCCGTTCCAGTCAGTTGGGGGCTCCCCGCTCGGCCTCGTGTCGAGACTTCCGCGAGGGGTTCTTCAACAGCGTTCGCACGCGGTCGAGGATCTGATCCGCTAGGGCGCGCTTGCTCATCTCGGGGAGCGGGGTGGCGGACGTCTCATCGACGAGCGTCGCGCGGTTGCTGTTCCCACCAAGCCCCGCGGCCGCTTCATTGGCGACAATCAGGTCGGCAGCCTTTCGCTCGAGCTTTTTTCGCGCCGCTTGCTCGAGGTTCTCGGTTTCGAGGGCGAACCCGACCAAGACGAGAGGTCGTTGAACCCGCTTGGCGCCGACGTCAGCCAGGATGTCTGGGTTACGCACCAGCTCGAGCTTCAAGCCGCCGCCCTTCTTGATCTTCTGCGCAGCGCGTTGCGCCGGGCGATAATCGGCGACCGCTGCGGCCATGATGGCGACGTCGAATCGATCGAAGCGGGACATCACGGCCGCGTGCATCTCCTCGGCGGAGCGCACGCGAACGACCTCGGCACCAGACGGGACGGGCAGTTCCACGGGCCCGCTCACGATCGTGACCTCGGCACCGCGGCGAAGCGCCTGGGCGGCAATCGCATAGCCCATGCGCCCGCTCGAACGGTTTCCGAGAAAGCGAACGGGGTCGAGGTCTTCATGGGTGGGGCCGGCGGTGATCAAGATGCGGACGCCCTCGAGATCATTCGAGTGCGTCAGGTGGGACTCGAGCGCTTCGGCAATGTCCTCGGGCTCCATCATACGGCCTTCGCCCAGCTCTCCATTGGCGAGCGGGCCGGTCACCGGGCCGAGGATGATGGCGCCGCGCTCAGTGAGCGACCGGACGTTTGACTGGGTGGCTGCGTGCGACCACATGCGCTGGTGCATCGCCGGTGCGAAAAAGACATCGCCGCGGGCGCAGGCCAAGGTCGCGAGGACCACATCGTTGGCTTGTCCGATGGCTGCGCGCGCCATGAGGTTCATCGTGGCCGGGGCAATGACGATGGCGTCGGCCCAGTCGCCGAGCTCGACGTGCACCTCACCGGCGTAGTCTTCGGCCCAGAGGTCGGTCACCGCTGGTTTGCCGGTCAAGCCCGCAAATGTGATCGGCCCTACAAACCGGCGGGACGCACCGGTCATCACCACCCGAACTTCGGCGCCGCGTCGCATGAGCTCACGAACGAGCCCCACCGCCTTGAAGGCGGCGATTCCGCCTCCCAAGCCGACGACGATGTGCTTTCCCTGAAGGGACATCTTCGGGGCAGTCTAGCAGGGGTGGACCTGTTTGGGCGGCCCATCTGTGGCTTTCCGGACTGAACGGAAGACGGGTGCTGCGCAGCTCGAAAGCTCAGTGAATCGGCACGCCAGGGGCCGGGAACTGGTCGCAGAGCTCTTTGATCTCGCCGGCCACGCGCGAGATGAGCGCTTCGTTCTCCACGTCGTCCACGACGTCAGCCATCCAGTTGCCCAGGCGCTTCATCTCATCGGCGCCCATGCCCCGGCTGGTGATCGCCGGCGTGCCGAGGCGAATGCCACTCGGGTCAAAGGGCTTACGGGTGTCGAATGGGACCGAGTTGTAGTTGGCCACCATGCCAGCGCGGTCGAGGGCTTGTGCAGCCACCTTGCCTGGCACGTCCTTGCCGGTAAGGTCGATCAAGATCAGGTGATTGTCGCTCCCGCCAGTCACGAGGTCGAAGCCCCGCGAGAGCAACGCGTCCGCGAGCACGCGGGAGTTGTCGACGATCGCCCGGGCGTAGGTCTTGAACTCTTCGGTCATCGCCAGCTTGGCCGCTATGGCGATGCCAGCGGTCGTTCCGTTGTGCGGCCCACCCTGAAGGCCGGGGAAAACGGCGCGGTCGATCGCCTTCTTGTGCTCGTCGTTGCAGAGGATCATGCCGCCCCGTGGGCCGCGAAACGTCTTGTGCGTCGTGCTGCTGATCACCTCGGCATATCCGACCGGGGAAGGGTGCGCGCCGCCAGCGACGAGCCCGGAGATGTGGGCGATGTCGGCCACGAGAATCGCCCCGACCTCTTGCGCAATCTCAGCGAACCTTGCGAAGTCGACCATTCGCGGGTACGCCGTCGCCCCACAGAAGAGGAGCTTCGGCTTGTGCTCTCGCGCGAGGGACGCCACCTGGTCGAAATCGATGAGATGGTCTTCGCGCCGCACGCCGTACTGAATGGCGTTGAAATACTTGCCGGAAATCGAGACCTTCCAGCCGTGGGTGAGGTGGCCGCCGCTCGGCAGCCCCATGCCCATGATCGTGTCGCCCGGGTCGCAGAACGCGAAGTAGACGGCTAGGTTCGCAGGCGAGCCGGAGTAGGGCTGCACGTTCGCGTGGTCTACGCCGAACAGCGCCTTGAGGCGCTCAATCGCGAGCGTCTCGACAGCGTCGATGTTCTGCTGGCCTTCGTAGTAGCGCTTGCCGGCATACCCCTCGGAATATTTGTTGTTGAGGACGCTGCCACAGGCCTCCATGACGGCGGTGCTCGCGTAATTCTCGCTCGGAATGAGCCGGAGCTTTTGGTGCTGGCGCCGCTCTTCATCGGCGATGCACTGGGCGATTTCGGGGTCTGCTTCCTTCAGCGGTAGGTCGGCCATGTTTGCTCCGTGTTGTCCTCTGGGCCGGGCCTTAGCACGTTTGTCCTATCGGTGTTATTCGGACTGCCGTGAGCGAGTATTTTCCGAGCCCTGAAGAGTTCGAACACCTCGGCCAGGGCGCCACGGTGGTTCCCGTGTACCGCGAGGTCATCGCCGATCGGCTCACACCTGTTCTTGCGCACGCCACCCTGGGCCAAGACGCTGGCAGCTATCTGCTCGAGAGCGTCGTCGGCGGCGAAAAGTGGGCACGCTACAGTTTCGTCGGCTTTGCACCGGAGCTGATCGTGCGGGGCGTCGCGGACAAGTTCGAACGTGTCCAGGACGGCGACGTGCACGAAGAGCTCGACGTGGACCCCTGGCAGCGGCTCCGCGAAACGCTCGCCGAATGGAAGCCACCCGAGGTCGATTGGCTTCCACGATTTTGGGGCGGTGCAGTTGGTTACGTGAGCTACGATTCGGTGCGAACCTTCGAGCCGACGGTCGGCGCGCCGCTCGAGCGCGACGACGACTGGGAGTTCTGCTTTGCAATCGGCGGGACGGTTCTGGTCTTCGACAACGTGCGCGGCACCTTACGCGTCGTCGTGCCCGCGCGCGGAGACGGTGACGCCAAGGTCGCCTATGAGCAGGCTGTCGCTCGAATCGAGGCAACGCTTGCAGCGCTCGACCATCCGATTCTGCCGCGCCGATTGCATCCGCCGAGCTCGATCGGCGAGCTGGAGCTTCCGGCGTCGTCTTTTGATCGTCCGGGCTTCTGCGCAGCGGTCGAGAAGGCCAAGGAGCACATCCGCGCCGGCGACATCTTTCAAGTCGTCCTCTCGCAACGCTTCAGAGTACCGCTCGGCGACACCGACGTCTTCGACGTCTACCGCGCCATGCGGATCATCAACCCGAGCCCGTACATGTACTTCCTTCGCTTGCCCGATCGCATCGTTGCGGGTGCGAGCCCCGAGACCCTCGTCCGCCTTGAAGACGATCAGGTTCACGTGCGCCCGATCGCAGGAACCCGACATCGCGGCCGCACCGAGGACGAGGACCGCGAAATCGAGGAAGACCTCCTCGCCGATCCCAAGGAGCGCGCGGAGCACATCATGCTCGTTGACCTTGGCCGGAACGACGTCGGCCGGATCAGCCGCCCAGGCACCGTCCGCGTGACCGATCGAATGGTCGTCGAGCGCTACTCCCACGTCATGCACATCGTTTCCAATGTCGTCGGCGACCTGGCCCCCGGCCGCGACGCCCTCGACGTACTCCGCGCCACCTTTCCCGCCGGCACGCTGAGCGGCGCACCGAAGGTACGCGCCATGCAGATCATCGAAGAGCTCGAGCCCGAACGCCGCGGCGTGTACGGCGGCGCCGTCGGCTACATCGGCTTTGACGGCAACATGGATGTAGCCATCGCCATCCGGACCATCGTCGCACACCAAAACGAAATGTGGCTCCAAGCCGGCGCCGGCATCGTGGAAGCGAGCGACCCGGACAAAGAGTACGAAGAGACCGTCAACAAAGCACGGGCAGGGCTCGTTGCGGTGAAGGCGGGCCAGACGGCGTAGAACTCAGTCCGCGGCGAGGCTTGGGCGGCGGTCCCCGCTCGGAAGCGCATCTGGCCAACTCGCTGCCGCGTTGCGCGGGGGGTCTGCTCTAGGTGCTTGGCCCTGAGGGCTTGTCTCCCTCACCCGGGCAGTAGGTGCTTGGCCCTGAGGGCTTGTCCCCCTCACCCGGGCAGTAGGTGCTTGGCCCTGAGGGCTTGTCCCCCTCACCAGGGCAGTATGCAGATGCCTCGGCGCTTCCGACAGCCGCGAATGCGAAGACGGCAGCGAGAGCGAGGGCGCGAATCAGGGTTTGTCTGAGCATGGGCAAAAGCTAGAGCCCTCCGCCGAGATGCACAAGAGGCATCCGGATTTGATCCTGGGCAATGCTGGGGGTTCGTCGTTCTGCGGCGCCGCAGGTCCGTTTGGGGAGCCCGGAGCTCAGGACGACATCCGAAACAAGGCCCGAACCCCCAAAACGAAGAAACCCGGCAGCTGCAAACTACCGGGAATCATTGGCGCGGCGGACGGGACTCGAACCCGCGGCCTCCGGCGTGACAGGCCGGCGTTATAACCAACTTAACTACCGCCGCAATTCCCTCAGAGCATCACCCTAGGAGTCCGGCCTTGTAGCCTGGGGGGTCAGGGCTGTCAAAGACCTGATGTTTCAATCCATTTCGCCCGAGTCCGGGAGGCTTCTCCTATGCATTGGCACTGGCCTCCGGTCCTCAGATCGCCTGCGTGTTCCAGGTCGGGCGTGGGACGCGGCGATGGCAGAGCTCATCGATGGCTCGGGGAACGACCTCGGAAGCGGGCGGCATGGCGCGGGTGCGCGCGGCGAGCGCGCCGCGTGGCTTGTCGAATTCGGCTTCGAAGCGTCGAATGACTCCGGGGGTGCAGCGATCGACTTGGGCTGCGATGCCAATGCCGGCAGCTTCGACCAGGCGTGCGTTCATTTCGTGCTCCCCGTCGTTTTCGCGGTGAAGCGCGAGCATGGGAATGCCGAGCATTGCGCACTCGGCGGGCAAATGATTACCGGCCGACCCGACTACTGCGCGACAGCGACTGAGCGCTTCGCCGAACGCGACGACGTCGGGCGAAAAAAGCTCGACCCCTGGCGGCGCGCTCCGCGGCTGACCGAAGAGCAGCACGCGGTGGCCGCGGCGAGCGAGTAGCTCGAGCGCGAGCGTTCCGTTGCCGTCGCGGAAGTAGGCGAGGATGAAGTCTTCGCGCGCACGCAGCGAGTCGGTTTCGCTGCGCAGGTCTGGGCGTGCCACGTAGGTGCCCTCAGTTCTCGGCTCCACCGGTGCAAAGTGGACGGCCACCCGCCGGCGCGCCGGCCAAGAGGAGCTCGCCACATTGACGACTTCGCGCAGGTGTCTGTGAAAGGACAAGGCTGCCGGCAGACGCGTGTGACGCAGAACCAGACCGTGCCCCACCGCAACCACGGGGATCCCGAGTGACTTCGCCGCGTTCACCGAAGGGCCGTCGCCGTCACTGACGACGAGATCTGGCGGCCAGCGACGAAAGCGTTCTCGGTCAGCCCGAAACCGGAGGGTAAACGAGCGGAACATCCCCTTACCAGGCATGCAGGGCGGGATGGGCTGGACGCAGGGGAGGTCGGAGAGGGTGTTCCAGGCCTCGCCGGCGCAGAAAACCCGGGCTTCGTAGCTCCCGCCCAGAGCCTCCATGACGGCCCTCGTCCGTATCGCGTGACCCTTGCCTCGACCGTGCACGAAATATGCGATGCGAATCATGATGTCTGTCCACACGTACGACTGGCCGGCGGCTTCGTGACGCCCGGACCCCGCCGGCGGCTAAGTCAACGACAAGACTACAAAATTCCTGTTTGGAGGACGGAGCCTGCAGGGTTGGCCCGGTTTTCGCAAGGAGAGATGGCGGAGCGGGAGAATGTCTCCGAAAAGCCAGGGAAGGAGCCCAGAATCATGGCCAAAACGGCCGCGAATCTGGGCTGATGTGAGGGGTTGTAGTCATCGGACGACAGCTTTTTTCACAGTGTGTGAATCTGGTTCACGGTTGACAGTCTCATCGGTGAGACAGATGGAGGGCCTCGATGTACTCGCATGAGCGACAGTGGCTACGGAAACTAGCGATTCTCAATGACTACGTACGGATCCCGTACGCAAACGGCTCGTCTTATGCTTCGCAGTTCCTGTATAGGGAAATGTCCGCCCGTGGCCACGAGGTCACGATCGTCGGCCCTGATGATCCCAACGCGCAGCCGAGCGAGCTGCCGCCGCGTCACATTTCGCTGCCAAGCATCCCGCTTCGCAACCACCCCGGCTTCTACCTCGCGATGCCGTCCCGGTCTTCGCTCGAGGCCCTCAAGGATGCCAACTTCGACATGCTGCTCGCCCAGAGTCCGAGCGGCTTGCTCTACGCCGGCGGCTGGCTTCGTCAGCAACACGGGGTTCCGCTGGTTTGTGTCAACACGGTTCACATGCCGAGCGTGTACAACGTCGTCCTTCCGGACGCGCTCCATCAGGTGGCCACGGTCAACCGCCTCTTCGAAGAGCGGGTCATGCCCTGGGTCGAATCGAATACGACCGACGCCTACAACGCCGGTGACGCACTCGTCTGTCTGAGCCCCGGCCTCAAGCGCTACTGGCAAGAGCGCGGCGTAGAGGTTCCGATCCATGTGATTCCGCGCGCCATCGAAAAGCGCATCTTCGACCAGACCGGCCAGGACGATCCCTTTGCACCGGAGACCAAGTCCGGCGCCCGGCTCCTCGTGGTCTGCCGTCATGCACGCGAGAAGGAAGTCGATCGCTTGCTTCGGATCTTCGCGCGGTACGTGTACCCACGCATTGAAGGCGCCACGCTTACGCTCGTCGGCGACGGGCCGGAGAGCGAGGCGCTCAAGGAGCTCGCCAAGGAGCTCGGCATCGACCACAGAACTTACTTCGTGGGCGAGCAGTCGCTTCTGCGGATGCCAGCCTGGTTCCGTCACGCCGACCTCTTCGTCTACACCTCCCTTTCGGAGACCTACGGGCAGGTCATCAGCGAGGCGCTCTGGTGCGGGCTCCCGGTCGTCGCGATGGACGATGGGATGGGCGTCGCCGGTCAGGTGACCGACGGTGAAGACGGCTTCCTGATCGATCCCAGAGCCGAGGACGCAGACCGCCAGTTCGGCGGCTACGTCGAGCTGCTGCTCAGCAAGGCCACGCTTCGCCGCCAAATGTCGGAGCAGGCAACGCGAAACGCCAAGGATCGCTCCGACCCCGAGGCTTGTGTCCAGCGCTATCTCGAGGTCTTCGAGGTCGCCAAAGACCACGCCAAGCGCCATCCGGGCGGTTCGCAGCTCGTCGCGTACCGAAGCCTTGCCCGCTGGGCCGGGATGCACTCGACGGTGGCCGCGATGGGCCTGATGCGGAAGCCCGTCGAGCTCAACCGCAACCACGCGCCGACCGGCACCTGGACGTTCTCCGCGGCGTCGTGACGGAAACCACGATCACTCGGCCGTCAGCAGCTCGACCTCCGCATCCGAAGGCGTGATGGGCTCGGGCGGGGGCATCGTCGGCCGGCCGCGCAGGCGCGCCCCGAAGTTACTTCCGAGGCGCTGCGCATCTTCGAGGATGATGTAGGCGCAGGGCACGATGAGCAGCATGATCATCGTGGCCGCCAACACACCGAAGCCGAGCGATACGGCCATCGGTACG
>Ga0209536_100016868_pt1 | contig 10369 bp, 5 predicted proteins | sample DeeMarSeWOR28_12_FD_187461 | JGI IMG/M metagenome (GOLD analysis project Ga0209536, IMG submission 187461) | Marine sediment microbial communities from White Oak River estuary, North Carolina - WOR-2-8_12 (SPAdes) (version 2) | ecosystem: Environmental > Aquatic > Marine > Intertidal zone >... | reverse complement strand
CTTTGCCCCAGCACCGCAAGGGAACCATGACTTCCCGGATCCGCCAGACGCCCGTGGCCCTGGTGGATCTGTTCCCCACAATCTGCTCGCTGGCAGGAGTAAACTACCCGGGCGGTCTTGACGGCATCGATCTATGCGCTGCGATCACCGGCGATACGCCCCTAGCCGACCGTCCGATCGTCTGTGACAATCTAATGTCTAGATGGGGCCGGGGCACCGAGTTTCGCATGGTCCGCCAGGGATCTTACAAGTATGTCAGGTTCAGAGAAGCACCGGCGCTGATGTTCGACCTGGCAAACGATCCCATGGAGCAGGTAAACCTCTGCCGTACGCCCCCCAAACCGGCGCGGGAGGCGCGCGATCGGCTGCGCCGATTCGCCGAAGAAAGTATGGACTTTGATGAAGCCCAGCGGGAGCGGCTGGAACGGGATGCAGCGCTGGAACGCGATTATGCCCTGAACTTACCGGAGAGCACCGGCAATCTGTATTTAATGCCGAATGGTCGTCTGCTGAATGCTGAAGACATGCTCTATCATCCGACCATTATTTGCGAAAAGGCCAACGATGTTTTGCTTCGGCCTTCATCGTCGGCAGAAAGAAAAAGAGGTTGACATGAAAGTATTGGTAACAGGCGGTGCCGGTTTTATCGGTTCCTACCTCGTCCCGCGGCTGTTGGATCGGGGATGGGAAGTCGTGGTCTTTGATCAGGCCGAGAAACCGGCATCCATCGAACCGGTAATCGATCATATAGAATACGTTCGCGGAGATTTGGGATCGGCACCGGATTTGTATCGGGCGATGACTACCCATCGTCCCGGCGGTGTCTTCCACCTTGGCGCTGTGCTGGCCGGGCCCTGCGAAGCGGATCCAGTTATGGGGTTCAAGGTGAATTTTAAATCCACCCAGACCCTGCTCGATGCATCGCTATCCCTAAAGGTCGAGCGGTTTTTCATGATCAGTTCTATTTCGGTCTTCGGACGGGACGTCACCGAACCGGTCGCCGACACCGCCGTTAAAAATCCCGAGACCATTTACGGGCAGACCAAGCTGGCCGGCGAACATCTGATGAGGTGGTATGCCGCAAAGCACGGTCTGGACACTCGAGGGCTTCGCTTTACCTGGGTTTTTGGACCGGGTCGCACCACTGGAATTACCGCCTTGTGGTCATCGGCCATTCTGGATGCCATTGCGCGCGGTGAGCCCATGACGATTACGAACCCCGATGAAACCGGGGACTGGCTGTATGTCAAGGACGCCGTCAAGGCCATCCTGAACTTTTGGGAGGCCGACAGGGCGCCCCAGCGGATCTATAACATCGCCGGTGGGGTGCATTCAATCCGGGAGGCGGTGCAGATTGCCAGGCGGTATTATCCGGATGACCGGGTCACGCTGGTGGAGGACGGGGCCAATCAATCGCCTTACCCGGCGGTCTATGACGACACTCCGGCACGCGAGCAATGGGGATGGATGCCGGACTATTCCATTGAAAGTGCGGTGCGCGAACATCTGGAAATTATCTCCGGACAACGACGTGTCCAAGATGACCTAGGAATGTAAAAAATTCTTAAACCAATTCGTTTCAAAGGAGAATAATTATGCAGGAAGTATTGATCGACTACGGTGACGGAAAATTGCGGATCGATTTGCCGGATTCGGCTCAGGTTGTGCGTTACGGTGAAACGTATACCGATCCGCCGGCCATTGACAATCAGGAGGCCACGATAAAGGCGCTGGAAAATCCGCTGGACGGTCCGCCGTTGCACGAACTGGCCGGCCCCCGTAAAAAGGTCGTCATCGGATTTCCGGACAGGGTCAAAGGTGGCGTGCAGCCGACCAGCCACCGCAGGGTCGCCATTCCGCTGATTGTCGCGGCGCTTCAAAAGGGCGGCACCCCGCTCGAAAACATCACCCTGCTCTGCGGCATGGGCCTGCATCGCAAGAACACACTGGAGGAATGGTACTGGTACCTGGGCAAAGAGATCGTCGATCAGTTTTGGCCGGACCGCCTGGTGAATCATGACGGGGAGGCCCCGGATTTGCTCGATTTCGGAACTGATGCCATGGGAAATGTTGTCCTCTGCAACCGGCTTTTGGCCGAGGCCGATCTGCCCATAGTTATCGGCCATTGCGCCGGCAATCCCTATGGGGGCTACAGTGGGGGCTATAAAATGTTGGTGACCGGTTTTACGGGCTGGCGTTCAATCGCGAGCCATCACGGTCCTGAAACCATGCATCGGGACGACTGGTTGGGTGCTTCACCGCAGAGTCAAATGCGTCGCCAGTTTCGCTCCATCGGGGAGGCCATCGAGCAAAACAGCGCAAAGAAGATATTTGCGGTGGACGCGGTCCTGGGACAGCATTCCCAGATCCTGCAGGTGGCCGCCGGAGGATTGGGCGCCGTCGAATCGGCCACGTGGCCTCTGGCCGACCGGAGAACCAACGTCACCCTGGATATGGAACCGGCCGATGTGCTGATTTTCGGCCTGCCGCGAAACTTCCACTATGGCCCCGGTATGGGAACCAATCCGATTCTCATGAGTCTTGCCATCGGCGGACAACTGTCCCGGTGCTGGCATGCCTTCCGAGAGGGCGGCGTGGTCATCGCTGCCGCTCTATGCGACGGCTGGTTCAACCGCCACTGGTTCCCGTCCTACGAGAAAACATATCAAGAGCTTCAAAAATACTGCATCCCGCGCGAATTCTTGGAATCGCAGGACGCTTTGCACCTTGCCAACGACTATGATTTTCGTTTCCAATATTCTAACAACTTTACCTATCACCCCTTTCATGCCATGTCGATGATCAGCGGCGGAGCCGTGACTGCACTTAGAACTTCAGCCGCCTACCTGGTCGGGGCCGTGATTCCGGAACACGCCCGGGGCATGGGGTTCATCCCCGTGAAGACCTTTCAGGAGGCTATGCTGCAGGCCACGCATTTCGTCGGAGACAATCCGCGGATTCTCTGCACACCCGAGTGCTTCTCCGGTGGTGTCCCGGTGCATCTGCACAGCCGGCGGTAAGACGGCAACCGCAACGAGTCGACCGGTGTGGGTTAAAACTTAGCGATGGAGGCGTTTATATGAGTAATGTCGGAATAATCGGCGTGGGCGTCATGGGAGGTGCGGCTGCTGAAAAGATTAGCCAAGCCGGGTATAAGCTATGGTTGTATGACGTATCCCCAAAGATCCCCGCAATAGCGGCCGAGCTGGAAGGGGTAGTTGCCCGCCGTCTGAATGAAATCGCAGCGCATTGCCAAATTGTTCTGATGTTCCTGCCCGGTCCGGATCAGGTGAAAGCCTGTGTGACCGGTCCCGACGGCCTTTTGACTCAACGAAAAAAAAGCCTTGATATCGTGGACCTGAGTACTGTCGATCCCGGGTCCACCGAGCGCATGGCAAAAGCTGCAGCATCGGCGGGCATGGCATACCTGGATGCTCCGGTATTGGGCCGCCCATCGGCCGTCGGCAATTGGGCGCTGCCTGTCGGAGGCGACGCCCATGCGCTGGAACGCTGTCGACCGGTTCTGCAGCTGGTGGCCCGGAAAATTATGCATATCGGGCCGTGTGGCAGCGGGAATAAGATTAAGCTGCTCAACCAGATGATGTTTGGGGCTATCAATGCCATGACGGCTGAAATGATGGCCGTGGCGGATAACATGGGTATTGCCCCAAAGATGCTTTATGAAACCATCGCGGCCAGTCAGGCCGGGACGGTAAGCAACCTGTTCAAAGAACTGGGTTTGCGGATTGCCGCGGATAAATTCAACCATCCGACCTTTTCGGTGGACCTGTTGATAAAAGATGTGCAGCTGGCGATTGAAATGGCGCGCCAAAGCGGTGCCGCGCCGATCTTAGCTGAGACGGTGGAGCATCTGAACCGGCTCGCGGGTTCCCAAGGTATGGGTGGTCTAGACACCGCCGTCATGTGGAAATGCTTGCGGAAATTGATCTAACCGGTCAGTATAGCCCCTGATAAACGCCTTCGAACAGACGTGAGCTTTTCAAGTGTGAAGGCCTTACGATTTTTATCAGCACCAAAGCAATGGAATATAGAACACTACTTGAAATTCGTTGCTGTGAATAAAAGGTTCTCATTCTGATGGTTCTGAAGAACGTCTAGTCTAAGATGATGGTGAAGTAGGAGATAGGGTAGGGGGCATATCAAATAGGATTGTGCCCAAATTGTGCCCGTCAAGGTCAAATATTTCCAAACATTTCCAAACGAAACCAAAAGTTAGTTGAAAAAGTGAAATAGAATCAACCTGTTGTAATCACAACAATTTGGATTTTTCAGATTCCTGCACTTCGAATCCGTAGGCCGCAGGTTCGAATCCTGCCGGGCGTACCAGTAAAATCAAGGGGTTAAAGCGAAATTGCTGTAACCCTTTTTTTGTTATGTGAGGCTTTGTGTGAGAAAAATTTCTGGAGTTTTCTTAAATACGGATGAATCAATAATGATGTAAAAATTAAATACTTTTTAAATTCAAATAAATATCAAATTCAAAGAGGATTAGAGACTCGAGCGCTAAGTCGGCGAATCCGTAGGACTCCCGGGCCTGTCATGATTTATTCGAGATTTAGTTTGCTTTGGCGGGGCGAAAGTTTGAGTGGAAAAAGACTTAGCTGGAGTTTTGTTTTGACCATCAAATCGTTACTTTCGCAAATGTTTATCTGTAGGCACGCTATACGTAACAAATGCTAATTTTTCCATTAATATTAATATATTAATTGCAATTAACAAAAAGCACCAGTTGAAACTGTACTATAAAACTTAATCCCACTATTGACATAATACTTTTACTATTGTTTCGATACACGCATATCGAAGTTTGGCTTCACTATCTGATACCGAACCACTAAATAAATTTTTCTTGACATGTACGACGAATTTTCAAATATTAGATTATCAGTTATCTGACTCATGAAGCTCAATTTCACCCGTTTCTCTCCACCTGTTATGAGATTGCCTTAAATCCTAATCTGCTTTCGCAACTGATACGTTATTTCCTGAAACTGAACCGAGGCTGCTAGAATAGCTGAGGCCTCTAATATCATAATCATTGGCACATTTCCTATCTGCTCAAAGTTGCCACTACCGTTTTTTCACAGTTTTGTATTTTCATTAAAACTCAATCAAAGATTGCCGGACGCCATTTAATATAAATATTTTATGACACTTCCTTGAGGGAGAGAACCCTATGTTTTTCTTTTATAGATGCTGCTTTCCTCTAACAATCGCTACACTAATTAGTGCCTGCTCTTTTGCAGGAAGCCAAACGACCACAAGTGAACCGGAAGTGTCTCACAATTTGGAGCCAATCATCCAACTTGGGCATTCTGACGAGGTTAAAACCGCACTTTTTATTCCAAACAGTGGTTGTGTTGCCTCGGCAAGTTTAGATGGATCGATAATAATATGGGAATCAGTTTCGGGGCGTGAGATTACAACCTTAAAAGAACCCAAGATTCGAGAAAAAGTTTCTCCGAGTAAGAACCGTGCGCATGAGCCCAATATTCCTGATAGACTTAATACATTAGCGGTATCACCTGATGGTAAGTATTTGGTGTCAGGTGGCATATTCGGTCATATAACTATCTGGGAAGTCTCGACCGGTAAAAAAATTAAAACACTCAAATCAATATGGAAAAATGAGCCAGTCAATTCGATAGTATTTGCAAGTAATGGCGATAAAATGGTTACAGCTACCGAAGATGGAAGCATCCAGATCTGGGATTTTAACAATTTTCGAATAATCAAGAGGCACAAGGCGCATTACTCGAAAATAAATTCAGTGGCCATGGGCCCTATTGGGCACCTAGTTGTCTCAGGCGGCAGTGATGGACTCCTAATCCTCTGGAATACTTTTACAGGTAGACTAACGGCTTTGCAAAAGGAATCCTCAGAGATCAGGGCTGTTGCTCTATCACCAGATGGAAAATTATTATTGTCCGCCGATACTGCTCATGGATTAAAATTATGGAATACCGAAACGGGAAAGAAAATTCGTAATTTTCAAGGGCATTATGGGAAAGTCAATTCAATTTCTTTTTCACCCGACCAGCGGCATTTTGTCTCTGGAGGTGAAAAATCAACCATATTGATTTGGGATATAGTAACTGGGGGTATCCTTAAATCCTTACCTACAAACAATTCTGCTATCAACTCAATCCAATATTCTTTTAACGGAAATTCCGTATTATCTGGACATGCTAACGGGACATTAGCGATTTGGGGAGCCAGGAGTAGTCTTTTAGAAATCCGCTTTCATGGTAACTTAAATGTACCTTTTCCTATTTCTTTTTCAAATGATAATCAATTTCTTCTAAGCGGAATTAACAATAATGCATTGGATCTGTGGGATATAAAAAAAGGAGAATTGATTAGATCTTTTAGAAGTCATCCTGCAATCGAGACCTCTAAATACTATGGTCAAATAACCTCGGTAGGTTTTTCATTTGACAATCTATTTGTTACAGTCCTCAGCTCTAAAGGTGATAGGGAAAGCTGGAATATTGTTTCAGGAAAAAGGGAAGATATTTCACCCAATAAATTTTCCTTGAAGTTTTCAACTGCTGATCGTCTTTTGGATGGGCGTCTATTATCCGGGTGGTGGGGAACGAAGTGGGTAGCTGTTTTTAATCCGGATTTTGGTGAAAAGTTGATATTAGGGCAACATACTACTGGAGTAACAGCAGTTCGCTTCTCTGCTGATGGAGAAATTGCTGTTTCCGGTGAAAATGCCGGACTCATTAAGATTTGGAAGGTTTCTTCTTTCAACCAAAAGTTAGGAGAGCTAAACGGGCATCTGGATACCATAACTTCCATTAGCCTTACCGAAGATGGGAGCATGATCGGATCATGCAGCAAGGATAACACCATTCGTATATGGAATATGAAAGAAAAAAGAGAGATAGTGAAATTAATTTCTTCAAAAACTGGAGAATGGGTTATCGCTACACCGGATGGGTATTATAATTCAAGCCCAGAAGGGTCCAACCTTATTCATTGGTCATCAATTGATAGAAAAGAGACTTATTCATTTGAACAGTTTGAGTCTTTATTCAGAAGGCCGGACATTATAAAAGCACGATTATCCGGTGATATAAATGCTGGAAAACCGGCGCCGGAGTTAAATGCGCCGCCAATTGTTGAGATACTAAAAAATATTGGTTTTAAGGAAACGCTCACAAAAAGTGAAACAATTACGGTTACTACATATTCTAAAAGGATCGTCAAATCACTTCGTGTCTTCAATAATGGTAGGCCCCTAAAGGAAATAAAGATAAACGCAAAAGAAAAACAAATCCCAATTGATATTCCTTTTATCAGAGGGGCAAACAGAATTACTTTTGTCGCATATGATGATCGCGGATTTTCGAGCAACCCCAAGCATTTAGATATTGTATGTAATGACGAAAGTTTACCACTGCCAAATCTCTATATATTAGGTGTTGGGATTAGTCGCTATCCAAATCTTCCGGCAAGTTGGCAACTTGATTTTGCACATTCTGATGTAAAAGCTTTAATCGGCGCCTTAAATATGCAAAAGGGTGAAATGTTTCGTGAAGTTCACCACAAGATTATTGTTAATACAGATGCTACGGCGGACGCTATTGCAGATGCTTTGGCAAATTTAAGTGAAATAAGTAAAAATGATATTGCCATTATAGCCTTAGCTGGACATGGTATTAAAGACAAAGAAGGCAAATTTTATTTTCTTACTTCAACCAGTTCCTTGAATAAGGTTAAGGAATATGGTTTAGGCTGGTCAATGTTTACTGCTCATTTATCAAGAATTAAAGGTAAAGTAGTTTTGTTTTTAGATGCATGTCATTCAGGTAGTATTGTTAAGGATACAGTTGTTCCAAATGATAAGCTTGCACAGGAATTTTTTAGCGGCGAGCGCAGTGGTGTAATGGTTTTTTCTGCTTCCAAGGGCAGACAGTATGCAATGGAGAGTCCAGATATTGCAGATGGTTTTGGAATATTTACTTATGCTTTGACGCAAGGCCTAACGGAGAAATCAAGCGAAGCTGACATAAACGGCAACGGATTTGTAGAATTTATGGAGATCGTCGATTATGTTAGAAATTATGTTGACAAAGAAACCTATGGAACACAAACTCCATGGTTGTCCAGAAAAGAATTATTCGGAGATTTCGCTATCGCAGCAGTAAAATAATTGGAAGGATCGATTTATGAAAACATGCAACTTGATATTAATTTTTATTTTTGCATTATCTTTACCCAGCTGTGTTCATGCTGACAAACTAGTTTTCCCTAAAACTGAGGAGGAAATTGTCGAAGCCTTAAGCATTAAAGATGGTGTAACAGTTTTTGAAGGAGTGACGTATGAATCAAAAAACGGAAAAATTTACAAAATTTTCGAAGGAAAACGTTTTCGATTAAGGGGATTAAGGTTAATCGCTGACTCTGAGATTGTTCCAAAAGTTGGAGCATTGATTAATTTTGATTTCAATTCCGCTAAAATTAAGCCTGAATCATATTCGCTTTTAGATGAATTCGGTAAAGCGCTAAACGGTGAATTATATGATGCTAAAATTATTATCTATGGACACACGGACAATATAGGATCAAATGAATACAACCATAAACTTTCTGTAGCAAGGGCTCAAGCGGTCGTACACTACTTAAAAACAATTCACAATATCTCTTCCATGCGAATGATTTTTGTCGGATATGGTGAAAGCAAACCGATTGCATCCAACGAAACAGATGCGGGAAGGTACAAGAACCGTAGGGTTGAATTTGTAAGAATGGAATAGCTCTTTTGAGTTTGCAATGTGGAGTCTGTGTGCCCTCCTATTTATTCTGCGATCATGATACCCTTATATCTGAAGAGCAAAAATCCGCAGATTCGGTTTCTCCAAGATTTCATATTCGCTATACGAAACCCAAACTTTGGCTGAACTTTATAAATTGGCTATGTTTACACAACCAGATTTGAGTGTAAATACATTGCATTTCGCCTGCCAAAACACATTATCAACCATGATAGCTGTGTGAGAATTTGTGTGGGAAAATTTTCTAAAATCCGCCAAAAAATGGAAAATCAGCAAAAATATGAAATTTTTAAGTTTAATGATTTCAGCATGTTTATGTAATTTTAGGAGGTTAGGAAACTCAGAGGTTCTGCCTTCAAATCCGTAGGCCGTCCCGCGCCTCCCCAATGACGCGGGATCTGCGCTTCGCTACGACAGGCTGCCGAATCCTGCCCCCGCAGAGCGGGATTTCGCATCAGATCTTAGCAGATTAAGGTGCTCAACGCGCGTACCAGTAAAATCAAAAGGATATCAGACAATTATGTCCGGTATCCTTTTTCATTTACAAATGGCTTGCATTGTTCTGAGATGGTTGTTATTATTTTTATAAACTATAATTAATAAAAATAAATATTAATTCATTAGAATAAACTATAATTTATAAATAAGTTGTAATCAACAGATATATTAACTCTCAGGGAGGGGTTATGCGACCGGTTGTCTATGGTCAAAATTCTTTACGCTATCCGCTGAATGAACTCCTGGGCATGGAGTCCCACGTGCGCATATTGAGAGTTCTGGCGAACGATTTTGATGGGCCTATCACCGCGCCAAACGTCGCCGAACGCACTGGGATTACAATTCCCGGGACACATCAGGCATTAAAGCGTCTCCTCCAATCTGGTTTCGTCGTTCGCGTTGGTGAGGGTCGCAGGCATCTTTATGAACTTAATCGTTCTGATAGATTGATTAAGGCCTTGTTAAAGCTTTTTCAGGCTGAAAAGAATCGGTACGAGGCGCTTCTCAACTCAATTAAGAAGGAATTTGAAAAATTGGTACCTTTTCCGCGCTCAGTATGGATTCAAGAATTGCCCAATGAATATGGAGATCCGCTGGTAATAGGTGTTCTGCATGAAACCAAGCATTTGGCCAACTATATCTATAGGTTACGGACACAGCTCAATCGGGTAGAACGAAACTTCGATATAACCATTGAATTAAAAGGCTATACAAAAGCTGATGTCCCCGATCTCAATGCGGATAAGGTTACGCTTCTATTCGGGATTATGCCATTACCCGATAAACATTATCTGAAAATGCGTACAAAGCCTTCGACTCATGAGGAAAAGGATCAACACATGTTGGAATTATCATATAAATTAGCTGAAGCTATTGAAAATGATACTTCCCTCGTACGACGAGCAAAGGAACATGTCCAACGAATGTTAAAGAAAAATCATGGATCTGCAACGAAAGATATTAAAGAATGGCGGGATATATTGGAATCTTATTCTATCAGACGCTTATCACGATTCTTAACATCAACCAGTGAACGAGCAAATCGTTTACGCCAAAGCAGTCCCTTT
>Ga0209536_100016867_pt1 | contig 10369 bp, 22 predicted proteins | sample DeeMarSeWOR28_12_FD_187461 | JGI IMG/M metagenome (GOLD analysis project Ga0209536, IMG submission 187461) | Marine sediment microbial communities from White Oak River estuary, North Carolina - WOR-2-8_12 (SPAdes) (version 2) | ecosystem: Environmental > Aquatic > Marine > Intertidal zone >... | reverse complement strand
CACCTGTGTGCTTATAACTTTCTGACTGCTAAAAGTACCGCCGCCCATGTTCTCATACCAGGCGACCTTGTCATCGTAAACTGATGCAGAAAGGACATCGTTATCACCGTCACCATCCAGGTCACAAGCATGGACTGAGTAAGGCATGACCGCCTGCGTGCTTATGATCTGCTGGGGACCAAAAGCACCATCACCCAGATTCTCATACCAGGCTATCTTGTTGTCATTTTCTGAGGCTGAGCTTCATATTAACAAAATAAGAAAAAGACTTGGATACGATCCATTGCATTTCCCCATTCAACCTCCGCCAGTAATTTACAGTGGCGAGGAAGTTCTCAAAACAATAAACCAACAAAAGAACTGATGTTCAATAAAGGAAGAGCAACTTTATCTGACACCGAGTTGAGAGGCTGCTCTCCGAAAGAGAGCCATGACGGTTCTGTGAGGGCATTTTGTCCATTCCATGGAAGCGACAAACAAAGAAGTTTAAAAGTAAGTAAAGGGGGAAGCTTCTATTGCTTTCAGTGCAAGGCAAAGGGGTATATGGACTGGGCCTATGTGGACCCGTTCTCCTTTAGAGTTAAGGCAGCCACAAAAAACATACAAAAATTCAAGGAGTTGTTACAAAAAAGAGAATTAAAAGAAATTCAAATTTCAGACAACTTTTTAAAGATCCACCAGTATATGGATTCTGATTGCTACATCGGAGCGATTTGTAAAAAAACTGTAGATTATCTAGAAGAAAGGAATGTATCCAGAGATGATATCAAGAAACATGACATGCGGTTTTCTGTTGAAGGAAAATTATCTGGAAGAGTAATAATTCCTATAACAATGAATCATAAGGCATATGGGTGGGTCTCCAGGTCTGTCTCCAATGACCCTAACATAAGAAAATATTTGAATCTTCCCGGTTGTCCATTCAGCCGTCTGCTTTTTAACGTTGACAAAATCCCTGGATCACGTATCATCATATGTGAGGGCGTGTTTGATGCGATAGCAGCTGGAGATGACGCTGTAGCTACTTTTGGTAAAGATGTCAGTAAAGAACAACAGGAAATGATTTTAAAATTTGATGAAAGAATTGTGTTTTTTGACTATGATGCCAGAGACACAGCTATTCAATTGGCAAAAAAAATCAATGGTAAAGTGGCAATTATAGAGGAAAAGAATGAGGACCCTTCTTCGCTCGGTAATAAGAGGTGTAGAGAGATTCTTCATAAGGCTGTATCTCCATTTTCACCATCGCTGTTTTTAGTGGGGCTATAAAATGTCAGACTCAGCTAAAAAAAAGAGCACTGAAGAATGCGAATTTGAAACTGTTGAGATTGAGATTCCATATAACTTCCCGCTATGTGTCTGCCCACACTGCAGACAAAAGTTTGTAGTACTGGGCGTAATTTTTAGTGAATGTGAGTTTACCGGAGAGAAAAAAACTCGTTGGTTTGAGCAAGTGAACACAAACAAACCAGGAATGTACTGCCCATATTGTGGCAAAAAACCTTTTTAGGATACTAGGGGGAGGACAATACATGAATAAAGACTATATTCGTCAGAGAGTTTTCAGTGTTTTTGTTGAACTAGTAAAAGAGTTGACAGATGGGAAAGGCGAAAAAGAACAGAAGAAAATAGATGTATATGCTGCAGAGTTGATTAGATGGTATAGCAATATATTGTCTAATCATGGTGTGGCAACCTTCAGGATATCACACGATATTAATTAGTGTCTTGATAAATGGCTAATGCAGAAATACTCTCACTGTCTAATGGGAAGCTGGCAATTGTGTCCAGTAGATTAGACAATATTAGCGCAGGCGAAAATGTACGAATATTTTACTGCGATGAGTGTGCTAGATTTCATAGGTGTGATGACAACATACGGGGAATGTGTTATGTTCCACCTGTATATGAAGCAACCATAGTCAAAAGAACAAACGACTGCGTCTCTACGAGGTGGAAATTTCAATGGATAGCCAGGTTAAACAAGAAGTTGCATTAAATCGGAAGAATAAATGGAAGTATATGTTTTAATTGCATGTGGATTATTCCTGTTGTGGCTGATTTACCTCACTCTGGTTGTCCTTCATTTAGATGGGAGGATAACCAAAGAATTCCTGAAATTGGACAGGATTATAGGGGAGCACAGGGCACAACCAATTCGTCAAAACAATATGCAAAAAATAGCCCATAATGAAGTTGAGATTGACCTGGATTCCAAGAGGGGCGAATATAATCGCATGATGCTTGAGGATGGATGGACTCCAGTAATGGTTGGAAAGTCCTCTATGTGCTGGACGAAGCCTGCGTTAAGTGTGCAGGAAATAAGAAACAAGAAAATGAAAACATGAGCAACGAAACAAAATTAGCATTATCAGTAACTTACTGCTCTGCAGTATTTATATTTTATTTGATTATAACGCTCTCCGATAATTACACCATTAGTTATATACCGGTTTTTGTAGTTTTATTCATTATTGGAATCATCTTGTTAAGGAGTTGAGATGGATGAGAAGAGTTTTGTTGACAATTCTGTTTTCCAAGAGGAGAAATTGTCATATCAAGAAGTTAAACAATCAGAGGCGAATGGTGGGGATGTGAGGTTTATTAGTGCTCCAAACGCAAAGCCGTGGCTAGGAAAAGACAAGTCTACCATAAAGATGTGGTTGTGCAGAAAGGAAAAAGATGTTAAATCACTATACCTTGGTAGTGGTGGGATTGCACATTACTCAGTAAGTGAGCTGGTTGAGCACGAAGCTGATAACTCTCAGGACGCAGAGAATTTATGGAGTAAATTATACGAGATGTATCCTGATGACGAAAATGGATACAATGAAGTAGTGATCAAGGTGTGTCCAGATAAAATAGATCCGCTTCTTCCTCCAGCAGAATTCTTTCGAGCGCTATATAAAAACCAGGGGATTCTGATATGCAGAAAAGAGGGAACACTTGTATTTAAACTAAGAAAAAGAGAGTATTTGCCAGCGGGGAGAGAGTCTGAAATAAAGGAGACTGGAGAGAAGCAATACATACAAAAGTATGTTTCTCTGTATGACAGCTGGTTTGAGGAATTCCTGTCCTTGTCTGAAGTAAAGGAGATAAAGATAGGCCCATATTATACATTGGAAGGGGAATTCGATACCTCTAGCTATAGCAACGACGTTGAAGACCTGAAGTCTAAACTGGCAGAAGTGGAAGAAAAGCTGGCAGAGATGAAGGACAGGGAGGACAGTGTTCCTAATTTTGATGCAGATATAGATGAAAAAATTTCGGAACTCAGGAAACATTTTGTTGAGTGTTTTAATGTTCTGGATAAGAATTTTGACTTGGTAGCCAAAAGATGCACAACACTTACTGACAGAATAGACTTAATAGAAGAAAAAGTAAATAAAACCCCGACACTGAAGGACCTTTTAAAGAAGATGCTTCAGAGTTTATCGGAATAGGTGAGGAATGGTTTTCGTGCTTACAGAGGACCAGCTGGTGTCCATAGCAACAGATTTGATTAATCATGGGCAGGCTGCGCTAGAAATATCTGGATGCAGAAGGTTTCCTGTTGTTGTGGATGGAGATACAATAAGAATGTGCAGGGAGGGTTTTACATATAAATACGTTCAGGTAATTGACGACAAAATAGTCTCTGGATTCAAAGACGATGAGATGATTTTTCTTGTCTACAGACCATTGGTGTCTTTGAACGGATATGGGTTCCCTGCAACAAATGTGTCTATAGACGATATGTGCAATTGGGTGATGTCTGAACTAAGCCTTGAAAGAGGATTCTTTTTTGAAAAAACTCTGAAGATAGAATGCAGTGTATAGTTAAAGTTTGCGGTTCATCAGATGGTAAGTTAGTCGGTTGTGTATTCTGGAGTGGCGGGTATCATCCGTTTGCTACTTTTGATTGGCATAAAGATCCGCTTGTAAAAGACAGCGATGTGGTGCATCCAGAGGTCCTAGGATCATACATGCAAATAGAGTTCAGTGACGTTACGACTGATTTACAAGCATATGATCCAATATGGGTTTGTGATGTAGACGAGCTGTTTGATGACGAAGAGAAGGCCCTTGGTTTAGATTTGTCTATATATGAGGCTTGGTTGAGGAGCAAAAGTATAGACATTCCGAATCCAATAGACCCTAAATCCTTTAATAAGACGATGAAATCGGAAAAAAATAGAGGGTATTTCAAATTAGCAAAGCAACAAATACAAACTATCTAATGAAAGTGCAAAGGAAAAGAAAAATGGGACTATCCCCATCACAAAGCTTGGAAGCTGCAATTGGGCATATTAAAAAGGCCAAAGAAGGTTATGGGTGGTGGTCTCGCCATAGAAGAGATACCATTGTTAATGGATTAATCGAATTGATAGATGAAAACATTATTGGCATAGAACGCGCTGCAAAGATTTTGGGTGTATCTGAGCCTTGGTTTATGGAGTTGATGAAAAAATGAAAAGGAGAGTCCTATGCTTATAAGCGTGATCAATACGTACAAGTGTCTCTTGGGGTTGTTGGAGGAAATACCTGGGATTCCGCTTGGTACTGCATTCCCAGAGGAAACCATTAAAACACTTGAAGAAGAATTGAAGTATCTACAGGAGTTGTTCCAGAAAGAATACATTGACAATGATAATACCTAGGAAAGATGCTTTAAGGGCTAGAATTGAGGAACTTGGCGGGATATGGGAAAAAGGAGAGACTGTTGAGAGCCTGGAGAAGCGCGTTGGTAAACTTTCTGTTGGTTTACAGCCTAGTTTTTATATCCCAGACGAGGCTAAGGAGTCAGACTGCTATGGGGTGTTCTGGGATGAAAATGTAGACCCATGCATATACAGGTATGACTGTAAGTTCTCTAGAGAATGCTATGAGTTTACAAGAGCAAAAATAGAACAAAAAATGTTAGATTGCGGGAAGCCCCACAAAAGGGAATTTATTTGATGTCAAACATCAGTATTATGGTCGCAGACCATAAATCAAACGAGGATTCTATTTTTGAAGCGAGTGACGCTAAAGAGGCCATTTTACACATGCTATATGCATTGAAAGAAGACTCGGAGGCTAGATTTTCTGTATGGCTAAGCTGTGAAAATTATAGTATTATTTATCCAGTTTTAAAAGCATTTAATATAAACAAATCAATCAACTACATATATTACAGTGTAAAAATGTGATAACCATGCCAATGTATGACTATATGTGCGATAATGAGGAATGTCCGTCAAACATAAATTTGCCCTCCGGTGTGGAAAAAGGGTTTGAGGCATTTCTTACATATGAAGAGAAGAAGCAACTAGAAAAGGGGGGCTCAATTTGTCCTATTTGTGACAAGGGGCAAATTAAAGAGGTTTTTACTAAGATGCCTCTCTATGGAAGGACTAACCAGCCTGAGCATTTGAAGAAGATGGTGAAAGACAGGGCAGATTGGCATGCCAAAAACAAGACACAGGGCGGATCTCCTGCATCCATATATGGATGGGAAGGGCAAAATGCGATGGCTATCAAAAAGGGGCTTAAACCAATAGACCCCCCAAAGAAACAATCATGAATTGCACTATACCGGTTGGTCTAGAAGTCCAACCAAAAGAAAAGATTGTAGTGGAGTGCGGTGTTAGATTTTTTTATAAAGGCCCAAACAAAAGATTGCTAAGAGCACTGAGAACAAAAAAAGAGGTTGCAAGCAACGATTTGGCTGGTTTGATGGGGATTGTGCTAAAAGAGCAAAAGAAAGTGGGGTATGTGGTTATTGTTGCGCGGAGTGAAATCATTGATAAAATTAAACCTACAGTAGATTGTTTTGCAAGCGGCGTAAAACTGGCCTACCGTCGTATTTATTAATGAGCAGAAAAAAGAAAATTTCTTTAGTGATTGGGGATAATGATTCTGTTTTAATATCTACCAACGGGAAGACGTATGAAGAAATTGAGATTTCTTATGACTCGGTTCTACAGCTTAGTGAGATTTTAGCCAAACAAAATGTAACGCTGAACATTTGTGACAGCTTTAGAACGCTAATGTATTTGGTTAAAAATGGGTTTTCCATTAAAAACAATATCAATTGTGTTGATGTTTTGCTGCATTTGCATGGGCAAGGCCAGCTAGATTATGAGCCAGAGCAATTAGTGTTAAAACTATACCCTTATGTTGGAAATGAGTCATCATTATATAATGATGAGGTAAAGACCTTGCTGTGTTTGGCAGAATCCTTAAACCTCGGGATTCAAATAGACAAAAAGCTTCTTGAAGAAGCAGTAAAGGATTCACTAACCCCACAAGAGAGCGGAAACCTGCAAAACATACTTAAAAGCCTGGAGAGGTTGAGTTGTACATACATTGTAAGGACAGAATATACTACACTTACTTCAACAGGAAGAATATATAGTAGAAACCCTAATATACAGAATGTTCCTAGAAAGTTCCAAAACATTTTCACCCCACCACATAACCATGATATAATTTCATTAGACTATTCTCAGATAGAACTGAGAATGGCTGCCTATTTTTCTGAAGACGATGTTTTGTGCAATGCTTTTAAGAGTAACCAAGATATTCATCAAATAACTGCAGACGCCCTTGGTGTGGATAGGGATATTGGAAAAACCATTAATTTTGCCATACTGTACGGAGCTTCACCGAAAGCAATAGAACAACATGTTAACAAGGACGGAAAGAAGATAATAGATTCATTTTTTTCTTTCTATAAAGGATTGGCAGAACTGAAGAGGGGATTGGAGCGGTCAGGCTCTGCGATTAGAAGTTTGAACGGTAGAGTGGCAGAATTTTCAGAAAAGGAAAAATATAAAGCACTAAACTTTCTAATACAGAGTTCTGCGGCAGATGTGTTTAAACGTGCGATAAGAGAAACTCATGAACTATTACGAAACTATAGAAGCAGGATGGCATTTGTGGTCCATGACGAAATTGTTTTTTATATTCACAAAGAAGAGGGTGTTCTTATTGATAAGTTGATAGACACCATGGAGTTTGAATACGATGGGATCTGTATGTCGGTAAATTTTAACAAGTGGGAGTGCAAGTGACGTACGAGGAGCTACTCCAAGACATCCAAATAAACCTGGGAATAGACGAGGATCAGTCAAAGGATACGCTAAAGTATTTCAAGACGCACGTAATGGAAGAATTAATTTATAGCGGTTTCGTTAGGATAGGAGATATGGGGTTCCTCAGGGTAAGCAAGACACCGTCAGGAAGAATAACAATCAAACTAGAGATGGATCAGAAATTCCTTAGTTACTTTCGCAAGAACTACAGGACGGTCCATGCTATGGAGGTGAAGAAGGAGTGAAAACAAAAATAAAAAAGTTTTTGGCCATAGTTTGGTATAGGTACTTGCAAAAATTTTGGAATTTGATACCATCATCAATTGAGGCCCTTTGGTACATCAGAAAGAGACGCCTTGGAGCAAAAAGGCTTAAAATGCTTAAGGTTTTGGGCGACAAGCCAACCATTGTTGAAAGAATTATGAGAAGCTACGGATTCCAGTGGCGGCGAGATCCTCTTTGGGGTAAATTGGATTATCACTCAAAACCATGGGTCACATGTGCTAGGGGTGCTGGCGATTGTGATGATTTTGCATGCTTGTGGGCAGAAATACTAAAATCAAAAGAGGTTGAATTTAAGTTGTTGTCTACCTATTCAAAAAAAAGAGGACACGTTATGTGTGTGGCCAGGATGGAAAATGGCATTTCATTTCTCTTGTCCAACTATAGAGTACTCTCTGTTGCGAGAACTAAGATAGAAGAGGAGTTTTTTGAGAAAATTTTTTATGGAGACGACACTTTGTTTTCTTTTTACCACTAGGGGCATTAATGAAAAACATAGATTGCATTATTGATGGGGAACAAAGATGCTTTAATCTCTCAGAACACATGAGAGTTTTAGACAAACAGATGCTGGTAGAACTTTTATCAGACTATATGGAGGCAAGAGACTATTATCTTCGTGAGGTTTCCAACGAAAAGTATAATCTGAAAAGAAGGTACGAGATTCTTTTTGGGAACATTAAGAATACTCTAAACCAGCACGAGATTGACAGTAGAGATCCAAAGACAGGAAAGCCACACTTCAGAGCAACTGATACAATGGCCAAAGCCGCAGCATATACAGATACAACATACATGGCTGCGAAAGAACACTATCATGAAACACTGTATACTCTTTATAGGCTAGAGAGTGCTGTTGAGTTAATGCAGTGGAAGCTAGAGATACATGCTGGATAACGATAAATATGATGACTTATCTGAGATGATGACACAGATAATTAACAATGTTACAGAGTTTATTTCTTCTTGGGTCGAAGATTCAGATGAGGATATATATTCTTGCGAATCGATGCTGCAAGCTCTTTATTTGTCGTTTGTGTACTTACATTTTTATTATTCTCACATTGTGTTTAATATTAACAAGGGCGTAAAACGAGAACAGGTTAGTTCCGTTTTAATTGAATTGACAGAGACAATCGCAGGGAAAGCAGTGACAAAAGCACAGAAATATGTAGATGTCTATGAATCCCGAAGAGATGCACTCGTTAATTAACTAAACTGAACTAAACTAAACTGAACTGGAGTAAAACATGTCTAAAATAGACAAGATACAAGTCTCTAAAGAAGAGATGGAGAAAATATTCAGCAAGGTATTAGACCCGTCTCAGGCCTACCAATCAGGAAAAACAATAGAGATATACAAGCCAGAAGCGGGCAGGAAAAATCTTTTCTTTGTGTGTCCGTCATGGACAAAAACTGGCCCCCACGCATTTCTGTTCTTTCGAGAGGCAAGACTTCATTGGAGGATTCCTCCTGGGTTTGCTGAAGAGGATCAGCTTGTAAGTGGTAGATGCAACAGGGACTATAACACTTCTTGCTACTGGTGCAACAAGGTACAGGAGCTGCGCAAGGGTACAGCAGAAGAAAAAAAGATATCTACAAGGTGTTACGCTAAGAAGTCGTATTACATGCAGGGGATAGATCTGTTTGATTCAAAAGATGAGGACGGTAAGCCTAAAATCAAGATTTGGAGAAGCAGCAAGAAGACGTTTGAAGACATTAAAATGATTTGGGATAATTTCGGAAACTTTTTTGATTTGGATGATGGCCGCCCACTGTCCCTGTCTGTGTCTCAGAGCAGCAAGTTTCCAACGACCACTCCACAAGCATACCCAGAAAAAATGGATTTTTCTGATTTTGGATTCTCTATTGATGACATCCTAGAAGCAATGATTGACATGTCCCAGCTTGAAGAACATCTGTCGTTTATTGCTCCATTCTCTTTTGATGAGCAGAAGAGAATTTGGCATGAGGGCAAACGTTACGACAGGGACTACGACACTCCAAAAGAAGAGACTGAATCACCATTCTCAGCCGACGATTCAGAAGACTTTGATGACCTATCTAGTCTTGCTGAGAGGCTAAAAAGAGAAGTCAAGTAAGGACCCCGGGGGGGTCTTCCCCCCCCACTTTTCTAATATGCGTATATATTTGTATTTTGACCCAGACGGCATGAATAGACTTGACCTGTATAGTGGGATTGTTTCTGATAGGCTATTGGTTGAAGATATGTTTGAGTTAGGAAAAATATATTTGAGAAGGATATTTGCGTATTTATTTAAAGAAGGTAAACTTTCTGGAAAGTTTGCAGTTTGTTTTTGGACAGATGATAGGGTTGTTGAGGAACACCTTTCAGAACATGAAGTGGTTAAATTATGACAGGAAAACAAGAAGACCTAATAGGAACAATACTAGAAAGAGTACAGAGTGATTTCGGCAAGAAAGCACTAAGGCTTTTGTCAGAGGAATCCATTATTAGTAACGTCAGTAGTTGGACGGACACTGGGTCTGAAATCGTTAACAGTGTTATCTCTGGATCTCCGGATGGTTCTGCACCAGTTATCCCGTTTGGCAGGCTAACTGAAATCTGTGGTCTTAACGCAAGCGGGAAAACCACATTGCTTGGCCACATTATGGCTAGAGTACAACTACAGGGTGGGATAGTCATTCTTGCGGACACAGAAGAATCAATCGATAAAGACTATATGACAAAACTTGGAATAGATTTGTCAAAGATAATAGTTCTTGAGTCTGAAGAAAGTGAAACAACAATTTGCCTGGAAGAGTGCTTCAGGAAGTTTAGAAGGCTTATAAGCGTCATTAAGAGCCATGGAGCAGACACCCCAATACTTTTGGCGTTGGATTCTCTTGGTGGTACTGTTACGCAGAAAGAAAGGGATGGGGATGAGGAAGACAAGCATATGATGGTGGGAGTCCAATTGCCATAGTAAGCATTTCTAATAACATTTCTATGTCCTTTGGCATTTTTGCATTTGGCTATTTTTGGTGGGTCACTTTTGATTACATCA
>Ga0209536_100016865_pt1 | contig 10370 bp, 12 predicted proteins | sample DeeMarSeWOR28_12_FD_187461 | JGI IMG/M metagenome (GOLD analysis project Ga0209536, IMG submission 187461) | Marine sediment microbial communities from White Oak River estuary, North Carolina - WOR-2-8_12 (SPAdes) (version 2) | ecosystem: Environmental > Aquatic > Marine > Intertidal zone >... | reverse complement strand
TTAAAAGGTATTATCCTTTATGGGGGCAGGTCACCCGCTATCGCTGGCGGTCTCATTCTGCTGGTGCTTTCTATCAAGTACATGACGACAGGGCGGATGGTGGACGTAACCAAGGAAGAAATGGTAGCTGTGGTTCCCATCGGTACACCGTTGACGCCACCTCGTCCGGGACAGAGACCCCCGTGAGCTGAAAATTCCTGAACATGGGGAAGTCTTCGGGCACAAACAACTCCCGGATGCCGATGAGGCTTCCGAAGAAGAGGGAGACGTAAAGCGCTCCGGTAAGCGTGGAGGGGGATGTGGCATTGGTGGACTTCGGGTAATACTGTTCATAGACCGCACGCCATACTTCCGGTGAGTAGCCCTCGGCCCTCGCGTAAAGTCCTCCCACCACGCCCTGCAGGTCTGTAAACTCTTTGACCATTTCGGTCACGAGATCGCATTTGAAAATATGCCCGGCGGCTTCGAGGTCCGGCAGCAAATCCGTGCATTCAATAGACTGCGCTATGCGGGGCAGTAGTGCACGTACCCTTGAACCTTTGTCATAGTAGGATCCCAGTTGTTCCTGAAATAAGACATTCTTCAGAAGTTCTTCCCGGTCTTCAAGCTTTGATTTCCTGTCCGTATCCCAAAAGAATGCAGCATCCGCAAGCCTCGCTTTCAGGACTCTTTCGTGGCCGGTACGGATGGTGTTATCCGGATCGGACTCTACATTGACAACCGCGAGAAATGCGGGCAGCAACTGCTGGGAATCTCCTAAAACGGAAAAATACTTTTGATGTTCCCGCATAACGGTGATCAAAATTTCTTTGGGCAGCACCAGGAATCGGTCTTCGAAAGAACCGGCGATAACCGATGGAGCCTCATTCAAGTTTACGACCATTCTAAGGAGGTCCGCATCCTCCAGTAATTGTCCGCCGCAAGCCTTTGCTTTTTTTGTGAGGGCTGAATGGATGAGACGGAATCGCTCCTCGGGATCGACGATAACCGAATTAGCGCGCAATTGATCCCGCACTGATGCCAGCGATACAACCGAAATTCTCGATTTGCCAAGAAAACGGTGTCCTCGCGTGTATTTCGAGGAGGTGACATCGGCTACCCGAAATCGGATGGTTTTACCGCCGAATATTGCCACGATCCATCGAAGCGGTCGTGCAAAATGAAAGTGATCGGGCGTCCAATGCATAGCCTTTGGAAACTGAATTTTTGCGATCGCATCCGGGATCAGGCGTTTCAATATTTGCTGCGTTCTCTCTCCCCGAATCCTACGCGTGAGGGTCAGGTATTCGCCCTTAGGCGTCTGGACAATCTTCAGTTGTGCCAGAGAGACATCATTTTTTTTCGCAAAAGCGACCGCTGCTTTGGTGGGGGAACCATTTGCGTCATAGGCAACCGATTTGGGAGGCCCCATGACAGTCTCCTCGAGATCCGCCTGTTTTAACGGGATATCTTCAAGGCCCACAATGATCCGGCGCGGCGTATACCATTGAGTACACTGCCTCGATGATAAACGCTGTTCCTCGAGAGATGCTTTAAGGATGTCCGCGAAATGACCAGTCGCAGATTCCAGCATGGATGCCGGAATTTCTTCCACTCCCAATTCAATAAGAAGCTCTGATTTTTTCATATTCATGAACTAAGCCGTCTCCGCCCGGGATGCTTTTGGAGACCGCAAAAGGGGAAAGCCCTGGCTTTCCCGGCTTTCGAGATAGCGCCGGGCGACTTCGCACGCAAGCTGTCTGACGCGCGCAATGATGCCGACGCGCTCGGTAACACTAATGGCGCCGCGCGAGTCTAGAAGGTTAAAGGTATGAGAGCATTTTAGGCAATAGTCGTAGGCTGGAAGAACCAGATTCATTTCGAGCAACCGTTTGCTTTCTTCTTCGTACAAGGCGAAAAGATTAAAAAGCATCTCCACATTGGCGGCCTCAAAATTATATTCTGAAAACTCAACCTCTTCGCGATACCTGATATCGCGGTAGCTTACATCCTTTGACCATTTGAGTTCATAGATGCTGTCGACTTGAGCAATAAATGTGCCTATACGTTCCAGTCCGTAGGTAATTTCGGCACTAATAGGCTCCAGATCCAATCCTCCAGCCTGTTGAAAATAGGTGAACTGCGTGATTTCCAGGCCATCCAACAGCACCTGCCATCCTATACCCCAGGCACCAAGAGTGGGCGATTCCCAGTTATCCTCCTCAAATCGCAGATCATGTTTCTTAAGATCGATACCGAGAGCTGTCAGGCTTTGAAGGTAGAGATCCTGGACATTTTGCGGTGAAGGCTTGAGAATAACCTGATACTGATGATGCTTCTGTACCCGATTGGGATTCTCCCCGTAGCGGCCGTCCGTAGGGCGGCGCGACGGCATTACATAGGCAACGGAATAAGGCTCAGGACCCAACACCCGCAAAAATGTCTCGGGAGCCATGGTGCCGGCGCCGACTTCAACATCGTAGGGTTGCTGTATAACGCAGCCGCGGCGATCCCAAAACTTCTCCAGAGTGAGTATTATGTGCTGAATGGTTTTGGATGACATGTTGATCTACTCGTTCTCCAGTGCTTCTTTTAAAATCTGCACGGATTTCAGTTTCTTTTCCAAATGCATATCCAGCAATCTTTGTAAAAGTCGTTCCAGGTTCTGCGTGGCTTCAGATCCCAGAGACTCGGATATGAACTTACCCGGCGCCATGGTCATCATCAGACTCAGAGCACGCGACGCTGGCGCTCCGACTTCAACGCCCTGCCCGCCGGAACAATCCGGGCATTGCGCCTGTCCTGCCTGGATCCAGGCAAAAAAGATATCATCTTTAACACACTTACCGCAGTTCGAGCAATAGGCATAATCAGGAAACAGACCGCTCAGTTTAAGACACCACACCTCATAGTAGCGAATGAGCGCTTCCGAAACAGGGCGCGAATCCCCTGCCTTGAGTGTTGCCAAAAAAAGCCTGAATAATGCATGGTTTGGCTGATTATCCTGAACCAGTTCGTTAGCCAATTCGGCAAAGTATGAAAAGGCGGCCATTTTCCTGAGGTCCGGATTTTTCCCCAGATAGGCGTGAATGAATTCAGTCTGCTGAATCTTGCTTAATTCCCTGCCCTCCTGTTCCCAGAATACAAGCCGGATGTGAGTAAGAGGCTCCAAACTTCCGGATAATCGGTTTCGCGGCTTTTTGGCGCCTTTTGCCACCGCTCGGATCTTACCGAACTCGCGTGAGAAAAGAACAATAATTCGATCCGAGTCGGATAGCGAATAGTGACGCAAAACAATCGCTTCAGCATTATGAACAGGCATTGGATATTTAAGCGTGTAGGGCCCCTGCCTCTGTTGGTCGTTACCAAAGACGCTTTAGTTGCACGCATCGCTTCACCCGGCTCCACGCGCCATCTCAACCAGGCATAATGATGGAGTTACCCATCACAAGTGCGGCAGGTCGGCCCAAACTTTCAGCTGGCATTTACGCCGGGATGAGTTCCTTAGTGCTGCTGCGCTGATTTGGCGAGTTTCAACGTATCCCCCGATTTTTTCCTGCGCAAAATCGTGTAGATCCGCATCAGAGGACCAGAAATGCAATAGATTACAGCAAGCATAAGAAGCGTGGGCCGGGAGTAATTAAAAATCAAGGCAACAAACAACGCAATAACCAGGATAGTCAGGTGGGATTTTCTTCCCAGAGTAAGATGCTTCATGCTGCTGTACCGGATCTTGCTTATCATAAGGAATGCAAGAAAGAAGACCGCAACGACCATGAGATTAGAACTCAATGGATTTTCTATTGGATTTCTGAAGAAATGCACGATCGCGGCAATGGCGCCTCCAGCCGCCGGTATCGGGAGGCCTACGAAGTGCTTGAGCTCGCCGGCCTGGACATTAAAGCGGGCCAGCCTCATTGCGCCGCAAATAGTGAAGGTAAAGGCCGCCGTCCATGCCAGCCGCGGTTCAACGGCCGACAGACCCCAGACGAAAACGAGTACGGAGGGGGCAATTCCAAAGGAAATTACGTCTGCAAGCGAATCAAGCTGAAGCCCAAAACCGGTGCACGAATTGGTCATTCGCGCAATACGCCCATCCAGCATATCTAGAACAATGGCTATTCCTATAGCGTGCGCGGCGTTGGCATAGTCCCCGTGCATGGTTGCCAGAATCGCATAATATCCGCAAAAAATATTCCCAACGGTGAAAAGGCTCGGCAGAAAAAAAACACTTCGCTCCAAGCGTCTTCGTCGTGACGGCGCTGATTCGGTTTTTTGCTCCGTCGACACATCATTCATGAATACTCTCCCAGAACGGAACTTCCGCCGTGTACGCGATCCCCAACCTGAACGGCAATTTTCACACTCTCAGGAACCACGACATCAACTCTCGAACCAAACCGGATCAAACCCAACAACTCACCCTTTTTGAGACTCTCACCCGGTTTTTTCCAGCATACCACGCGCCTGGCAATCAACCCAGCAATCTGTTTCACCACAATACTTGTATCCTGGCCCTTGATTGTAAGGATATTTTGTTCGTTGAGATGTGAGGCTGCCTCATCGTAAGCGGGTTTGAACTTTCCCCTCCTGTATTCAAGCCGCTCCAACACGCCTGAAATAGGAGAACGGTTCATATGCACATTGAAAATGCTTAAAAATATGCTTAGGACCCGGTCCCCATTTTCCGTAACTTGGATTTTAACCACTTTCCCGTCGGCAGGTGAAACGATCAGGTTGGAACCATTCGGAATAACACGTTTTGGATTTCTAAAGAAAAAGCAAACAAAGGCCAAAAGAATTACAGCCAGCAAAGCAAGGTAGGCCAGTGACAGAAAACCAAATAGGATGGCCAGTAACACTAAAGGAATGAGGAATTTGTAGGCGTCATGCGCCATGACTTCTCCCATGTAGTCTTTATTCTTAATATGGGTATGGAGATCAGATTTTCTGACAGGGCGCGATTCTTGCGTCTGTAAACTCACGTGTCTGCGTAAAGAAGCAAAACTGCCCGCTAGGATCTGGCCGCCATCTCTTTTCGATACTTCTTTACCATGGAATACATCCGGTCTTTCAGCATCAATTTCTTTTTTTTCAGCATCTTCTCTTTAATCTTTTCTTCTTCGCTCAGGAAATGCTTGCTTAATAAACCCTCCAATTCGTTATCGTAGGATCGATGTTCGGCTGCCAATCGACGATATTCCTCGTTTTCTTTTAAAAGTTGATCCCGGAGCTCTGCCTCAGGCTTCATTGCATTCATAGGCTTTTCCCCCTTCTAGCTACAACACATTTCAGTTATCAGAAATTAATTCTTAAGCGCTCGTGCGGCCATAGATCATTCTAAAATCCGACGCTCGCTTCTTTCTCTATAGCGTGTCTCACCAAGACGTATAAGCCGGCGAACCAGTTCCTCAAAAGACACACCGCTGGCGGCCCAAAGTTTTGCAAACATACTTATGGGTGTGAATCCCGGCATGGTGTTGATTTCATTGATCCAAATTCTTCCCGTTCTGTTCTCAAGGAAAAAGTCGACCCGCGCCAGCCCGGATCCATCGATTGCCGCAAACGACCGCAAGGCCAGATCGCGAATCTCTCTGGATTGATTTTCGTCAATACGCGCCGGTATCTCCAGCCTGCTGTCAGGGCTCCTGTATTTGGCCTCATAGTCGTAAAATTCATGCGCCGAGATGACTTCTCCAACGACGGATGCTTCGGCATCCTCGTTCCCAAGGATGGCACATTCCAATTCGCGGCCGTCTATGGCAGTTTCAATTAAAATCTTTCGGTCAAACTGCGCCGAATGCCGTACGGCTTCATTAAATTCCCTGTCTGAATGAATTTTGCGGATACCAACGGATGAACCGAGATTAGCGGGCTTTGAGAACATAGGGTACCCGAGCTCCCTGGCCATCGATTTCCTCAAACTCGAAAGGTTTTTGGATAGATCATGAACAAGCAAAGCGCGGTAGGGTGCGACGGGAAGGCCTGCCTGCAGAAATAGCCGCTTCATGACATCCTTGTCCATTCCCACGGCGGATGCCAAGACGCCGCAACCCACATAGGCCAATCCGGCTATTTCAAACAAACCCTGAATAGTGCCGTCTTCTCCAAAGGGTCCATGCAGCAACGGAAAGAAGATTTGCGGAGCCCGACGTGCCACATGTTTTTCATTAGACGCATCGGATAGGACACGCATTCCTGAGCTGTTCGATTCAATGGCCGAACTCGGGTGCACACGCTCGAGCAATTGAAGCGGGAGCATTCTGCGGATTTCCGATGCGTTCGCAATGCTCCCCGATTTAGTGATTCCAATGACAGTGATTTCGTATTCCTCCGGATTCAAGGCGCCTATTACGGAAGCGGCTGATGTTAGAGATACTTCATGTTCGCCCGATTTCCCTCCGAAGACGATACAAAGCCTAGTCTTTGGATTCTTTGCCATGGTTGCCGGTTGCCTCTGTCTCCATCCCGTTTTCAGCGTGCCGCTGATATGCCTTTATTATCAATCGCACCAAATGGTGCCGGACTACATCGTTCTCATTAAAATGGCAAAATACCAATCCGTCCACTTTCCCCAGAATGCTCGTAGCTTCGACCAAACCGGAGCTGCGGCCAAAAGGAAGATCGATCTGGGTGATGTCTCCCGTAATAACCGCCTTGGATCTCATACCAATGCGCGTTAAAAACATCTTCATTTGTTCTGAAGTCGTATTTTGAGCTTCGTCCAGGATAATAAAGGCGTCATTTAGGGTTCGGCCCCGCATGAATGCAAGCGGAGCAATTTCTATGATTCCGTCCTCCATGTATCGGCGTATTTTTTCTCCATCCATGAGGATATGCAGGGCGTCATAAAGGGGACGGAGGTAAGGGTTAATCTTCTCCTCAATGTCACCCGGAAGAAATCCCAGCCGTTCACCCGCTTCCACCGCAGGTCGGGTGAGAATGATCCTGGAAACACTCCTCTCAAGCAGGTAGGTTAGAGCCATGGCTACCGCCAAAAAGGTCTTTCCCGTTCCACCAGGACCGATTCCGAAAACGATATCGTTCTTTTTGATCGCCTCAATATATCGGCGCTGATTGAGGCTCTTTGGCGTAACCTGGCGTTTTCCAGTTGCCAGAAGCTGCATTTTTGGAAAGAAGTCATTCAGCGAAAGCGCCGCGTCCTCCGCGATCTGTTTGAATGCGGACTTCAGATCGCCATTTGTAATGGAATGCCCCTTGTCTACAAGGGATGAAAAGTCCAGAAGAATCTGTTCCAGCGCGGCTATATCAGTCTCTTCCCCGTCTATGGTGAGGGATGAGTCCCGCGCCTGAATTGTAACTCCGAATAGATTTTCCAAGAATTTAACGTTTTCATCGAGGGGCCCAAAAAGTAGCTGTAAACTTCGATCTGAAAGCAGAACTTTTCTCATCGAGGGATTTTAATAGACCTCACGGGGGAATTACATCCGGGGAAATTCAAAGCCATGCCTTGCTTAAACTGCTTCCGATAAATCGAGAATTGCATTTGCATCTATAAATTAGAATTCTATGACCACCGTCCACTTTAGTCAATGGGAAAATATGATTTGACATATATGTTAAATAACTGTAATGTAAGGAGTTCTTAATGTTGCGGTATTGCCGCATTGGCAGTTATGCGCGCATGGGTAAGCAAGCGCGCATAGGCATACTTTAGACTACGAAAGGGAGTAATCTGGGATGGCCAATCATGCGTCGGCTTTAAAAGCCCACCGACAGAATCTGAAACACCGAAGTATCAATCGAAGCAACAAAAGCAGCCTGCGGACCGCCTTGAAAGGATTCAACGACCGTCTGAAAGAGGCCCAAACCGAGGAGGACTCGAACTCTCTTGCCGCAATTTACTCTTCCATTGACAAATCCCAGAAGAAAAAAGCCATAAGCAAAAACGCAGCCGCCCGGCAAAAATCACGTCTCACCAAACGATTGAATGCGGCTTTGTCGAATTCCAAACAGAGCTAGACTAGATCGCAAATCAGGTGCTCCAGCAACATGCGGCCATCACCCCTGGATGACTTGAGCTTTCGGTCGATATCTGCAAGACGAATATACATTTCCCTAACCGCCGATAGATCCGCAGCGCGCGCCTCACCGATAAATTTTTCAAGAAGAAATCCCGGGATTTGGGCCGCTCGGCCAATTTCACCCATATGGCGAGTCCGAAGAAGGCATTCCTTGACAATCAACACCTGTCGACACTGGCGCGCCAGCATGGCCACAACTACAAGAGGGTGTTCTCCCATGCTCAGAAGATTTGCCAGCGACTTTAAAGCGCCTTGGCGGTTTCTCCCACTGACAGCGCCAATCAGTTCAAAGATACTGTGCTGGCGGCTTACACGGAGGAGTGCATCGACGGAATCACCGGATATATTTTTTTCATTGCCGCAGTAGAGCATAAGCTTTTCCAGCTCTGAAGACAAAGTCTGTAAATCGGAACCGACCAGGTCGACAATTTTTTTTGCGCCTGCTGCAGGAATTTGATAACCCTGACGCCGGATATATGTCTGAACCCAGCGTTCGAGTGCAGCACCTTTAAGGCGGGAAAACTCTGCCACGCACTCAGTCTTCCGAAGCGATTTATAAAATTTCTTTCGATGGTCAAGTTCTTTGGCTTGAAGAATCACCGTGCTGGTAGAGATATTTTTTAAAGTATCCAGCAAAGCACCCTGCAGCGAATCGGGCATCTCCTCAATTTCCCGGGCAACCACCAGCCGTCGTTTGGATGCCATTGGAAATGTGAGGGCAGCCTCCGATATCTCATCCACCGACGATTCGGGCGCCGAAAATTCCGAATAATCAAACGCTTCGGCATCGGCAGAAACCGCCTTGGACTTAAGGAGGCGCACGGCGTACCCGCACTGGTACATTTCGGGTCCCAAAATGAGGTAAATGGCTCTCAATCCATTGGATTGGATGTCATTTTCAAGTTCTTCAATGCTGCTCAGTATCAAGGTTTCGATCCATCCAGAATAGAGCTTACCAGACCCGCCGAAAAATCCTTTGCCAGCCGGTCCAACGCGGGATTCTCCTCGTCAAAAAAATCTTCAACTTTGGTGTTCAGAACATACCGTTCCATGTGGACATAATCGTCATTATGCCAAAGCATGGCAGAATCACTCAATCGCAGAAGCTTTATACTGGCGCGCAGCGTTATCTGGTAAGCAGAACCGAAAGTCTGCCCCCCGATCTTCTGGGTTCCGAAGGTTACAGGTATGGAATTCACACTTCGAATCTCTCCAAGCAGAACAGCGTCCACTCCCGACTTGCTGGAAGTGACGGGTACCCTTGTGCGCATCCTGAACTCTTCGAGAACTGCCTCCGTGAGCTTTTGCTCGATTTTGTACTCCCTTGTTTGATTTGCAAATGTCGGGACGCCAAGAGATTCCAGCCCTTCCGGAAGGCTCCCCACGGAACTGCGTAACCGGTATCCGCAGGAACACACAAACAGCAGCAGGCAAACCAGCAGGAGGAACCTGAAAGCGCGCAGGCTTTGGGCTGAGCTCCCTATGCGGTAGTCCATGGCGGATCCTCTCGTTTCGTTTGATTCGGGATCATCCTAACCCCCATTTCGCGCAAGCCATAAATGGCTGCCGCGAAATGCGGGTTAACATCCTGTTTTCCAGCCGGCCTCATTCTTTCATCACACGCGAGAAAGCCGAATTTTTTTCTGTGCCTGATATTTCCCTTTGCGATCCCCGTAGGATGTTTGGCATTCACCCACGGATTGAATGAATACCAGCTGAGCAATGCCCTCTCCAGAGTAGATCCTTGCCGGCACACCGGAAGTGTTCACAACGGCGACTGTTATAAAGCCTTCCCATTCCGGTTCCAAAGGGGTCACATTCACCATAACCCCACACCGTGCATAGGTTGACTTTCCCTGGCAAAGCACGATTACATCCCGAGGTATTCGAAAATACTCCAGCGATCTACCCAAAATGAAGGATTTTTCTGGAATCACACATGCGCGGCTTTGATGATCTCTAAATGGAACATGGTTCATCCTCTTTGGATCCAACATCTTTAAGCCACCAAAATCCGGTATCTTATACTCGTCTGAAAGACGAAAGTCATATCCATAAGAAGAAAGGCCGAAAGAAATCTTGCCGCTCCGCCTCTGTTGATCGGCAAAGGGCTCAATCATGCGTCGGGTTTTCGCCATTTCTCGAATCCATCGATCGGGCAGTATGGCCATCTCGAACTCCTTGCGTGTTCATTAAAATTTGAAACCTGAATCAATGAGGTTTCATACCGGAAAAGCCTTCCGTGCGTGGTGCGGGAGTCTATCACCAGGGCCCAATCGTGTAAATAGAAATGGCTTGACACTCCTTGAGACCACAAGTAAAATGATCGCATTAACTTAGAGGAGG
>Ga0209536_100016864_pt1 | contig 10371 bp, 8 predicted proteins | sample DeeMarSeWOR28_12_FD_187461 | JGI IMG/M metagenome (GOLD analysis project Ga0209536, IMG submission 187461) | Marine sediment microbial communities from White Oak River estuary, North Carolina - WOR-2-8_12 (SPAdes) (version 2) | ecosystem: Environmental > Aquatic > Marine > Intertidal zone >... | reverse complement strand
CGGGAGTCACTACTCCCATGTAATGCTTCACGCTGACAGTCGCACCGTAGGTCGCATGGTGCGATTTGAGCACCGGCAAATTGATGAACTTCAGATGTTCACGATCGTAGGTTTCGCCGACAGGATCCCATATGCCGTACTTGAGGCTAACATAGGTACCCGCGTTACTTTGGTACTTTGGATAGGATATACGTCCATGTAGCTGCGAATTGTAGTCGTACACGACGTAACCGTCGGACATGTTCCCTTCGGAGTATTCGGTCACCGACGTGTACCGTACGACCGTCCAATCGTAGTGAGAGACGTTGTAGCCCTCGGTCTGAAAGGCGACAACGACGTCATGGGGAGACAATCCGTAATCCTGCGCATTGTTCTGGGAACGATCGAAATTCTGGACCGAATTAAACTGGGCGTTCTCGCAGACGATGACCTCGCCAGCGAAGATATCGGGATGGTCGACGATGCGCCGGATCAGACCCCGCAGTAAGTCTACGTTGGTGCCGCCACGCTGGTCCCACTGATAGTTGATCTTGATAACAATCACATCGTCAATTCCCACGATGCCGTCCGGCCCGGAAACCGGAGATTCCGTGGCCGATTCGTAGAACTTGAGTCCCCCCTGTCCCATCACGGCAAGAAGGTTGTCCAGGCCCACGAACCTGTCCCCGGTCGGATCCTGGGGGCAATTGGCTACGTGAAAGAGCTGGGCGCGGTATTCGGCTGGTGGGTCCAGAACCGGTCCTGAGTATTCCGCGGCCCTCAGCAAGTAGCCCCAAACTGCGGCAGTCAAGAGCAGGCCCGTCGCGGCCATCACGGCACCGGCAGGCGTCGGAAGCCACACGGCCAAGCGGCGCCGAGCCGCGATCACGGCCGCGACCAACGGGCCGCCGAAGGCCAGGGTGGCGGTCGAGATCGCCGCCTGTTGGCAGGGGTAGGCGAAACGGCTCGGTTTCGTCCCGCTCCGCAGCACAAGCCAGCCGAGAGCCAAGGTTCCACTGATGAAGGCATTGCCCACGAACCAACGCCACCAGAAGCTGTGGCACCAGCTGCGAGGCTTTGCTTTATCGGAATGGTTTGGCGTCTTGGTAGGTGAATGCGGACACGATTCCATTGCGACACCTCCGTGATCGCTAATAATAATAATATAGTCTGATTTTACAGACCTGGAGTATACACCAGGCTCCGGAACTTTTGGCCAAAACATGTCAAAACGCATAAAAACCAAGATTTGAGAGACTCATCCCGTATGACATCCACGTGGGAACCTACGCCTAAGATGGTCTGGAAAGCTACTACACTGTCGTGTTGGACGGTTAGGTCGAGCCCATCGAGACAAGAGAGAGCCGGGACCACCGATCCCGGCTCTCTCTTGTCATGATGGGTAGAAAGTCCTGCGAGCCCCTACTTGGCCGCGATCAGCCCTTCCAGCATGGAACGAGGCACATATCGAGATGAGTAATCGTTGGATTCCCAGATGAGTTCACCGTCATGAAGCAGGCGGATCGCCGGCACCCCGTCACAAGCATAGTAATTTGCGGGGCGGCCGTTTTCGCGGGCAATGGTGAACGACAGATTTTTCTCCGAGATGAACCGTCTCACCTCTTCGTCGCTTGAACCTGCTCTGCACTCGGTGAGGCCGAGAATATCCAGCCCTGCATCACGGTACTGCTGGTAAATCTTCTCGTAATATGGCATCGCCCTTTCGGAAAACGGACACCAGGTCTCCCAGAACAGGAGGAGATCCCATCCCCTGTCAATAGCCGGGACACCTTGGTACTCGTACTCGATGCCGAGATTGGTAGGCAAGGGTTTGTTGTCGTAGAGATCATGGCATTCCTTCACCCGGCCTTGCGAGATCAGGGCGGCTGCCAGGACACTCCGAGCACCCTTGGTGAGGTTATCACTATCACCAAACGACACCTGCGCTCGCTGTAATCCCTGTCTGGCCAGTTGTTCCGCTTCGACAAAACGTTCTTGTTCCACGAGGAGCCAGGCATATTGAAGTTGGGCTTCGAATGTCAACCGGTTTTCCATTCCCAGCGTCTGCTGGCAGATCTCCATGGTGCGGCGAGTGAGATCGATGGCTTCGGTCATATCGTTCATTGCTGCCTGATTATTCGCAACAGTCAGTTTGGCAGCCAAAGTTCTCGGATCAAAAGGACCGAACCGCAACTGCCTAGCCTCTGCTATCTGACGCACAATATCGAGGCGCTTGCGATTCTCACCCGTCACGCTGTACAAGAAGGCTATATCAACCAAAACCTTCAAAGTGCGGTCATGCTCCGTGCCCAGTTCCTGCTTGTAGATTGCAAGAGCACGTAGGAGGTGCTCTTCCGCTTGCATATTGCGCGCGATCCGGAAGTAACCCAATCCCAGCGAATGGCGCACATCTGCTTCGGCCAAGGGATCATCAGATAATACTTCGGACACCTTGGGGCTGGCACGATCGAGAACATCGGCGATAGAAACTCGATCGAAATATCCGACTGGTGCCGTCGAAGAGATCACCTCCGCCAGAAAATGGCGGGCTGTCTCGACCCGGGCCGATTCCGCCTCGGCGCGCTGGCGCTCGGCGTCCACCTGAAGCCACAAAGTGGTTGTTATGGTGATACCGACGACAAGTAGAACGAACAACGCGGCTATCGAGCCCGTCAGCAACTTGTTGCGCCGGGCGACCACGCGGATTTGATACACTAGGCTGGGCGGTTTAGCGACAATAGCGTCACCTGCCAGAAAACGCCGGATATCCTGCGCGATACCGAACGTCGACTGATAACGTTGCTGGCGATCTTTTTGCAGGGCCTTGTTGACGATGATTTCCAGCTCATCGGTAATGGACTCAGTGTGGTCGCGCATCGATCGCGGCGGTGTTTCGCGAACCATTCGCGCCACTTCATGGATCGATTTTCCGAAAACATCGTAAGGTAGTGATCCGGCCAGCAATTCGTACGACACCACCCCCAAGGCATAGATGTCGGCACGAGTGTCGATATCACAGGGATCGTATTCGAACTGTTCGGGACTCATGTATGGAAGCGACCCGATGATCCTGCCGGTCTCGCTTTCAGTATCGGGACGAACGCTCTCTGCATCCGCTGCGTGGGCAATGCCGAAATCGATGATGCGCACGCGACCGTGCGAATCGACCAGGATATTGCTGGGTTTGAGGTCGCGGTGGACGATGCCACGCTGATGTCCGTGGTGAACCGCGTCACAGACCTGGAGTATCAGATCCAAACGCTGGGCGGTGGAGAGCTTCTTCTCACGAGCATAATCGGTGATGGAGCGGGCATTGGGGATGTACTCCATGGCGAAATACGGCAGCTGATCGTTGTCGATCCTATAGGAGCCTGCCTCGTAGATCTGCGCAATGCCGGGGTGGCGGAGGCGGGCTAGGATCTGCGCTTCATACTCCAGGCGATGAACCATGCTGTCATCGGCGATGACGCGCTTGACGACCTTGACCGCAACGGAGCGGCGTGGGTTTTCCTGGATCGCCTCGTACACGGTTCCCATGCCGCCGGAGGCAATGACACGCCGGAGGGTAAACTGCCCGATTCGTACCGGGTGTTCCGGACCGAGCCTGCTGCTCGAACCGTTTGAGCCAATGCTTGTCGGTTCGGTTAGTGGATCGTTGGGATCGTGCGGATTGTGGCTTTCGTTTTCTGAATACATATCCTTCATCACCTGCCACCGGGACTTAGGCTAAACGCTTGTGTAAAAATCCGTTGGCACAAGATAATCCTTATGCAGGATTAAACCAGTCTCATATTCTGAATTGATTGAAAGAGTCCCAATCGAAATCACAAGAAGATGTGGCTCAAGGAGTTGAGAATCGTGCCCTGATAGTGATAAAACTCTGAGACTCGTCCTGCACGGGACCCACTCTTGGTGTGCGTGAGGATGTCGTAACTTGCCGCCGCTCGCCGAACTGTGTATTACATATGGAATACTTATCAACGAGACCAGACAGGCCGCAGAGCCTGATTTTTTTAAGCGGAGACCACCTTCATGCCTCAAGATAAAAACGACGGCCTCAAGATTGGCGAGCTACCCGAAATGAGCATTGTTCCGCTGGAGACCGTCGATTTCCACGAGGAACCCGATACGGAGAGGGTGGCCGATCTTGTGGAGCGCTTCGGTGCTGACGGCGTGCTGAAGAATCCGCCGGTTGTGGCGAAGACAAACCAAGCGAGTCATTTTCTACTGCTGGACGGTGCCAATCGCATCACGGCCCTGCGCACTCTCGATTTCCCCCATGTCCTCGTACAGGTGATCGATTTCCTAGAACCAGGTTTGGTATTGTCTCACTGGCATCACGCCATAGAGCACTTGAGCGCGAATCAGTTGCTCGATCATGCTGCCACCATCGAGGGCGTAACCATCGCGAGGAAACAGAAATTCATGCCGGCCGAACCGCGGCTCCTCTGCGGCCTCACTTTTCCCGACAACAGCAAGACTATTCTCGAAGGGGCTGAGGATCTGGTCGTAAGGATGAAGCAGTTGCAGCAGTTCACGAGTTTCTACCACCGCCGCGCCACGATGGATCGCGTCAGTTATACCAACCTGAACCACCTGCGTCAGAATTACCCGAACTTCACTGCGCTTGTCACTTTTGCCCCTTTGACAAAGGACGATTTGCTTGCCCTCACTGCTGCTAGCACCAGGCTGCCAAGCGGTGTGACTCGCGTTGTGTTACCCAAACGGGCTCTGCGCTTCAACCTGCAACTGGACTTTTTACGCTCAGGTAAAACCACGGAAGAGAAGAACATCTGGCTAAGGGATACGATCCAGCGCATGATCGGTGAAAAGTGTATTCGTTTCTACCGCGAACCTACTTTCTTTTTTGACGAGTGAACGAGGTTCCGCCATGTCGGAACATGCCCGATTTTAAGGGAGGAAAATTCATGGCCGAGACCAAGATCCTGTTGAGCGAGAAAGAGATGCCGACCCAGTGGTACAACATCCAACCGGATTTACCCGTGCCTGCGCCCCCCGTGATTCATCCTGGTACGAAACAGCCGATCGGGCCCGATGATCTCGCGCCCCTGTTTCCTACGGCCTTGATCATGCAGGAGGTGAGTCAGGAGCGGTACCTGGACATCCCGGGTGAAGTGTTGGACGCCTACCACCTCTGGCGGCCGACTCCCCTCGTGCGAGCCCAGCGTTGGGAACGTGCACTCGAGACCCCCGCGAAGATCTACTACAAGTGGGAAGGCGTCAGCCCTGCGGGTAGTCACAAGCCCAATACCGCTGTCGCCCAAGCCTACTACAACAAGCAGGAAGGTGTTGCGCGTGTCACTACCGAAACCGGCGCAGGGCAGTGGGGCAGTGCGCTCGCTTTCGCCTGCAACCTGTTCGACATCGAGTGTAAGGTGTACATGGTCAGGGTGAGTTACGATCAAAAGCCTTACCGCCGCATCATGATGGAGACCTGGGGTGCCCATTGCGTGCCCAGCCCCAGCACAGAAACCCAGGCCGGCCGCCAGATCCTCGAAGCTGAACCCGATTCTCCTGGATCCCTCGGGATTGCCATCAGTGAAGCCGTCGAGGACGCCGCCACCCACCCTGACACGAAATACTCTCTGGGCAGCGTGTTGAACCACGTTCTGATGCACCAAACCATCATCGGCCTCGAAACGCTCGCCCAGTTCGAAAAGATAGGCGATTACCCCGATGTGGTGATCGGATGTGTCGGTGGTGGCTCGAATCTGGCGGGAATAGCCCTGCCATTTGTGCGGGACAAAATTGTCTCGCATAAGCCGATCCGCATCATCGCTGTTGAACCGACCGCCTGCCCCAGCCTCACCCGTGGGCTTTACCGCTACGACTTCGGCGATACTGCCTGCACCACCCCCTTGATCAAGATGTACACCCTCGGTCACGATTTCCGACCGGCTCCCATTCACGCAGGTGGTTTGCGATACCACGGCATGGCGCCCCTGCTTTGCCACCTTTACGAGCAGGGACTGATCGAGGCCGAGGCCAAGCACCAAAATCCCTGCTTCGAGGCCGCACTCAGTTTCGCACGCACCGAGGGTTTTCTGCCTGCACCAGAGACATCGCACGCCATCCGCAGCGCTATGGACGAAGCACTGAAATGCCGCGAGGCCAACGAGACCAAGACCATCGTCTTCAACGCCAGCGGGCACGGACACTTCGACCTGGCCGCTTACGAGAGCTACTTGCGTGGTGAGCTGGTAGATCATGAGTTACCCATTGAAGAACTCGAGCGCGCCCAGGGGAATTTGCCAGAGATTTAGACACTACTCGGGACCCAGCTTCGTCTTGACAATGTTGTGCCGACACCATATTCCAAAGGACAAGTTGGGATGGGTTGCAGTGCGTCTACTCGACCGCTTTCCCGTTTCCAAGGCCAAGCACGGGAAGTTTCATGGCCAACTTCACGACTCTCGATATTGTCTGGGCTGCCGCCTTCCTCGTGTTGATGGTCGGCGGTGCCTTCTTCTTCTACCGGCTGGCGCGCCGCTCCGAGAGCGATTTCTTCCTGGCTGGCCGCGGGCTCCCCTGGTGGTTACCCGCCTCATCCGTGTTCAGCACCCACACCGCGACCGACACGCCCATGTGGGTTACCGGCGTGATCTACGCCCACGGTCTGCGCGGACTCTGGTACACGTTTTTTACGGCCTGGACTGCCATCGGCGCCTTCGTCTCGGCACGCATCTTCCGTCGTTCCCTCGCTTATACCCAGGCGGAGTGGCAAACCCAGCGCTTTGGCGGCCTGGGTGCCGAGTTGCTGCGCGGCTGGCTGGCTGGCTGGCAGGTGTTCATGAACATGTTCATCCTCGGCTGGGTGGGCATCGCTATGGGCAAGGTTTGCGCGCTCGCCTTCGACTGGCCGGTGTGGGTCGGCCTCGTACTGCCGAGTCTGATCACAGCCATCTACACGCTGGCCGCCGGTTACTGGGGCGTGGTGATGGGTGACTTCCTGCAAGGGATCGTGGCCGTCTTCGCCATCGTCCTCGTGTCACTCGTCGGTGTAAGCGCTGCCGGCGGTCCCGCCGGCGTGACCGATCGCCTCGTCGAGATCGGCCAGCAGTGGCGCCTGGACGCCTTCGCCTTCACCGGCTGGTTCGATGGCGACTTTCCTATCGCCTGGTGGCTGACCATGTTGGTCATCGCGGTCATCGGTGGCTTCGGCATGGGTACGAGCATCGACTGGTACGTCGAGGCCCAGCGCATCCAGTCGGCGAAATCGGTCCGTGACGCGACCTACGGGTTGTGGGCCGGCGGGGCCGTCACACTGATCCGCAACGGCTTCTGGGCCGCGGGAATCCTCGCTTTCTTCTCGCTGCTGCCCAACATCACCGACGCCGCCGATTACGAACTCGGCTGGTTCCGCCTCGGCTTCGAACTCCTGCCATTCGGACTGGTCGGGGTGTTCTTCGGCGCTATTCTAGCCATCCATCTCTCCACCATCTCCAGCCACCTGAATCTGGGCGCGCTCTACTTCACCCGCGACATCTACCAGCGCTATATCAAACCCGAAGCCACGGATAAACAGCTCGTCTGGATCGGCCGCGCCTCGACCTTCGTCTTGCTGCTGGGATCGTTCTTCTACGGCCTGATGATGGAAGAGATCACCCGCTGGCTGATCTTCGCACTGTGGCTGATGATGGCGGGGATCTGGCTGCCCAATATCTTGCAGGTCGTGTGGTGGCGCTTCAACGCGTGGGGATACTTAGCAGGCTGGATGGCCAACCTCGGCGTGTCATGGCTGGTCGTATGGATATTGCCTGCTTTCGGTCTGATTCCCAAGCTACCGGATCACTTCCAGTTCTGGTTGCTGCTCGCCCTCGGTGCGGTGGTCTTCGTACCGGTCACGTTGCGCACGAAGCCCGAAAAGATGGACCAGCTGGTTCGCTATTATGTTATGACGCGCCCCATCGGCTGGTGGGGACCGGTGCATCGTGAAGCGATACGGCGTGGATTGATAAAGGAAGTTTCTGCTAAGCCGTCGGAGTCACGACCCCTGATCCGCCGCTCCTGGTCCCCCGAGCAGGCCAACGACTGGACCCGGGAGGACTGGATCGCCGTCATCCTCTCGCCGCTCGTCTTCGCCGCGCTGATGATCGGCGTGACCCAGCTGTTGCTCCTCCAGCCGGGCGGTCTCTGGCTGGTTCTCGGCGCCGTCCTCGGCACCAGTGTGATCTACTGGGTCATCGATCCCAAGCTACGTGCAGTTTCGCGGGAGTACGAAGTGCAGCAAGCGCACTACGTCGAGCAGCTCGAGCAGCGTATGCGTTGGCAGGAAGAGGAAGGGAGCTGAGATGGACCGCGGACTCGTCACACTGATCGGCATGAGTATCGCCTACGTGGCCTCCTTCCTCGGGCTGGGCCTGGCCTGGTGGAGCTGGCGCAAGCGGCAGCGAAAGGATGATTAGCGATGAACGAAGCCTTGCCTGTCAGCTCTCCTCTGAGCGGTGTGCTATGGACCTGGGTCGTGCCGGTCGGGCTCTTCGCCATCGCTTTCATCGCGACCTGGTTGCTCTACCGTCACTTCGCGAATCGAGGTGAAGATGATTGAGGATTGCATCAGACCAATCGGACTATCTACTTCTCTTTTCTACTTCGCTTTTCTACTTCTCCTTTTCAGATCGCGCGGGACTTGCTCTGGATCCGTTTTCGGGGACAGGATACATCCGTTGTCGGTGTGCAGTCGAGCATGCAGACTGTCCTTTGCTGTTCCGCTGGGAAGTTTTCAGAGCGGATGCTGGCTGATAACTACCTGCAAGGCAACGACCGCTGCGTTTTCCCGTATTGTTAATAACCGAGATATCGACCCAACCTTTCGCAATTCTCACGACACTCACGAGTATGAAGTACTCCAAGCAGAAGAACCGTAACGAGAAGAGCCTGATCGAGGCCATTGTCCGCGACGGAGACGAAGTCGCTTTCCGCCAGCTGTACCGGCGGCATACACCACGTCTGATGATGGTGGTCCAGCGGCTCTTGGCCGCAAGCGGGCGTGACGCGGAGGACGTGGTCCAGGAGACGTGGATCCGTGTCGTCGAGTGTCTGGACAGTTTTCGTGGCGAGTCGACATTTGCCACTTGGCTGACCGGGATCGGGGTGAACGTAACACGCAATCACCTGCGCCGGCAGGGTCGGCGTGATGCTTTCGCCTGGGAGACGGTTCCCGAGCCGCCCGCTCCCCAGCGCAACGGTGATGACTGCATCGACCTGGAACGCGCCATAGCACTCCTACCAGATGGTTACCGCTCTGTTCTCGTGCTCCACGACGTCGAGGGTTGGAAGCATCACGAGATTGCCGAAACCCTGGGTGTGGCTGTGGGAACCTGCAAGAGCCAGTTGTTCGCGGCCCGCCGCTGGATCCGATCCTATCTGGGCACGACGAATGAGGTGAAACATGAATGACGAGAACCTGACACCAGATGAACGCCGCGCTTACGCCAACCTGCCACGTGAGAGCCAACCGTCCGACCTTCTGGAGGAACGGACCGTCCAATCCTTGCGTGCGCGCGGACTCCTTGGGTCGCCCCGGCCAGCTGGCTTGATTTTGACGACCGGCTGGATGGCTACGGCCGCCGCCGTGGTCTGCGCCTTGCTGCTGGGTGCCTTCGCCCTGGGACAGTCGTTGGGTTCGCGGCAGACGGCAGAGGCGATGCTGGCTATGCACCAGCAGGACGGCGAGCAGGCGGTGAACGCGGTCCAGCAGGCTGGAGCGGTGTATCTGACTGCTCTCTCTGATTTGGTCCAGCGGGCCGCCAGCGAGCCCGCGGAGCAAAGAGACCAAGGCCGCGAGGCCGCCCTGCACTCGCTCTATCAGGTGGCGGATCAGATGGTACGCCTGGCGCCTGACGACCCGGTGGCCACCCGCATCCTGCAGGCATTCGAACAGGCCCGGAACGAGACCGGCCAGGACGGTTCCGAGAATCAGGTCATCTGGTTCTGACGTTAGTCTCTGATCGCGGCCAGATTGGTTCGAAAGAAAGGAACCCTATCATGAAAACTACTAATTTCGTTATCCGACTCTCTATGCTGATCACCCTACTTGCCCTGATTGCAGCCGGAGTCGGAGTATTGTGGCAGGGCCAAGGAACCTCTTTTGAATTTATTACTTTAAGGGGTGAAACCGTTATGATTTACGGTCAAGGACTATACCATTACGATTCTGTGTCTTATGCTGCCCAGGCTATCGCCCAGGATGTCGTTACCCTAATTTTGGGCCTCCCGCTTTTGGTTGGCGGCATCATCTGGACGCGCAAAGGCTCTCTCCGCGGCCAGCTGCTGCTAACCGGGACATTAGGCTATCTGCTCTACACCTATACCTCTTACACATTTCTCTCAGCCTATAACGCATTCTTTCTTCTATATGTAGCGCTCTTT
>Ga0209536_100016863_pt1 | contig 10371 bp, 9 predicted proteins | sample DeeMarSeWOR28_12_FD_187461 | JGI IMG/M metagenome (GOLD analysis project Ga0209536, IMG submission 187461) | Marine sediment microbial communities from White Oak River estuary, North Carolina - WOR-2-8_12 (SPAdes) (version 2) | ecosystem: Environmental > Aquatic > Marine > Intertidal zone >... | reverse complement strand
TATTAAATTGTTACTATTGCGTTCTTCGGCCTTCACCTTGTGGATTTCTCCCTGTTGTAGTTGCGACACTATCAGAATTATTATTCATTCTTTCAGCATCTCTCTCACGATTTTGCATTGTGTTTGCTCTAGCATCTGCTGCTTGACGAGCACCCAGAACAAGTGGTTCTTCTCCGCTTGGAATTTGTGGCAAATCAATCTCTGCTCTTGCTTCATTTGGAAGCATAATCTGGTTCTTGACATAACGCTCAAGAATCTGGGATTGTGCAACCTCATCAGTAAGAGTAAGTTCATTAAACTTAAGTTCGATAATATCTGTAAATTCAGAAATTACCTTAGCAATAACCTTTTCTAGGTGTCTTTGTGCTGGTCGTGCAACTTGCTCTTTGAATGTACGATCATTTGCAAGTGCAGCCGCTAGAGATCCAGATGTGCTTCCCAACTTAGAGAGTGGAACCTGATGTGCCATGAGGATATCATCACGGTTTCTTACTCTGTACTTCTCAAAAGATGCTTCCTGTACACCGTTTTCTACTGGATGCATCTCAAATTCTGGGTTTCTTCCTTCTTGATCAACTGGAAGTGGTACATAAAGTGTTCTGTGATTCTGCCCCTTAAGACCAGTTTGCAGGAATCTAAAGAGTCTATCCTGCGATTCACCGCTTAGTGCCGCTCCCTTTGTAACAACAATGTAACGAGGAACTGCCTTGTTCTCAAAATAATCAATGTTGTACTGTGCAGCCATCTGATCACCCTGCAAAGATGTATATGCAGAAATGATATCTGGAACACCGTAAAATGTGTTTAATGGTGAGTAAGACTTAAAATGAATTACTTCGTTTGGTCGATTATCATTGCTTACTGGATTTGGATTGGTAGCACCAAAGTTTCTAAAATAAACTACCTTACCGCCGATGATCTGAATATATCCGTCACGAATTCTACGAACACGCATCGTTGTAGATGGAATATGACCAATATATCCGATTTCCCCGTTTACCTTGCGACCAATCTCCATATATCCGTTGCCTGTTGCCTCAACATCTGTCATTATCTTTTCCATAATGTTGATAAAACTATCTTCGTCATTGCGGCTTTCTAGCCAATCTCTAGTTTGAACCTTTAATCTTTCAATTCTTTTCCTGGCTCTGTCTGCCTTACCCTTATCCTCTTCATCCTCAAGCCTCATCTTGACTGGGTTAGTGGCCTCAAACATATATCCAAGACCAACAATGTTCTCTACCTTAGCATCAATAGCGGCGTGGTTGGCAAAATTTGTATCATAAAAGTTTGCAAGTTCATATAGGTTGTATGGTGGAGTTATAACATCAAAAATTCCGTATCCGTTTCTCCATACCTCGCCTGGATTAATCTGCTTAGATCCAGTATCGTCTTCACCTACTGGACGTACCCCCGCAGCCTGAGCATATGATGGTGAAATTTGTCCCTGATTATTTCGTGGAACATCGTAAACCTTTTCCATCTTGTTTTCATTACGAGTTGTTCTACGCTTGAAGTTTGTGTCGATTCCATTAAAGGACTTTAATTCTTCCCATGACTTTGCAAATGGATCGTGATCGTTAAACTCGTTTGTCTTTTCAAGTCCTTCATCTTCAAAGGCTTGGATTTGATGATATTCCACTATTCGTCATTCCCATACTTTTTAATGCTTTGCTGTGCAGCATGAACTGCTCCCAAATCGTTGAGGTTTGGAATCAAGCCTTCCTTGAGTCTTTGCTTTTGTTCGCTGTACTCTTCATCTGTTGCTCTTTTAATTCCTGCATAAAACCACGCCTCGCCCTCTGGCTCACCATAGTGGGCAGCAGCCTTTCTTAGTTCTGCGATCTTAGAAATGTCGCCCTTCATGGCGGGTATGTTTAATAGGTTACCATCTTCATCTTTAAATAGATGACCACTTGGCAATCTCCAGAAGTACAAGCCCCAGTCGTACATCTTTGGCATCCATGTGGCTTTTGACTTGCCAAGTTCCGACTTTTTCTTGTTACTCATGGTCACAATTATACCAGACTATGCTGGTTTACCGCTAAATCGTGTCCATGATGCGCCAGAAAGTATCGTAAGTTGATCAGAATCTACACTTAATGATGTTCCATCATCGACAATTATTCTGTTTGTTCCAGCAAAAGCATCATATATATCGCTTTGTGTTAAATCGAATACCCTGCTTTCTGCAATAACCGCAACATCTCTCCAAGATCTATCTTCGGAGGTAGTTGGATCTACCTGCCAATATGACCAAACTAGGTTGCCACTTCCATCTTCTGTAAGAACTCTTAGCCAAATTCTTTGACTTGTTGCAATTCTTTCTCCCAGGCCTCTGGTTTCATAATAAGCAATGTTGTTGTATACCATTCCTCTATAAAGATTAAGATAGCCAATATAGTTATTAAATTCAAGTGGGTCATCAAATTCTATACCAATTGCATTCCATTGTCCCATTTCTATTATTGGATTCTTTACTGGTATACCGTTTTGATAGAAGGTCAAACGTTCTTCTACTATCTTGGTAGTTTTATCTCTTGCAGAAATAACTCCTCTATGTCCCGACGAATCTGCTGTTATAACAAATTCAATATTTCTATTTCTGCTTTCAATATTAAATATTTCATAGGGAACAAATGAGAATTTTGGGAAGTCATACTTACCCCATAATTGGAAAGATCCAATTCTTAATGAAGATCTTTGCTCCTGATTAATTGGCATAGCAATACCATATTCTTTATCATTTGTATAACTTCCTAAAACCTTAACTCCAGAACTGTCTGTTAGATATAAGTATGGGTACCTGCTCTTAGATATTCTGATTGGATTTTTTTCTTTATAATCAAGGTAGATTCCACTCTTAACGTATGGGTATAAGGGGATACCAGACTCTGTTTGAATGGGTGTAACCTGATTTCTATTAAGTGCCCTTGATGCAATCTCAAAATCCCTTACCTTTATGGGATTGCTAAGAATTCCTTTTTGATTTATATCAAAGTGAACTACCATCGCTATTTCATTAAAGTCTACATTTTTTGGTGGATATATAACAACGTCGTCTACAAATTCAAACTTAGTTTGATATGCACGGTATGGCTCTAGAGTAGTGTTTTCATCTGATGCATCAATAAAGCAGCAGTCAATGGTATCTCTTGTATATGGAAATTCTGAAAGTGGCTTGTTTGCTCCATCATATAGTGATTGGAATGTTAGATATGCTCTCAAACTAGACTTATCTGCATTTAGATAATACTGAACAATATTGTTATTCTTTAAATCATCATAATCCTGATATCCAGTAAGAATAGCATTATCTAGTGCCTCGTAACTTTTTTGAATTGGTACAGAATAATCAGACTTAAGTTCTGCATATGTCCATCCAAGATTTTGTACAACTTCTGAGACTCTTTCTGTGATAGATGGATATCCCATATTTATTTGTAAGTAGTCTAGATCATAGTATCTGTTGCCATCATAATCATTTACATAGCCAGCGAAACTGCTGAGTGGGAAATATTCTTCCCATTGTGCAGAAATAGAAATGTCTAGGAAAAATCTATTAAATCTAATTAAAGGTATAAGAGTGTAGGTGGCATAGTGATTTGTTAAACTTTCATATTCAAGGTAATCAACTGTTCCATTATTTAAGAATTTATCAGATATTTCTGTATTATTCTTTCTATTGGCAAAAGATATTGAATGAATTTTTCCAGTAAATGTATCTGTTCCATCTCCACCGATATATAGTTGAACATTGTTGGTTGATTTAAAGAATCTTGATACCTGATATCCAAAGTTCTCAACAAAGGTTTTTATGTTAAATCCAACAGCAAAGGAATATTCTCCAAGAGATATAAAACCAAAATTGTAGTCATAATCATATCCGTAATTATCAAACACTATCTCTACTTCTTGGGTTGTAATAACTTCACCATTAAACTCATAATATATGATTCCAGCCCTAAAATATATCTTTAGCGAATCTTGTGTATCGGTATTCTTAAACAACATTAGTGGCTGATATGGACCAGGATTTTTTACTGAGAACACTCCAAATACTGAGGATAGTCTGTCTATAATCCCTAATGAATCAAAGAATAGATATGAAGGCTGCGTCCATGTTGTACCCTCAGAAACATATGTGCTGGCAGAAACGTGTGGCCTAAAAGTAAAGAATTCATCACCTTCTAATTCGTTGACTGTTTTGTTGTCTTCGTATAATTGACCAACTGTTTTTTCTCCTATCACTATTTCTGGCAAAGAATAATTTGGAGATGAAATAGACGTTCTTGTTGCTGATAAATTATCGTAGTATCCAGCATTCCATAAATTGCTATCTGGATATGTTTTGTTTGTTGTGTATCCAGCATTAGAAAAGTTTATATATGCGTTTGTTCCTTTAAAAGAATCTGAAACGTTTTGTGGAGAGTTTGTTCCTTGACCCCAAACAAACCTTCTCTTTGCCGCCGCAACAGCCATCGGGTATGAATAAATAGAAACAGAATCAATCTCAAACTTAGTTATGTCTGAATAAGAATAAAACCCTATCCAATCATTTGTGCTTCCAAATTCTGTTGTATCAACATCGTAGTCAATATCAAATACTTTTTCACCATTCAAAATCATGCTTGCCGTATCATCCCTTATGACAATGTGAACAAGCATTGGCCTATACCAATCAGAAACTGGATGGGAGCCTATAGAGTTTCCTATTACTAGAGATAGGACACCATCTCTAACATATACCCCGTTGTCTGTATCTAGTGGTCCGAATATTCTTCTTGATTCTATTGTTTCTGGATTAATCCTCATCCAAAATTCTACTGTGTAGTTTTTGTATTTTCCATTTTCATGCAAGAATCCGTATCCAGGAAAGGCAATAGATGGGTTAGCACTGGCAGAAGTAATTATCTTTGTTGAATTTTGAGATCCAAACACCAATGGCATACCCTCGTTTACTGCCAAAAGCCTTCCATCTTCTACAAAATAATACCCAGAACTTTCTTGTATGCCATACTCAAATGCTGGAATTCCATCATATCCAAGAGTTGTGGATGCTGATTCCGCTCCAAGGGATAGATATGAGGTTGATTCTGACCATTGTCCTACCGCCAAACCATTCATGGTGAAGTCGTAGTTAACGCTTCCATCGTTTGCATACGCTCTAAAAATAAGTTGTGCAGATGTATCATCTAGTGGAACATCGAAAGTACCGCTTAGTCTTATCCATGTATTAAATCTTCTATCATAAGACTGTAAAGTATCTTCTACCCACGCCCCTGCAAAATTATCAAAGTATCTGTAACCAAACTCGTAATAATCAACATCTGTACAGTTTGTGTATATAAAAAAACTTAATCCAAAATTATCTTGGTATGAACTAAGATTGATTGGATTAAAAATAGTTTGGCTAAATGCTTCCGCTGGACCCGCTGAAGCGGTGGTGGTTGTTATGGTTGTAAAAACACTATCTTCAAAAGGTGCGCCAGTTATAACAGATGCTGTTGTTGCGCTAGCATTGTTTAATTGACTCCAATTTGTAAAATCTCTATCCTGGTCTGTGATTAGAGAAAGGAATGAAGCATCTTCATCTACCGCCCAGAGTGCTATAGGATGCTCTGAAAAAGCCTTTGTTGAGTATAGATTAGATGAAATGGTCATGTGTACCTCTAATCAATTATAGCAAAGGGAGGGTAGGCTCATACACCTACCCTCCCCGAAACCGACCTATTTAGGCGGTTGCCACAGAGGTAGAAATGTCTACTACATCGCAAGCCCCTGCCGTACAGGATAATTCCTGGCTGCCAGTGGTGCCATCCTCTGTCTCATATAATGTTAGCATATTCCAGTCGATGCGAGAAGGCATCTTCTTTAGCCATTCATCATATTGCTCTTTTGTGATTTCTTGGTATGGTGCTTGCTGATAGGTATGCTCTGATGCTGGAAGGAATGAAACTCCACCGATACTGTCAAAGTTATCAAATACCCAAGCACCTACATCAAGCCACTCGTCCTCATGGATGTTTACGGTAACTGATGGGTTGTGCTCTGTCCAATGCTCACGATATGTCTTCCAAATCTCAAGGTGATCAATCGCTGTTAGATCCTTTGTTACCACGGCATTCTTAGGAGCCTTAATGGGGAAGTAGAATACAGTTGTATCATTTGGCTTCATAACATCTGGCTCGTTTGGAATACCGCTCTCCTTTAGGAATACTGTTAGTGGATCTTTATTATCTCCACGAACTGAGCGAATGTAATATTCTGAATACCATGGGTGAATTCCACTTGATACCCCTGTTAACTGAGAAACTGTACCAGAAGGCTTTACGCAAGTAATAGAAGCAGATGGATTAATTCCCAGACCCTCTGCCTCCTTAGCATTTACCATGACGGCCTCTTCACGGAGGGTATCAAGAATGCCAGCCAACTTTTCTCCATTTGTAGCAGTAATCTTGTTGCCAAAAATACCTGTCAGAGAAACGCCAAGAAGCCTTTCCTCCTCGCAGTTATCTCTCCATGACTTACGGATATACTTAAAGTTAGTTAGTGTTGACTGCCATGTTCCAAGAACGGTGGCTAGGCGAATCTTTTCTGACAAATCCTCTACAGTATCGCTTGCCTCAATAACTACCTCAGTAAGATTGCAAAATTCATTTGGTCGTAGAAGAATCTCGCCACATGGATTTGTCCCCATTACCTTGCTAGAATCACGACGCTCAAACTTATCAATATGCTTGCGAACTGAATCCATATTGTAGATACCGCGTTCGCCAGACTTTGACTCATACAGGTTGCGCCATTCACGCAAGAACTGTGCAGTGTTTGGCTTTGCATTGTAAACAGCAGAATTGTTGGCAAGAGCGCGTTGTGGCTCTGACTCCCACCAGTTTCCACTCTTTGCCTTTGCCATTTCAAAGTCATCAAGGTTAGATAGTGAGATAAGTGCTGAACGACGAACGCCTCCAACAACAACTACCTCGCCAATCTTACACATAATGTCATGTGCCTCAACTGGCTTTAGTCTGCGTCCTGCTGACTTTCTAAAAATATCTACCGTAAACTGAAATAGGGAATGAAGTGGTTCTGGTCCTGATGCACGCCCACCAAATGTCTTGAGCCTCGCTCCTGCGGGACGAACCTTGGACATATCCCAGTTTGGAATCTGACCAGTTACAAGAAGTCCAATGAGTTCCTTGTATGCCTTTGCCCACCCCAACTTAGAATCTTCAACAACAATGGTGGTGGCTGTTGGGAAGAATTCATCGGCAACAACGGGAAGGCTGTCAACATATTTCTGCTCTACGCTGAAGCCAACGCCTGTTCCATTCATCAACACATACATGGCCTCATCAAAGGCTCTAAGGCTGTCTACAGCGATAAAAGAACAGTTGTATGCTGCGATGTTATCTCTTTCTAATGCTGGCCCTGCGGTCATGAGAGCACGCATAGAAGGCATAATCTTGTGGCTTAGTATTGCATCCTTTATCTGAGAAAAAATAATATTGTTTTCATCATAGTTATAGTTTTTAACTAGATGATCTTTCATAAAGTCTATATAGCGATCAACGGTCTCTCCCCACGTTTCCCGTCTACCCTGGCTTTCCATCCATCGTGCGTAACGGCTAATATGAATAAAGTTGCGGTATGGATCAGAGATAGATCCATTCTCGTCAATAAATGACATAAAAAACACTCTCCTATATTTTGATTTGATAAGTAAGAAGTATAGCACCGTTCTATGTGTCAATGCAATAACTCTAGTAACATTTTTGTAAAAGTTGTTGATTTATAAAGGTTTTTTGTTTTATAACAAAAAGATTACAAATATGTCATTTGTCCCCAGGTGAGGCTGCCTGGGTTGTTTCCTGGAAGCATCATAATTTGCCCCTGTGATGCATCTGATTTAAGAACAAGACCTATTTGTTGTGCATAGTTGGGATAAGTAGGTTGAGTATCTGTTAGACCTCCGCCAGATGCCGCGACATAAAGATAGTCTCCTAGACTATATAAAGATGTGTTAATGTCTGCATCAACAATTCCCACAATTACCATTTCCCCTGAATTTCCTGGCCCCATGTTAGATGCAGCAATTCCTATTGCTGGCATAGTGTTTAAATCTGCGGCATCTGACTTGCTTACTTCTGGTTCCCCTGAGACATAAATTCCAGAGATGTAGATTGGGTCTCCTACAGCAATAGCGGAAGCACTGCCGTTGTATACGGTTATTTTTGTATTGGGGGTCGTAAGTTCTGGAAGCAGTGCATCAATTGATCCAGCAAGATCCTGAATATCTCCAGCAACATCAACTGGGTCTGTTGCTTTGGGGTATGGAAGAGAATAATTAGACGTTGATCCAGTAGCCATAGTTAAATTATATCATTACCACTTATGTATTGGACACTGTTCATCAGCATTTAATAGTTTTACTTCAAGAAGGCACCCACATTGCATACACATACCTTCATTAAAAAACTCACAGGAGTTACATATATTTGTTCTGGCTTGGTGCATAAACTTAGATACACCATTTTTATAATATACGATTTCTTCTTCTACATCTCGTATTTCTTTATTCCAAGGCTGTGGTTCAATCATTGATGATTTCCAGTTCTCCCGAACCTTCAATCTTTAAGTCATCAATTAATGATTCTACCAAAATTTCATATGTGTAGTTTCCGCTTGGTAGGTTTGAATAATCTTTTATTGTAGCAACAACATAAATATTAAAATCCTGATCTCCATCAAAAACTAGTCTATTTTGATCATATCCAAATGCTAATTTTGTTATTTCATTATCACCATAGAATATTTTCATGCAGGAGTCGCCAGAAATATTAAACGTTACAAAATCTCCAGGGTTTGCTTTTTTCCATAACCAAGAAAAAGAATCTTGTACTCCTTTTTCAAAGGTAATCATTAGTTAACAATCCTTTGCCACTCATTCGTTCCAGAAGAGTATCCGCTTGGTGCTGGATTTAGTTGTGGACCACAGTTACATGGATATGGCTGCAAAATCCACTGGAAGTTTCCTTGAGCATCCGTTTGAGCAGCAGCACATTGAGAAATACATGCATAATAAAAGGTATATGGTTTTCTTCCAACAAGTGCTGTTGCTGTTGCCGTTAAACCTTTTGGACCTTTAGCGGCTACCGTACATTCAGTATCAGTTGACGATAAAGTAATTGTTCCATTGCTATCAATAGTTGCAGTTCCACTATTAGGAACTAAAATATAATTATTACCAGAACTATAGTTAGAAACATCAAATTTAGCAGTTGTATTATATGACATTGATGGCTTTGCAGGAATAAATCCTGCTCCTGCCGCCGATGTTGCTACCCTAGAACTATTAAGCACTTAGATCTCCTGACATTACCCATGTGTCTGCTGCTCGCTTGATAAGTGTAGCAAAAGACCATTGTGTACGCAACTTAAGACCTGGAGTGGCGTTAACAGTTACTCCTCCCGCACCAGCAACGGTTACCTGACCAGCACCAGTTTGTAGTAATGTAATGCTGCTTCCTACGGGGAAATCGACAGAAGAGTCTGCTGGAACAGTTAAAGAAATTGCAGAGCCATTATTTAATTCAACAATTTTATCTCTGTCTGTCAAAGCAAGCGTATATGTCGTTCCTGTTTGTTGATTATAAGCAAGAGTGGTCTGAAATTGTGTAATTGTTGCTTGATCTACTGTTCCACCAGTAACTGATGCACTATCAATTGTTCCACCATTTATGTCTGGTGAAGTTAAAGTCTTGTTTGTAAGAGTTTCTACTCCATCTAATGTGGCTGCATTTGGATCAGCAATTGGGGTCCAAGAACTACCGTCCCAATATTCAAATCTATTTACTGTTGTCCCAACTGCGTCCTGTTGAATAAAGGTAAGGAGACCTGTATTGGGGCTTGTTATTGCTGCCGAACGAGCAGCAGGATTAAGGAATGAATTAAATCTTAGTGTTGCTGTTAGCGCACCATCCACAACAACATTGTTAGTAAAGTTTTGAGCACCAGTCCATACATAATTTGCGGAGGTAGAAACACGACCTGAGATGGCATACCATGTATCGGTATCCTCATCATACATATATGCTGGTCTACCTGAGGTATCTATAGTTGCCATAAGTTTATTATATCATCCTTGAATTATTCAGAGGGTGGTTCTGGAGATACAAACTTTGTGCCGTCCCAGGTGTCACCAATGCCTGCGTACTTTCCACGGTCTTTCCCATTAACAGGATTTCCATTGTATGAAGTTTGAACCCAGGTTCCTTCTAGCCCAATGGAATTGATAAAATCTTGTCCAACCTTTTCAGATTCCTTGCCCTTTGAATCAAGAATGTCGTTGTTATCTATAACAATAACTTG
>Ga0209536_100016862_pt1 | contig 10371 bp, 5 predicted proteins | sample DeeMarSeWOR28_12_FD_187461 | JGI IMG/M metagenome (GOLD analysis project Ga0209536, IMG submission 187461) | Marine sediment microbial communities from White Oak River estuary, North Carolina - WOR-2-8_12 (SPAdes) (version 2) | ecosystem: Environmental > Aquatic > Marine > Intertidal zone >... | reverse complement strand
GCGGGTCGGCCGACGGACGCGCCACCGGGGACCGCCGATCATCTCATCGGTCGCGACGCGCAGATGGTGGAGATCTTCAAGCGCGTCGGCCAGGTGTCCTCGACCCGCACGAACGTCGTGATCCGCGGCGAGAGCGGGACCGGCAAGGAGCTGATCGCGCGGGCGATCCACGATTCTTCTCCATGGTCGGACCAGCCCTTCGTCGCGGTAAACTGCACCGCGCTTCCCGCCACCCTTCTCGAGTCCGAGCTGTTCGGGCACGTGCGCGGCTCATTCACCGGGGCCACCGCCGATCGGAAGGGTCGGTTCGCGATCGCAGGCCGGGGAACGATCTTCCTGGACGAGATCGGAGACACTCCGCCGGAGTTCCAGGCGAAGCTGCTGCGGGTGCTGCAGGAGCACGAGTACTACCCGGTCGGCGCCGAACGGCCGGAGCGGACGGAGGCCCGCGTCATCGCGGCCACGCATCGGAATCTGGAAAAACTGGTGGCGGCGGGACAGTTCCGGGAGGACCTGTACTATCGGCTCAAGGTCGTGGAGATCCGGGTACCGCCGTTGCGCGAGAGAATGGGCGACATCCCCCAGCTCGCGGAACACCTGGTCGCCCGGGCGGCCGTCGCCACCGGGGGGCGCCCGCTGGTCCTGGCGCCGGAAACCGTCGAATCGCTGATGTCGCACGACTGGCCCGGTAACGTGCGCGAGCTCGAGAACACTCTCACGCGCGCGGCCGTCCTGGCGACCGGCGATGTCGTGCGGCCGGAACACATCGAGGTGGGCACGATGCCTGGCTCGGATCCGCCGCGCCTCATTTCGCTGGAAGAGCTGGAGCGGGAGCACGTCGCTCGCGTGCTCGAGGCGACGGGCGGTCACAAGTCCCGCACGGCGGAGATCCTCGGCGTGTCCCGACCACGGCTCGACCGCATGATAGAGCGATTTGGTCTCGCGCCACTGCTACCGGATCGCGCGGATCCGGCCGGCGGACGATGATCCGTCATCTCTCCTTCCGGTTCCGCATCCTCGGGCTCGTGCTGGGCGTCGCAATCGTGCCGCTGGTCCTGATCGGGGCGTTCCTGCTGTTGGGCGCTGCGCGATCGGGAGAGGAACTGCTCTCACAGCGTCTCGCGAGGGCCGCCGAGGAATCGAGAGGTACCCTGATCAGTCGGTGGCTTCCCCTGCGTTCGATGCTCCTCGATGTCTCGGAGTGGCCCGAGATCCGTCAGGAGGTCGAGGAAGGCGACGGGGAAGCACTAGTGGCGAGGCTCGTGGATCTGGATCCGCGCATCCGCCAGGTGAGCATTCGCGCAGGATCCGGGGAACGGCTGTTCGACTTCGATCGAGCGAGGCTCCCACCCGAACAGGGCGGCCAGCCACCGGCCCCGAACCCTCTGATGCGGGTGACGTTCGCGCTGTTCGGAGTCGAGCCGGCAGGAGCGGCGATCGACTTCGGCGTGGAGGGAGACCTGCTTCTGCCCGCAGATGTTCTTCCGCCGTCCACGGCGGGAATGGTCCTGACCCTGCTCGATCCCGCGACCGGCTCTTCGCTGCTTCCCATTCCGCTGGATGCCTACGTCATCCGGGAGGGTCGCTTCACGTGGGGAGGCGAAGAGTGGCTCGCCTCCATCCAGGCCTTCGAGGACCCTCCCGTGCGACTCGTGCTGGCCGCGCCGCTGACTCCCTACGTCGCCCCGTTCCGACGATCGGTGCGCAACGGCGGGTACCTTCTCGCGGCCGTCGCTCTCGCAGGACTGCTGGCGGCCATCGTCCTGACGTCGCGGATGACGCGATCCCTCCGGGCGCTGGTCGGGGGAGCCGAAGCCGTGTCTGCGGGAAACCTGTCGCACCGCATCGGCGGGCCCGGCGCCGACGAGGTCGGCCGGGTCGCCGAAGCCTTCAATCAGATGACGGAGAGCCTGCAGCGCACCCTCATGGAGAAGGCGAGCCGCGAGTCGCTGGCCGCCATGGGGGAGTTCGCGGCATCTCTGGCTCACGAAGTACGCAACCCGCTGACGGCGGTGAAGATCGACCTGCAGAGCCTGCAGGAGAAGCTCGCCGGTGACGAGACTCTGACCGTGCCGCTGCGCCGGGCGCTGGAGGAGATCGACCGACTCGATGCCACGGTGGGGGATGCCCTGTCCGTCGTGCGTCGGGGCGAGGAAGACAGCGTGTTCCCCGTTCGACAGCCGATTCAGGCCGCTGCTCACTCGGCGGGCCCCGCGTTCTCGAAGGCCCGTGCAAGCCTGGAGGTGATCGGGGAGAACGAAGAGATCACGGTGCGCGGGGACGCGTCCGGACTCGAGCAGCTCTTCCTCAACCTGCTGCTCAACGCGGCGGAAGCCCTCCCTCGAGGAGGCCGCGCGACGATCGGTGCACAACGGGAGCGCGGCTCCGTTCTCGTGTACGTCGAGGATGACGGCCCGGGAATCCCGGAGGCGGTGCGGGAGCGGATCTTCGAGCCGCTGTTTTCCACCAAGGAGACGGGAACCGGGCTGGGCCTGACGATCTCTCGGAGGATCGTCCAAGCGCACCGGGGCGACCTGATCGTCTGCGACTCAGAAGCCGGCGGAACGCGTGTCGAGATCCGCTTTCCGCTGGCAGACCCGGACATGTCCCCGAAGCCCACCGTGTAACGGTCCCGGTCTGGAATCGTAACGCAGGATTGCATAGCCTCTCTCGTCGAAACTTGAGGTAAAGTCCGTTATATATATTCTCTACATATACTTATGAAATGTGAACGGGTGCGGTATGGGGCGTGCTACGGGAGTCGACGAGGGCGCGAATTACAGAGTCCTTTCCGCTGTCCCGGTCGTCGGTCAACCGGCGACCTTCCCGATGGGAGGAAGATCATGTTCAAGCTTCGTATGGGACTCGTGCTGACCGTGTTGTTCTCGACGGTGCCGCTGGACGCCGATTCAGCGCTCGGCCAGCAGGCGGCGGGCGATGACGAAGTGGCGGTGCAACGGGTGTGGGTCGGAGAGGACCCGTCTTTCGGTTTGATGCGTCCTTCGCCGGACGGCCGCTACGTGACCCAGGGCTGGTACAAGTGGGACCTCGGCATCATCGATCTCGTGACCAGGGAGCGCAGGGTCTACGGGATGAAGGACGAGGACCTGAGCGAGGACCCCGGCTGGTCCTACCGCGCGTTCTACTCGCCGACGGGTGATGAGATCGCCGTCGCCTGGCGTGAGTGGCGGGAAGAAGAGGACACGGGGCCGGCCGGCATCAGCGTTCGCATCGTGCCGGCGGTCGGCGGCGAGCAAAGGATCGTGCTGCCCGCCGATGGCGATCGGTGGCTCGATCTCAGGGGCTGGTTCCCAGACGGCGAGCACCTGCTCATAGAGACGTGGGGTCCGAGCCGGACCGGATTCGAGAACTACTGCTTCTGCCGGCTCCGGGTGTCGGACGGTGCGCTGGAGCCGATCGGAGACCTGACGCGGGAAGACGTCGGCGCGCAGCTGTACGGGTTTTCGCCGGACAGCCGCCACGTGGCCTTCGCCAAACCCGGTGCCGACGGTACGCGAGACCTGTTCGTGCTCGACACGAACACTGCGGAGGTGCGTCCCTTACTCGAAGGGCAGGCGAGCGACCGCTTCATGGGGTGGGTTCCCGATGGGTCCGGACTGGTCTTTCTGAGCGACCGCGGTGCTACGAGCGGGATCTGGCTGCTTCCGCTCGGGGTGGACCTCGAGCCGGGAGAGCCGCGGATTCTGAAAGCAGACGTGTGGGGCGCCGTGCCCCTCGGAATGTCCCACGATGCTGCCTTCTACGGCGTCACAGTGGGGTATCCGCAGGTCTACACCGGCGCGATCGACGTCGAGAACGGCGGCTATCTGGTGCCCCCCGGCCCCGTCCAGCCGGCGAGTGAGCCACGAAGCGGTCGCGGCGAGTTCTCACCCGACGGACGCTACCTGGCCTACACGGTCACCCGTGGGGCCGACGGATTCGACGTCGTAGTCCGCGCGGTGGGCGGAGACGATGTGCGGGAGTTTCGCACGAGTATCCTCAAGAACCCGATCGGCTGGACGCCCGACAGCCGCGGCGTTCTCCTCCACGCAAGCGCGGGTGGCGACGTCTGGGTCGAGCGCCTGGATCTCGCGACCGGCGAGTTCGAGGAACTCAACCGTCACGAGGGTGCGAACCGCCCGGACCCCGACGTGCAGGTCGCGCACGACGGCCGCACGATGTTCAAGATCGAGCCGCTCGAAGATGTCAGCGGGTGGGTGGGAAACCCCTGGGAAGATGAACCCGCGGCAGGCCTGTTCGAGCTCGGGATCACCGATGATTCGAAGCGGCTGATCGCACCCGTGCGCTTTGCGGGACGGCCGCGCCTGTCTCCGGATGGCCGCACGCTCGCCGTGCTGGAAGTGGATCGGGGAGGTCTGCAGACCGGCAGCCTGTACACGATCCCGGTGACGGGCGGGGAGCCCACCACGGTGCTCGAATTCGAGGGCGACCTGACCGTCATGGGACAGGGACTCGGCTGGCGCTCCGGGGCCCATTGGACGGCCGACGGCCGGTACCTGCTGTTTCAGCACGAGGGCTTCCTGAAGAAGGTCCCGGCGGCGGGCGGCCCGGTCGAGACGGTCATCGACTTGCCCGAGGGGGAGCACGGGTCCCCTGCGAGCGGCTTCCGACTGCACCCGGATGGCTCTCGATTCGTGGTCGACGCGGGTTCCGAGAAGGGCGAGATCTGGATGGTGAAAGGTCTTCCCGGCACCCGGGATTCGCGCGCGAGCGGCGACTGAAGAGTCATGGACCCGACGGGGGGCCGCCCGGCCGTGCGGGCGGTCCCTTTCTCTTTCCGGCGATCGAGGAGGCGAAATGAACCAGACGATGTTGGTGCAGTTCGGCCCGCTGCTCGACATGCTCGACCCGGTACTGCACGTCGCGGCAGTCGCCTTCCTCGTGCTCTTCGCCGTCGAGGCGGTGATACTGGTGGGTAATCTGGCGGGCCTGGAGCGGAAACCGCCCGCGGGGAGCTGAGACGGCTGCCGAAGCCGGCGGTCGCACGCCTGATCTCCCGACTGTTCGGGAACTTGCCCGCAAGCGCCGACCCCGGCGATCTTCGCGCCCATGAGTTCCGATTCAGGGCTGACGAGATTCTTCGCCGAGCTGAAGCGCCGCCACGTGTTCCGCGTGACGGCCGTCTATGGCGCCGCGAGCTTCGCCATCCTGCAGGCGGCCGACATCCTGTTCCCGCGCATCGGCCTGCCCGACTGGACCGTGACGCTCGTTGCCGCGCTCGCGCTGGCCGGCTTCCCGCTCGCCCTCGTGCTGTCCTGGGCGTACGAGCGGACGGCCGAAGGCCTGAGGAAGACCGACCCTGCAAAGACGGGAGAGCTCGAGGCCATCGCGGCGCAGCCGGCCGCGAATCGATGGCCGCTCGGACTCGCCGCACTCGGAGGGATCGTCCTGCTCGGACTCGGGGCCTGGTGGGTGCTCGGCCGCCCGGATCCCGTCGAGGCGCAGAGTTACGACTCCATCGCCGTGCTGCCGTTCGTAAACATGACCGGCGATGAGGAGAACGAGTACCTGGGAGACGGCCTTGCGGAGGAGCTGCTCAACGCGCTCGCCGGCCTCGAAGGTCTCAAGGTCGAGTCCCGAACCTCTTCGTTCGCGTTCAAGGGGTCGAGCCTCGGGGCCACCGAGATCGGCGACTCGCTCGACGTCGCGACCGTGCTCGAGGGCAGCGTGCGGGGCTCGAGCGACCGCCGGCGCATCACCGCCCAGCTGATCGACGCGCGGGACGGCAGCCACATCTGGTCGGAGACCTACGACCGGGCGGAGGCGGACCTGCTCGACATCCAGGACGATCTCACCGAGCAGATCACGGAGGCCCTCGCCGTGCAGCTGGCGACGGGGCAGGTCGGGGAGCTCGCCCGCCCCGGAACGGAGAACCCGGAAGCGTACGACTACTTCCTGCAGGGCCGGTACTTCTGGAACAAGCGGACCCCCGGCGACCAGGACATCGCGGTGAGCCTGTTCGAGAAGGCGATCGAGCTGGATTCGAGTTTCGCCCCGGCCTACGCCGCGATCGCCGACGCCCGCGTCGTCCCCTCCGGCTGGGTTCCGGATCCGACGACCGCGCTGAACGAGGCGGAGGCGTATGCCCGGATGGCCCTCGATCTCGATCCGGCTCTGGCGCAGGCCCACGCGGCGCTCGGGCTCGCCCTGGCGTTTCGCGACCTCGACTTCCGGGCCTCCGAAGCGAGCTTCCGGCGGGCGATCGAGCTCGATCCCGGGTACGCCACCGCGCACCAGTGGTACGCGGAGCTGCTGTCGGCGATGGACCGTCACGACGAGGCGGTGGCCGAGTCGCGCCTGGCCGAGTCGTTGGACCCGACGCCGATCATCCGCTGGAACGTCTCGCGCACCCTGTACCAGGCCGGGCGCTACGATGAGGCGATCGCCCAGGCCGATGCGATCGTGGAAACGGATCCCGGCAGTCTGAGGATGACGCAGGCGTACAAGCTTCTGTCGCTGCTTGCGCTGGCGGAGTACGACGCCGCGCTCGACATCCTGGAGCAGAGTGGAGCGCCGTCGTCAGCGGTCCGCGCCATGCGCGACTCCCTGGCCGCGCTCGGTCCCGAAGAGATGTCGGCCGCCTTCGCGAGGATGGCGGAACGGCTCCGGGCCCCGGCGCCCGGTGAGGGCGGACGGCCTCTGCAGGAACAGGCGGAAGGGCAGGCGTTCGATGTGGCCTGGAACTGGGCGCTCGCCGACTCGGACCGGGCTCTCGATTACCTGGAAATCGCCGGCCGCCATCCGGATTCCGTGAATGCCCGGGTGACGTGGTTCGAGGTCCTTCAGGATCCCGTGTTCGACCGGCTCCGGGACCACCCGAGATATCTCGCCCTGACCGAGGCGTTCGGTCTCTGAGCCTGCGCGTCGCGTCACGGCCCCACGCCGACGGTTTCCTTGCCCCGCGCCGCCTGCCGCGGCGATCTTGGCGGCCATGTCCGATACTCGCAGCTACCAGCGGTTCTTCGCCGAGCTGAAGCGGCGCCGCGTCTTCCGCGTCGCCGCCGTATACGGGGCCGTGGCGTTCGTCGTGCTCCAGGTCGCCGACATCATGGTGCCGGCCCTGGCGCTTCCCGATGCATTCATGCGCGGGCTCGCACTGCTTTCGATCCTCCTGTTTCCCGTCGCTCTCGTGCTCGCCTGGGCGTTCGAGGTCACCCCGCAGGGAGTGAAGCGGACGGACGATGCGGACGCCGGCGAACTGACCCAGATCATCGAAGAGCCGGTGGCCGCACGGTGGCCGTCCGGCCTCCTGGCGCTCGTCGGCATCGTGGCTCTGGCGGTCGCGACGTGGCTGACCCTCCGGCCCGGCGGCGACGGTGCAGTGGACTCCGCCGCGCCCGCCGCTTCCGATCCCGCCCTGGGCACGGACGTCGCGCCCGGGGATGCGGAGAGTCGCGGCATCCGGCTGGCCCTCGCCGATCCGGAGGACGCGCGGCCCTCGATCGCCGTGATGCCGTTCGCCGACCTCAGTCCCGAGGGGGACAAGGAGTACATCGGCGACGGGATGACCGAAGAAATCCTCAACGCCCTGTTCAAGATCCGGGGCCTGCGGGTCGCGGCCCGCACCTCCACCTTCGCCTACAAGGATGCCAGTCCCTCCTTCGACACGATTCGTGAAGACCTGGGCGTGGACGCGTTCCTGGAGGGGAGCGTGCGGACCGATGGAGACCGCCTGCGGATCACGGCCCAGCTGATCGAGACCGAGGACGGATTCCACCTGTGGTCGGAGAGCTACGACAGGACGCTGGATGACATCTTCGCGATTCAGACGGAGATCGCCGAGGCGATCGCCGGGCAGATGAAAGTCTCGCTCGGGGTCACGGATGCATCGGCGCTCGTGGCCGCCACCGGGGACCTGACGGCGTACGACCTCTACCTGCAGGGCCGGGCCCGGATGCGGGCCCGCGGCCCGGGGGTGGCGGAGGCGATCGAACTGTTCGAGGCGGCAGTCGCGCGCGATTCGTCGTACGCCCCGGCGTGGGCGAGTCTCGCGGAGAGCTACACGCTGCTTCCGCATCACCAGGAGACGTTTCCGGATTCCGCGGGCTGGGCCGGCGCCTTCGCCTCGGCGGAGACGGCCGCGCGTCGGGCCCTGGCGCTGGATCCCGACAACGCGTCCGCCAGGGTGGCGCTCGGGAGCATTCGTCGGGACTCCTGGGATTGGGATGCCGCCGGCGAGCAGTTCGCGGCCGCGCTCGAACTGGACCCGGACAACGTGGAGGCTCAGCATCAGTACGCCGAGTACCTGTTCGGACAGGGACGGATCGCGGACGGACTCGAGGTCGCGCGGCACGCGCAGCAGCTGGATCCGCTCTCCGGAATTCGCCAGTTGATCGTGGGCTGGGGCGAGTTCCTCGACGATGACTGCGAAGCGGCTCTCGCCACGGCCCGCACGGTGTATGAGCTGCAGCCCGAGCTCCGGGCGACCGGACTGCTCCTGTGGCAGTGCGGGCTGTTCACCCGTGACTTCGACGCGACCGAGAGTCTGGCGCTCGAGCGGTTCAGTCCGACGGCGGAGGACTCGGCGCTGGTTCGGGAGGTGTTCGCGGCGCTGCGGGCCGGGGACCCGTCGCTCATGCCGCAGGGAGTGGAAGACCTGCCGCCGGTGCCCGAGGCCTGGATTCTGGTCGGCGACACGGCACGCGCGTTGCGAGAGCTGGAGGAACTGACCTTCGATCCGCCCTTCATGGTTCCGTACCTCCTGTGGACGCCCATCTGGGACCCGCTGCGTGACGATCCGCGGTATCTGGAAATGCTGCGTCGCCTGGACCTGGAGGGTCACGTCCCGATCCGCACGGAACGCTGAGGCGTGAGCGATTCGCCGCCTCCAGCGTATCGGCGGTTCCTCGCGGAACTGCGTCGTCGAAAGGTCTTTCGCGTGGCAGGCGTCTACGGAGCGACCGCGTTCGTCGTTCTCCAGGTGGCGGACCTGCTCGGCGAGGGCCTGCGGCTGCCCGATACCTTTCTGACGGTGGTCACCGTACTGGCCATCATCTGCTTTCCGATCGCGCTGGTGCTCGCGTGGGCGTTCGAGCGGACCCCGGACGGCATCACCCGCACCGACGTGCTCACCTCGGGCGAGGTGGACGAGCTCGCCTCGCTGCCGGCCACCCGGCGCTGGCCCTCGGGGATCGTCGCGGCGATCGGGATCTCGATGTTCGCGATCGGCCTGTGGCTGACGCTCGATCGACCGGGAGCCGCCGCCGGGGACAGGGCGGCATCCATGACGGCCGGGTCCGAGGTGGTATCCGGAGCTCCGGGAATCGCCCTCGGTGAACTCGAAGTCCCGGCCGCCTCGATCGCGGTGCTGCCGTTCGTCAACATGAGCGACCGGCGGTCCGACGCATACTTCAGCGATGGCCTGGCTGAGGAGATCCTCAACCTGCTCGCCCGGTCTCCGGACCTGAAAGTGACGGCCCGCACGTCTTCGTTCGCGCTGCGCGACGAGCAGGAAGACGTCCGCCGGATCGGGGAACTGCTCGGGGTGGCGTACGTCCTCGAGGGGAGCGTGCGCAGGGCGGGGGACCGGGTTCGCGTTACGGCCCAGCTGATCGACGCAACGGACGGGTTCCACGAGTGGTCGGAGACGTACGATCGGGAGCTGGTGGACGTGTTCGCGATCCAGGACGAGATCTCGGCCGCGATCGCGACGGCCCTCCAGGTCACGATCGCCGGGGGAGAGACTCCGGCGGTAGCGCAGCGAAGGACCGACGACCTCGAGGCCTACGACTATTACCTGCTGGGTCGGCACGCCTGGGCGTCGCGCACGTCCGAGGGGATCACTTCCGCCCTGGGGTACTTCGAGCAGGCGATCGAAGCCGACCCGGACTTCGGCCTGGCGTATTCGGGGCTGTCCGATGCCCTGGACGCCTATGCGTACTTCGTCAGCGGCGATTCCCGTGAGGTCGTGGATCGGGCGCGTGCGGCCGCTCTCCGGTCCGTCGAGCTGGCGCCGGACCTGGCAGAGGGCCACGCGAGCCTCGGCCTGATCGCGATGGAGTTCGACTGGGATCTGGGGGAAGCGGAGCGCCTGTTCAGCCGGGCGATCGGGCTGAACCCGGGGTACACGCCCGTATGGCACTGGGCGGCGGACGCGGCCGTTCTCGTCGGGGACACGGAGAGAGCGATCGAGCGTGCCCGCCACGCCGTGCAGGTGGATCCGATGTCCCAGATGACCTGGTGGGCGCTGGGCACGGCGCTCGCCGTGAACGGTCAGCTCGACGAGGCGCTCGTGGCGACGCGGCGGGCTGCGGACCTGTCGCCGGGCGCAGGGGCGATCAACAGTACGAATCTGTTCCTGGCGCTGCTCGCCGAGGACTGGACGAAGGCTCGGGGGTTCGCCCCGTACGC
>Ga0209536_100016861_pt1 | contig 10371 bp, 11 predicted proteins | sample DeeMarSeWOR28_12_FD_187461 | JGI IMG/M metagenome (GOLD analysis project Ga0209536, IMG submission 187461) | Marine sediment microbial communities from White Oak River estuary, North Carolina - WOR-2-8_12 (SPAdes) (version 2) | ecosystem: Environmental > Aquatic > Marine > Intertidal zone >... | reverse complement strand
AGGGCCCCGTAGACCTGGCCGTAGCCGGCGCTCTCGTCGCCGCCGACCAGCACCTGGATCTCCGGGTTGCGGCGCACGATGGCCGAGACCACGTTCACCAGCGACTCGGGGTCGATCAGGCCGCTGCTGGTGCCGTCCAGGTCGCCGCCGGCGTTCAGATAGAGATCGCCGTTCTCGAGCACCGTGACCACCATGGGCTCATTGCTTTCCTGCACGTCCATCGGCTCCGCGTCGGCCTTGGGCAGTTCCACCTCGACGCCCAGGTTCAGCAGCGGCGCCGTGATCATGAAAATGACCAGCAGCACCAGCATCACGTCGATGTACGGCACGACGTTGATCTCGGCCATCGGGCGGCGGCGCGCCTTGCGGGTCTCCACGGGCGCCTACTCCTCGCGCAGCAGGTGCGCCTGGCGCTGCAGGATGCTGGAGAACTCTTCCTTGAAGTTGTCGTAGCGTGACTCCAGCCGCTCGACCTGGTTGGAAAAGCGGTTGTAGGCGATCACCGCCGGGATGGCCGCGAACAGCCCCATCGCGGTGGCGATCAGGGCCTCCGAGATGCCGGGCGCGACCATCGCGATGGTCGCCTGGTTTACGTTCGCAAGCTGGTGGAATGAGGTCATGATGCCCCAGACGGTGCCGAACAGGCCGACGTAGGGGCTGGTCGATCCGACCGTTGCCAGGAAATTGAGGTGATGTTCGAGTTCCTCGGTTTCCCGGGTCAGCGCGATGCGCATGGAGCGCTGCGCCCCTTCGACCATGGCGTTGGGCCCGATGCGCCCTTGCTGGCGCATGCGCAGGAATTCCGAGAAACCTGAATCGAACACCTTCTCCATGCCGCGCGTCGAGCGGTGGCTGGACTCGATGCCTTCATGCATGGCGGTGAGATCGGCGCCCGACCAGAATTTTTCCTCGAAGGATTCGGCTTCCTTTTCCGCCTCGGCCAACACCTGGCGCTTGCGGAATATGATCATCCACGAAGCCACCGAGGCGACCAGCAGCAAGAGCATCACGCCCTTGACCAGCCACCCGGCCTGCATGATCAGTTGCCAGACCTGTAAATCGTTATCCATTTTGCAGCACCTTGTTGATCCATGCCGGCGGCCGTGCCGGCTTGTGGCTGCGCGCATGAAGCATGGCCAGGGTCAGTTCGGCCGTCGCCACCAGCACGTCATCCGATTTTCTTGTCATCCGCTGCCCGAACCCCTGCCTCACGCCCTTCAGCCAAAGCAGTTCGCAGGTCACCAGCAGTTCATCGTCCAGCCGGGCCGCCTGCCGGAACGCCACGTGCATGTCCAGCACCACCCAGATCAGCCCGTGTTTCTCCTGCAACTCGGAATTGCGCACGCCGAGGTCGCGCAGCATCTCGGTCCGGGCGCGCTCGAAAAAGTTCAGGTAGCGCGCATGATAAACGACTCCGCCGGCGTCGGTGTCCTCGAAATAGACTCTCAATGGCCAGACAAAGGGCGTCCTTTTTAGTTCCGTCATGGCCTGCCGCCCTCGAAATGCCGCACGACGCGATACCGCTACTTGCCTGCGAACAGATCGCTGCCGCCGGCGCCGCGCGGCGATTCCAGGCCGAACAGCCGGTACGCCCGTGAGGTCGCCATCCGCCCCCGCGCCGTGCGCGTGATATAGCCCTGCTGGATCAGGAACGGCTCGAGCACGTCCTCGACGGTGCCGCGCTCCTCGGACAGGGCGGCCGCGATGCTTTCGACGCCGACCGGCCCGCCGTCGAAGTGTTCGATGATCAGCCTCAACAGTCGCCGGTCCATGGTGTCGAAGCCCTGCTCGTCCACCTGCAACATCTCCATGGCCGCGGCCGCGATCGAGAGGTCGATGTAGCCACTGCCCTTCACCTCGGCATAGTCACGCACGCGCCGCAGCAGCCGGTTGGCAACCCGCGGCGTGCCCCGCGACCGTCGCGCGATCTCCATGGCGCCTTCATTATCGATACCAATCTGCAGAATTCGTGCCGAACGGGTGACGATCCGGGACAATTCCTCGGCGCTGTAGAACTCCAGACGCTCGACAATGCCGAAACGGTCGCGCAGGGGCGAGGTCAGCAGGCCCGCCCGGGTGGTGGCGCCGACCAGGGTAAAGCGGGGCAATTCCAGCTTGATGGACCGCGCCGCCGGCCCCTCGCCGATCATGATGTCGATCTGGAAATCTTCCAGCGCCGGGTACAGGACCTCCTCGACCACGGGAGACAGGCGGTGTATCTCGTCGACGAACAGCACGTCGCCGGTCTGCAGATTGGTCAACAGCGCGGCGAGGTCGCCGGCTCGCTCCAGCACGGGGCCGGAGGTTTGCCGCAGACGCACGCCGAGTTCATTGGCCACCACGTGCGCCAGCGTGGTCTTGCCGAGCCCCGGCGGCCCGAAAATCAGCATGTGGTCCAGGGCGTCGCCGCGGCGCCGGGCCGCCTCCAGGAAGATGCTCAGCTTCTCGCGCATGGCCGGCTGGCCCACGTATTCGTCCAGCGTCTGCGGCCGCAGGGTGGCCTCCACCTCCACGTCTTCGACCGAGTCGGTGGGAGCGATGATGCGTTGCCCGGCTTCGCTCATCAGGGCCTCACCATGGCCTGCAGCGCATGGCGGATGATCTCCTCGACCGCCATGTCAGGCTGCGCGACGCCTCTCGCCATGCGTCCGGCCTCCTGCGGTTTGTAGCCGAGGGCGATCAGTGCGTTGGTCGCTTCGCCGAGCGCCCCGCCCGCCGGCGCCGGGCCTCCGGACGCCGCCAGGGCCGCACCGGCCGGCAGGTAGTCGAGCTTGTCCCGCAGTTCGATGATGATCCGCTCGGCGGTCTTCTTGCCGATACCCGGCAGGCGGGTCAGCGCGGCCGCATCGCGCTCCGCGACGTAGCGCGCCAGTTCGTCGCCGCTGGCCCCCGACAGTATGGTCAGGGCCAGCTTGGCCCCAATGCCGCTGATCTTCAGCAACTGGCGGAACAGGCTGCGCTCCGACTCGCTGCCGAAGCCGTACAGGGTGTGCGCGTCTTCCTTGACCGAAAGATGCGTCAGGATCACGACCGGCTGACCTGTCTCGGGCAGGTCGTAGAACACCGGCAGCGGCGCTTCGACTTCATACCCCACGCCCGCCACGTCGATGACCAGCAGCGGGGGCTGCTTGGAGATCAGGGTTCCTGCCAGGCGCGCGATCATCGGTTTTGAAGTGCCTGCATGCGGCTCAGGGTCTGCTGCGTGTGCTGGTGACATAATGCCACAGCCAGTGCATCGGCGGCGTCCTCGGCGGGCGTCTCCCCAAGTTGCAGCAGCACGGTGACCATGTGCTGGACCTGGACCTTGTCCGCGCCGCCGCGGCCGACGATGGCCTGCTTGACCGAACGGGGCGAATACTCGGCCACCGGCAGGCCCATGGAGATCGCGGCGCACACGGCAGCGCCCCGCGCCTGGCCCAGCTTCAGGGCCGATGCGGCGTTTTGGCTGATGAATACGGTCTCGACCGCAACCTCGGTCGGGGCGTGCTCCTCGATGAGGCGCCTGAGCCCCTCGAAAATAACCCCCAGCCGGGCGGTGAACTCACCCTCCCCTGCGCGGATGACGCCCTGGTGGACCAGGCTGACGGAGTCCCCCCGGACATCGATGATGCCAAAGCCGGTGAAGCGCGAGCCGGGATCGATGCCCAGGATGCGCATCAGGAGTCAGTCCTCATACGCCTCGTCGGGAATGTCGGCGTTGGAGTAGACCTCCTGCGTGTCGTCCAGGTCTTCGAGCACATCCAGCAGCCTGAGCACTTTCTGCCCGCTCTCGACGTCCAGTTCCACCTCGGTGCTGGCGCGCATCGTGATCTCGGAATTGGCGGGTTCGAAGCCGGCGGCCTGCATCGCGGCCAGCACGGCGTCGAACGCCTCCGGGGAGGTCTGCACCTCGATGGAATCGTCCTCTTCTTCGACCACGTCGTCGGCGCCGGCTTCCAGCGCGATTTCCATGATGCTCTCTTCGGGCGTCCCCGGGGGGAAGTTGAGAATTCCCATCTTGGTGAACAGGTAGCCCACCGACCCGTCGGTGCCGAGGTTACCGCCGTGCTTGGCAAACGCGTGCCGCACTTCGGCCACGGTGCGGTTGCGGTTGTCGGTCAGGCAATCGACCATCACGGCCACGCCGCCGGTGGCGTAGCCTTCGTACCGGATTTCCTCGTAGGTCACGCCCTCGAGTTCGCCGGTCGCCTTCTTGATGGTCCGCTCGATGGTGTCCTTGGGCATGTTCGCCGCATTGGCCTTCTGGATGGCCAGGCGCAGCCTCGGGTTGGCGTCCGCGTCGCCCCCACCCTCGCGGGCCGCCACGGTGAGTTCACGGTTGATGCGGGTGAAAATCTTGCCGCGCTTGGCGTCGACCTTGCTCTTGCGGTGCTGGATGTTGGCCCATTTGCTGTGTCCGGCCATGATCGGAAATCCCTGCTGTCGTGTAAACGGGCTATTTTATCACGGGGACCTGCTGAAACTACCGGATTGAAGGAAGCGCGCCGCCTGCCGCGCGACCGCCGGGGAAAACAGCATGCCGGTATGCGTCACCGGCAGTACCAGGTGGTCCCGCAGGCCATCGGCGCGGGTTTCGCTGACGGCCACCGTGCCGTCGCCCGCGCCGCCCGCACCGCCCACCATCAGGCCGAGGCCGAACGACCTCGATCCGGCGATCATCCCCGTCTCCCGCTGCGCGGCAACCGTGCCGAAACCCCGTTCGAGGGTCGTGCGAACCTTGCCCAGCAGGCGGGCGCCCCCCGGGATCCTGGCCGCCTTGCGCGCCACGGCGCTGCCGTTCAACGGACTGCCGAGCAGGACCACCCGGCCGCCGGGAAGGTCCGGCCGGCCGGCGAGCATCCGCAGCGTGACGAGGCCGCCCAGGCTGTGGGCGACGAAATGGACCGGGGCCTCCGCCGCCTTGTCCACGAACCGCCCCAACTCCGCGGCGTGATCATCCAGTCCGGCACGCATGGTCCGATAGCGAAAGCGCAGCGGCCGGAAACCCGCCTTGCGCAGGCGCCTCGCCAGCAGCCCCAGGGACCAGGCGCCGAACCAGAGCCCGTGCACCAGCACGACCACCGGCCCCGACCGCTCGCCAATCATCGCACCGCCGCCGCGAGTGCGCGCGACCGCTTCCAGCTTTCCAGCGAGACCATCAGCAGGGCGAACCAGATACAGCCGAAGGCGACCGCGTGGCCTTGCGTAAAGGTTTCTCCGTACAGGAACACCGACAGCAGGAAGGTCATCGATGGAGCGATGTACTGGAAAAATCCCAGCGTCGTCAGGCGCAGCGTCTTGGCCGCCACGTTGAACCAGATCAGGGGCAGGACGGTCACCAGGCCCGCCAGCGCCAGCAGTAAATCCTGTTGAGCGCCGGCCGCGCCGAAATAGAGGCTGCCGTTATGCGCCGACCAGGCCATGAACGCCAGCGCCGGCCCCGCCAGCAGCAGGGTTTCCCACAGCATGCCGACCATCGGGCCGACGTCCAGCTTCTTGCGCACCAAGCCATATAGGCCGAAGGAAAACGCCAGGGTGAGCGAGATCCATGGCGGGGTGCCCAGGAACCACCCGAGGTAGACGGTGCCGGAAGCCGCGATCACCACGCCGATGGCCTGGATCCGGGTCATGCGTTCCCGCAGGAACAGGAAACCGAGCAGGAAATTGACCAGCGGCCCGATAAAGTAACCGAGGCTGGTGGCCAGTACCTGGTCGTTCACCACCGCCCAGACGAAAATCAGCCAGTTCAGCGCCACCAGTGTTCCCGACATCAGCAGGACCAGCACGCTGCGCAGCGGCAGCCGCACGCGCCGCCAGAATGCCCGGCCGTCACGCAACAGCAGGAAGCCCGCCAGCAGCGGGACCGACCACAGGATACGATGCCCGATGATCTCCAGCGGCGGGGCCGACTGGATCAGTTTGAAATAGATCGGCGCCAGGCCCCAGAAAATGTACGCTGCAAGCGCCGCCGAAACGCCTCTCCGCTCAGGATGCGGCTCGGCTCTGGCGGGATTTTCGGCCAAGGCGCTGGGTCAGGTTTCGCCGCCGGCAGCGCGTATGTGCAACTCGGCCAGCTGGTCCGCCGGAATCTCGGACGGCGCCGACGTCAGCAGGCATTGCGCGGTGGTCGTCTTCGGGAATGCGATCACGTCACGGATCGAATCTTCGCCGGACATCAGGGCGGCGATCCGGTCGAGGCCGAAGGCGATGCCGCCATGCGGCGGGCAGCCATAGCGGAGGGCCTCCAGCAGGAAACCGAACTTCTCCCTGGCTTCCTCCTCGCCGATGCCCAGCAGGCCGAATACCGCCTGCTGCATCTCCGGCTTGTGAATACGGATGGAACCGCCGCCGATTTCGGCGCCGTTCAGCACCATGTCGTAGCCCTTGGACAGGGAACGGCTGGGGTCGGCGGTCAGGGCGGCCGGATCGGCCTGCACCGGCGCCGTGAACGGGTGATGCATGGCCATGTGGCGCCCGGCTGCCTCGTCCCACTCGAACATGGGGAACTGGGTGACCCACAACGGCTGCCAGCCCGGCTGCACGAGGCCCAGGTCATGACCCGCGCGGACCAGCACGGCTCCCATGAAGGTGCTCACGGTCAGCCATTCGCCGGCCCCGAACAACAGCAGGTCCCCGCTTTCCGCGCCGGTGGCCCCGGCGATGCCCTGCCAGGACTTGTCGTCGAGGAACTTGGCAATCGACGACTGTATGCCCTCCAGCCCGGCGGCGGCGTCGTTGACCTTGATCCAGGCCAGCCCGCGGGCGCCGAAACGGCCGGCGTAGTCGGAATATTCGTCGAGCTGCTTGCGCGACAACCCGGCGGCGCCGGGAAGCCGCAACGCGGCGACCCGCGAGCCCTCGTCGGCGGCCGGCCCGGCGAATACCCGGAATTCGATGTGCGCCACGTGTTCGTCGACCGAGACCAGTTCCAGCGGGATTCGCAGGTCCGGCTTGTCGGAGCCGTAGCGATCCATCGCGTCGCGCCACGTCAGCCGCGGAAAGGGCGCCGGCAGTTCGACGCCCAGCGTCTCGCGGAAGACCTCGCGCATCATGGATTCCGCCAGGTCCTGCACGTCAGGTTCCTCGACGAAGGCCATCTCGATGTCGAGCTGCGTGAACTCGGGCTGGCGGTCGGCGCGCAGATCCTCGTCGCGGAAACAACGCGCGATCTGGTAGTAGCGGTCCATGCCGGCCATCATGAACAGCTGCTTGAACAGTTGCGGCGACTGCGGCAGGGCATAGAAGTGGCGCGCATGCACCCGGCTGGGGACGAGGTAATCGCGCGCGCCCTCGGGCGTCGCCTTGGTCAGGATCGGCGTGTCCAGCTCGGTGAATCCCTTTTCGTCGAGGCTGCGCCGGATGGCGCGGTACATGCGCGCGCGCAAGCGCAGATTGCGCTGCATGCGCGGGCGGCGCAGGTCGAGGTAGCGGTACTTGAGGCGCACTTCCTCGCCGTCCTCGTCGGTCATCAGCAGCGGCATCGGGGCCGAGGCGTTGAGCAGTTCGACGCGGTCGGCGACGATTTCGATCTTGCCCGTCGCCATGGCCTCGTTCCACTGGCTTTCGGGGCGCATGCGGACGGTGCCGCTGATCCGCACGCAGAATTCGTTGCGCAGGGATACCGCGTTACCGTAGGCCGGGCTGTCGGGCTCCGCCACGACCTGCACCACGCCGGCGTGGTCGCGCAGGCCGATGAAAATCAGCCCACCCAGGTCCCGGCGGCGATCGACCCAGCCACAGAGGGTAACTTGCTGGTCCGCCAGTCGTTCGTTTACTTCGCCGCAAAGATGGGTGCGCATGGAGTTGGTCCTGGATTGGTCTGTTCGGTTTGACTGCTGCTAGCGCCTGCCGGGTGGAAGGCTGACGTCACGCCGCGCCTGCAGGCTTGGCCGCCGCCGGCTCACTGGTGGCCTTTTTCGTCTCCGCGGGCTTGGCGGCCGCGTCTTTCTTTTCGGGCGCAGGTGTGGCGGCGCCGTGTGAATCATGCAGATTCTTCTTGCCGTCTTTCTTGAAATCGGTTTCGTACCAACCGCCGCCCTTCAGCCGGAATCCGGGTGCGGAAACCAGCCGGCGCAGTTCGTCCGCGCCGCAATCGGGGCAGTCCGTCAGCGGCTCATCGCTCATGCGCTGGATCTTCTCCAGCTCGTGGCCGCAGGCATTGCATCGATACTCGTAGATAGGCATGGCGTCTAACCTGTCGAAACCGTCCGATTATACGGGATGATGTGCAACATGGGGACGGTCGCCATCGTTTTCCACGGTTTTTCCCGCAGTAATTCGACCGCTGCCTCTGCTATCATAAACTGTTGACATCAGCGCAATTTCCCAGGAGATATCGATGCGATTCACAGCCCTCGTTTTGGCCACCGCCCTACTGCCGCTCACCGCCTGCCAGCAGGCGGAACCTCCGGCGACCGCACAGCCGCCCCTGGAGCAGGATACGAAGCCGGCCGCCGCAGAATCGGAAACGCCGCCGAGCGAAACGTCGCGCTTCGATATTTACGCCACCGTGCGGCTCACCGCCGACCTCTCGCAGCTCGACGAGCGGCAAAAACAGATGATCCCGCTGCTGATCGAGGCATCGAAGATCATGGACGAACTGTTCTGGCTGCAGGCCTTCGGCGAGCGCGAACCGTTCCTGGCCGGCATCGAAGACCCGGCCGCGCGGCGCTTCGCGGAAATCAATTACGGTCCCTGGGACCGCCTGGCGGCCGACCAGCCGTTCATGGAAAGTCACGGCGCCAAGCCACTCGGCGCGCAGTTCTATCCCGCCGACATGACCAGGGAGGAGTTCGAGGCCTGGGAGCAGCCGGGCAAAGACGGGCTGTACACGCTGATCCGACGCAACGAGGCGGGCGAACTGATGCTGGTGCCCTACAGCGAAGCGTATGCGCCGCAGCTCGAGGCCGCCGCGAACCTGCTGCGGCAGGCCGCCGAACTCGCCACCGACGCCGAATTCGCCAACTACCTGAGGATGCGGGCCGACGCCCTGCAATCCGACGACTTCCAGCCTTCCGACATGGCCTGGATGGACATGAAGAACAACCCGATCGAGCTGGTCATCGGGCCGATCGAAACCTACGAAGACCAGTTGTTCGGCTACCGCGCGGCTTACGAGTCCTACGTGCTGATCAAGGACCTGGCCTGGAGCGAGCGGCTGGCGCGCTTCGCCCAATACCTGCCGGAACTGCAGACGGGCCTGCCGGTGCCGGACCCCTACAAGCAGGAAGTCCCCGGCTCCGACGCCGACCTGAACGCCTATGACGTCGTCTACTACGCCGGCCACTGCAACGCCGGCTCCAAGACGATCGCCATCAACCTGCCCAACGACGAAGAGGTCCAGTTGCAGAAGGGCACGCGGCGGCTGCAGCTGAAAAACGCGATGCTGGCGAAGTACAACCAGATCCTGGTTCCGATCGCCGACACGCTGATCGCCGAGGACCAGCGGCAGCACATCACCTTCGACGCCTTCTTCGGCGAGACCATGTTCCACGAGGTGGCCCACGGCCTCGGCATCAAGAACACGCTGAACGGGCAAGGTACCGTGCGGCAGGCGCACAAGGAGCACGCCTCGGCGCTGGAGGAAGGCAAGGCCGACATCCTCGGTCTGTACATGATCCAGAAGCTGCGCGAGAAGGGCGAAATCACCGAAGGTGAGCTGATGGACGACTACGTCACCTTCATGGCCGGGATTTTCCGCTCGGTGCGCTTCGGCGCCAGCAGCGCACATGGCGTCGCCAACATGATCCGCTTCAACTATTTCCAAGAGGCCGGCGCCTTCAGCCGCGACCCGGCCACCGGCACCTACCGGGTCAACGTGCCCGCGTTCGAACAGGCCGTGCGCGACCTCGGCGAGCGCATCCTGACCCTGCAGGGCGACGGTGACTACGCGGGCGTCGCGGCACTGGTGTCGGAGATGGGCCAGGTCGGGCCGCAACTGCAGGCGGACCTCGACCGGCTGGCCTCGGCCTCCATTCCAGTGGACATCGTGTTCGAGCAGGGCACCGACGTTCTGGGGCTCTGACCCGCACACTGATGAGCCGACGTATCGTCGTCAAGATCGGCAGCCAGGTGCTGTGCGATCCGCGGGGGGCGCTCAACGCCGAGGTCATGGCCAGTCTGGTGGGCCAGTTGGGCCGGCTGTCGGGCCAGGGACACCAGTTGCTGCTGGTCTCCTCGGGTGCGGTGGCCGCCGGCAGCGGGGTTGCCGGGGAACGGCTCGCGCGGATCAGCGACCCGGTGGCGCGCAAGCAAGTCCTGGCTGCGACCGGCCAGGTGCGCCTGATGGAACGCTACCGCCAACTCTTCGAGCAGCACGGGCTGACGGTCGCGCAGGTATTGGCCAGCAAGAGCGACTTCCAGACCCGCCGCCACTACCTGAACATGCGCGGC
>Ga0209536_100016860_pt1 | contig 10372 bp, 6 predicted proteins | sample DeeMarSeWOR28_12_FD_187461 | JGI IMG/M metagenome (GOLD analysis project Ga0209536, IMG submission 187461) | Marine sediment microbial communities from White Oak River estuary, North Carolina - WOR-2-8_12 (SPAdes) (version 2) | ecosystem: Environmental > Aquatic > Marine > Intertidal zone >... | reverse complement strand
AGGAAGCCGATGACATCGACGCGCTCGGGCGCAATGCCGACCTCCTCGTGGGTCTCGCGCAGCGCCGTCGCGAGTACGTCGCGATCATGATGTTCCATGCGGCCACCCGGGAAACTCGCCTGGGCCGCATGATGCTTGAGGTCCGGCGCCCGCTGGGTCAGCAGGATGGACAGGCCCGAGGGACGCTCCAGGATAGGCACGAGCACACCCGCAGGCGTCAGGGGGCCCGCCAGTTGTTCACGCATCGTCAGCGCGCCACCCAATGAATCCGAGAACTTGACGCGTGCCAGCATGCTGAGAACGGTTGCCGGCGCGCTGCCAACCTTGAGTGCCAGCGAGTTGTCCATGTTGCGGACAACGCTGTCCCTCGATTGCTCCCGTAATACCGTCAACGACCCAGAGCGCAGCTTCGCGATACTCTCGGTCACGGGCGTTATGTCGGAAACGCAAACCGCCTGCAGGTAATCGCCGAGCACAGTCTCCACGGCCTTTTCCCAGCCGCTCTCAACGTCGAGAGTCTGCGCGACTCGCTTGTTGCCCTCGAGGCCCGCGCCTTCCAGCCAGTCCTTGATGCCATCGTCACCTTCGCCCATCGCGGCCTGCTGCAGCGCCTCGAGCGACGCAAATTTGCCCTGCGCTTCCTGCAGGGCATTCCGCCGATCCTCGACAAGTCGAGTCAGCTTTTCATCCTGCTCTCGAAGGCGGCGGATCTTTTCACTGGTATCCGCCAGGTGACGATCGAATTCCTCGCGCGCCTGCCGCTTGCGCATTTCCTTCGCGGCGAGCTGCTCGTGCGCCGCCTGCAGTTCCTCCGGGCTTGCGTCCGACTGTGCTTCGTCGATCTTCTTGCGGCGGTCGGCAAAGCTCTGTAGTCGAGACTCCAGTTGCTCGGCGCGCGTGTGCTCGATGCTTTGTGACTGCAGCGCTTCGTTATGCTTCACGGACAGCGCATCCCACTGCTGCTGCCATTCGGCCAGTGCCGCTTCTGCCGTCGCCAGGGACTCCGCCGACGCCTGCTCACGCTGCCGGGCCTGCTCCAATCCGGGCACCAGCTCGCTGAGCGTCAGCTCCAGCTGCGCGATCTCGGATTCATCCTGGTTGATATTCTCCTCAATCTCAGATATTTGATTCCGGAGAGCCTTCATAGTTGCTTCAAGGGTTGTCACTTTCTTTTGAAGATCCAAGACACTTTCCTCACCATATTTCTTGAGCAATGTGTCTATGTTCTTAATTCCATGTTCAGTAAAGAGTGCTGCAAACTCTTGTTCAGCCTTGGTAACTTTCTCCTTTGCTTGATCAACCCTATTCTGTCCTTGGCTGGCTCTCTTGACAGCATCCTCACTCTTTGTCATTCTAGTAAGTTGCTTTTCGAAATCATCTGATGCTGATAGGAGCTCTTTCTTCGTTGTTTCTAGTTGTTTGCTCTTGCTTTCACCATCTTTGATTGTTCTCTTATATTCATCAACTAGTCTTTCCCTCTCAGACTGGGTAAGGGGTTTTGCGCATGTTGGACACTCTATGATGTCATCAGCACCAGCTTCTATGAGAGTTTCAATCTTCTCCTGAAGGTCACGATTTGTACCAGAGATTAATCCGATTTCTTGGTCCAAAGCCTGAATCTTGCCCTTGATTCCCTTGCGTTCTTGTTCTATGCGTCTTCTTCCTTTCTCAAGAGAATCTAGTCGTGCATTCAAAATCTTGGCACTAGCATCAACAACACCAGCCTCTGCGAGGTCTGTTTCAAGTCCTTCTATCTTGACATCAACTTCACCTTTGAGTTTGTCAAGCTTTGTGCTAAGTTCATGGATTTTCTTAAGGACTGAAGCATCTGGTATCTCTTGAAGTATCTTATCAGAAGCTTCGAGTTCACCCCTCTTCTGACTCAGTCCACTCTCGAATTCCCTGATTCGAGTCTGACATCCTTCAATCTGGTCATCTACTTGTTCTGGTCGGATATAATCAGACTCTAACGCATCCACCCTGGACTGAATATCTTTCTCCAAATTCTCAAGATGGTTTGACATCTGATGAAGCAAATCAATGTCATAAATCTTCACCAGCAGGTCCCTCAACACAGATGCAGTGGCATTAGCAATAACAGCAACTTCACCTTGACGAACTAAGATTGTACTCAATGCCTGCTTGAGTTCGAGACTCAGTATCTCATCAAGTTTGGTGTTTACAGATTTGCTCTTGTCAGCAATTCGTTTCCAAGCACCATCCCTCTTTGTAAACAAGACTACAGCCATCTTATTCGCAGGATCGTAAGATCGGTCGATTTTGTACTGAGTTCCTGCAACCTGAAATGATAGTATCACCTGACAAGATGTTGATCTGAAGTTGATGAGCTCATCATTAGTGAGACCAACTGCATCTGCGCCCCAGAGCCCCCAAAGAATGGCTTCAAAGAGTGAAGACTTACCAGTAGAATTTGGTCCTCTTATTAGAATCAGTCCATCTGGGAGTTCAGCGTCACCATCTGGGAGAGTAAGATTGCTGAAAGGTTTGAAGTTTCGAACCTGTATCTGAAGGATCTTCATTTGTCATCCTCCATGATTGATTCTGAATTCAAAGGACCCTCTTTCTTCCCTACAGCATGCTCAAGAGCGCGCACGGCTATCTTGGTGAGAACACTTGGGTCAAGGCTCTTGTCAATTTCTAATGTATTGAGATATTCTTGGAAATCCTCTTCTGGGTCTTGAATGAGGTATTCGGACTCGATTTCGGGGTAGGAGGCTGCAGTAAACTCCTCATCTACTGATTGTTTGACTTGCCATACGAACTGAACAATGTTATAGTCTGAGTCTTTCGATAGTACCTTGATTCTCAGAGCTTCAAGCGCCATTCCAAGGTCAAAAGAGCTTACGCGGGTTGCTTTTCCTTCAAACACTAGACGAATTCGAGCAGCGGTCTTTGGATTCCAGCTTCCCTTCACACCTTTCTTGTCAAACAGAGCTAATACCTTGTCCGTAACAGATTCCACGGTGTCATCCTTTGCAATCTTCAGTTTCTCATTGAGAAAGAGTCGGTCGTATTCAAGAATCTGAGGGGTCACCACAGGTTTTGATCCTGTTTCAATATCAATCACGAGAAACCCTTTGTCATGACGGTCCTCATCGAACCTCCATCGTTCTGGAGACCCTGCATACCATGCCCCTATAGATTGTTGATGTTGATGGTGATCATGCCCCAAGGCTATGTAGTCATAATCGATTGAGAAGATGCTCTTGAACAGGGTTTCATCAATATCCATTCCATGCGCTACTGCAATTGAGGGTCTGGATTTGATTCTGGTTTGGTGTGAGGTGATCCAGTCGTCAAAGCTAGCAGTCAGGCCTGCTGACCTGAGAACTGCAGCATCCATGAAGGGGAAGCAATAGACATCCAACTTGTCAAAGGAATGAACGAGAGGTTCGCTATCTCTCACCGCCTGTTTCAAGTCTTGTTGTGTGGCAACTTCAATACCAGGTACAGCAAGTTTCAGGGAGTCTAGAAGAGAAACTTCAAGGAGTCTGTAGAGACCATGGTTGCCCTCAATGATGAGGACAGGAATTCCTGTCTTCTTTATGAAATTCTGCAGGACGGTGATAGCGGTTTCTTGAGCTACCACTGGAGGTTGTGAAGGGTTACCCTCCCAGGGCGAATTGTATAGATCGCCAGAATGGACTACCAAATCAACGGGAGGATTAAGTTCTGAGATCTTGTCAAATATTTCTAGGAATCGCTCGTAGAAATCGTTCTCAAGGAGTTGAGACCGCATCTCCTCCCCCCATACATTGTAACGGACGCCACTTCTTGGTCGCGTACCAAGATGGGTATCAGAGATGTGAGCGATTCTTGCCTTCATCTATTTTTCCTCAGAGAATGTGTTCTTCACTTTTCTTAGAACCCTTGTCCTTGTATCTATGTTTGTCCTTTTCATAGATGTCATCAAACAGAGGGATTCTGATTGGTAATGGGAGTTCCCTATAAGATTGGGTTACAATGGCTTCTCCACGAGACATGACACGAAATTCGTTCTCAAACCCAGAGATATTCACACTGGCATTCTCAATACAGGCGCGTATCTCGCGTTCATTCCCAAGTCTGAGATTAATCTCAGTGTTCATCTGGCTAAGGATTACGTTGTCAAGCACACTCACCTGTTGACTAACAACCAACAACCCAATGTTGAACTTCCGTCCCTGCCGGGAGATGTCTTTGAAGACTGATTGACCCTTCATCAGCTCAGGATTGAGAATTGATGGAGCCTCCTCAACTGTCACTTGGATTACAGGAAGGTCCCGAGGGGCTTGTACAGGACTGTCATCCTCAACTCCACCCAGACCATAGAAGGCACGAGCAAGCGTCTTCACACTGTTGAAGAATGGTGCAGGAAGACGCATCTGACCTTGTTTCTCAAAGTCACCTAGATTCCCACTGCTCTTCAACGCTCTCCTCATGTCTGCCAGTGTTCTTGTTACAATTGTCGTGAGTAGGAACTGTTCTCTATCACTCATCAGACTCGTGTTGACAACAAGGATTCGACCTGTTTCCATGGCGGAGAAGATGTCACTCAGAATTGACGTTCCTTTCTCAATGTAGATAGGAGACCTCCTTAGAAAACCGAGTCTGCGTTTTACTGCACGTAACGTGCCCTTCTGAACATTGGCAGCATCTGCAGCTTCCTCATCCATATTGAGAATTGTACTAATCCAGTCCTCATGCTTTACGTTGTATTGTGAATCGATGAAGGAGGTCATCTCAGCTGTGAAGTCACGTATTGAGTAGAGGTCTCTTGGCTGTATTTCAGACCATAGAATCCTAATCTCTCGTGTGTATTTCCGAATATCTCTCCTTGTTGCTCTCTTGTGGGTTGTAAGGTAGTAGAATTCACCAATAACTTCTGACCTAGTCGAGGCACTCATATTTTCAACTACATGCTGGATGCCATACTTGTCAACGCCCTTGGCAAACTCATCGTGTGGATCTATACAAAACGCTGAAACTCGTTGCGAGTTTTTTTCGGGGTTCCTGAAAGCATCCAGATTGTTATCAATGGCAGACTTGATCAGAACCATCATTAGATTGCTCTTTCCAGATCCTGTAGCTCCAAAAATACCAACATGCATTGGTAGGAACTTTGAGGGGATTCGAATCGGCACATCAAGTGTTTTCTCACCAACTTGAAGGTCACCTACATAGACCTCTCCCTCAGTCTGACACTCTAACATTGTTCTAACATTTTCGTCAGAAGTTCCAGGAACTGGCCGATAGACTGACGCCAAATGGTCAGGGAGTCTTCTTGGAGAATTGAAGACCCACTCATCACCTTTCTTCTCTGCATAGCCTAACATTCGGCCACCTACAGAGAGTAGCATATTTCGCTCAATACCAGAAAGGTATGAATCCCCCTCAACCATGAGCGTACCAGCTACACGTGCGATGTCATCAACCTGACGCAAATAGTTCTCCAGACCGAGGACTCTGAAGAAAAAGACTCTCTCGTGATTATCACGGCAGGAATATATCAGAAAAATCTCACCTACACTGATATCGCGATTGCTTCCCATAATTCCGAGTGTAGTCTGGTTCCCTACACCCACCTTTCCATAAAGTTCTCCAAGTTTATCTTTGTCTAAAGTCATGTTTCATTCCTCGGGTTACATATCATAATCAGCACGAAGGTCCTGAGCCTTCCTTCTCTCAAGACCCATCTCGGATCTAACATCCATACATACCTCCTTCGCTAGGCGAAGGTCTTCATAGCTCAACTTGCATGACTCATGAGCCAATGCAAGTGGTACTGGATACCCATACCAACGGGCATCTCGTGACATGAACTCTAACTCCGCGAAAAGAGCCTTCTCATTGTCACGAGTAGCTCCTGGATCGCCTGGGACAAATATGTTCTCAAGCCACCAAATCCTATCAAAGTCGATTCTTGAAGGTCGATTATCCCGTGAGAAGCTATACAGGTAGGGAACTGCTAACATCGGAGGGATGTAGGTTCGGTCCTCATAGATATGGAGTCCTCCATCTGGATCTTCACTACTTGGTAGATGACAGAACCACTTGGCATTATCCCCAAACACATCTCGAGCCATGCCTGCTATGCGATGTGCAAAGGGAATAGTGTGATTCTTACTTACAGCGCACACAACCACATTCTTCTGACGAGCCAGTACACAGAGGTCTCTTAACATAAAACCACTTGGCATAGATGGATAGTGTCTCACAAAATGCATGAAGACAGACAACGCTCCATCCAAGAGCAGATACTTCAGCTGAAGGTCACTCATGAGAAGCCTACGAGCCGCTGCATACTCACTCACTTTTCTTATCTCTTCGTGAACTGTGGGATTGGTCAGTAACTGCTCACGAGAGATTAGAAACTCCATTTCCCTCAGACGAGGCACATGTTTCTCATATTCAGTACCTGCGAAATCAGAGAATGCAGAAATCTCGCCCGGTCTGTAATCCCGGAAAAAGGGGAGAGTGAGGGTTGCCACATCTTTCAGTGGATAGATATTAGCTAAGGTTTCTGCCAATTTCTTACGAGCATCACCGCGTACTCCAGAATGCCAATGAATGTCTATGTGAGGTTGCTCTCCAATTTCACTCTCTAGACTTTCTCTGTCGATTGGAGCGAAGAGATTTTCAGATTGTGTATTAGTATCGACCACCACTGTGGAAGTACTGAGTAGATGAATTCGGATATCATCAAGTGTCATGAGACTATCAGTACCAGATCCGTCGATTGCAGCTACTCGAAAATCGTTCTCCAATATGACATCAGGATTGTAAGGAGTGAAAGTATCAAGAAGGCGTTCTTTGATTCGGGTTTCATCCTTGGTAAACTCTTGCTCATCTCGGCGGTCCTGCTGGTTATTGATGTCTGTGAAGACCATCTTCAATGTTCTTCTGAACTTCTCGGTGAGAATCTTGTCTAACATAGAATCCAACTCGCTCTGTGCAATTCCGCGGGATCTGCAGGACCTCTAAATCTCAGTCCTGCCAGAGTCATAAAAAGGTAGCACTCGGTAGACCTGAGCACATGCAAAAAGACACTCAAAAATGCTCTGAACAGCCAATTCCCTAGCGAACTCGCATAGGTTCGAAATTACCTTATTAAGAACAGTCTCAACGATAGTAATGCAGCAGTCATTCTGGCTTGACCGTGCCAGTGCGCATTGACGGGATGTGATTCGTTGCTCAAAATAGTGTACTTTGGAAAGACTTCATTCGCACTCGAGTATAATGAAACGACGGTTCTTTTGAATCCTGGAATTTGGGATGGTAAGAAAGTCGTTCCAAACGACTTCAATGCGAGAATTGTCATCGCGACGAATCAATCAGACGACGCGGTTGGTAATGCAGCAAAGATCGCAGTCAATTCGAAGGCGTGGTTTCTTGGCAATCAGGGAGCAGCTGATAAGGCTTCCAAGAAGGGTGTCAAACCATGGCTACTTCATGTTCTGAAGTCCGAGGTCCCCTACGAGATTCCAGATGTGAAGATCACACCCTACGCTCTATCAAGGATTGATGAGAGCGAAGGAGGACGAATTGAAAATCTTGGCCTTTACATTGAGATTGGAGATATGAAAGTCGGATACATTGGCGATACAGTGATACGAGGTCCATTCGAACATCTCGATATGGATGTCCTCATAGTTCCAGTTGGTGGAGATGGTGTCTTTGAAGTGAAAGATGCAGTCAGTTTATGCATTGACGCAAAACCACGAGTTGGAGTACCCATGAGGTGGTCGTCAGAGGAGGATCCAAAGAAGTTCTCCAAATATGTTGAACAGTTCGGTCAAGGAACGGTTCCAGTGATTATGGAACCAGACCAAGTCTTAGAGGTCTATTGGGCAGCAGGAAACGAGTTCAGATACGAGCTAAACTGATATTCTCCTGTTAGGTCGGTACATGAGTCAGAAGATTCCGAAACGATGAAGGCAAAACAATGGGTGTGCATTGAATGAGTGAAAGAAAAAAGGTTGTAATCGACCTCGAAGAATCAGAAGAGGTTCAACTTGATGGACTATCAGAGATGACCAGTATTGATGCTTCGGGCGTCATGAGCGTTAATAATGCATCAGAGAGAAGTCGTATCTGGAATGTGAAGGTCCTCCTTGGAGAAACACGTGACAGCACAGACATTAGTGATGATTCCCTCAGTGCAGGTGAAATCGATGTAGGAAGTTCTTGGGAGACCAATTATGGTGTCACAGTTAAGGCACCGATAATGACCTTCAAAGAAGTATTCGACACATGTGGAACTATTGAAACAGAAGAACCACACTGGGCCTATGTGGCTGGCAAGGAGAATCCTGTCAAGATTACACTTACCGTCACCAATGAAACAGATGGTGAACTGGACAATATCATACTAAACAAGACCATTCCTCCTGAACTCTCCAATATCGAGATTGTGTCTGCAAAATCAGGTACAGCCGAATATGATGAGGGGACAAAACAGGTGGTTTGGAAGGACTTCGTTATCTATCCTCGTGAGTCATCTTCACTCGTCATCAGTGCAACTGGTATTGTTGAAGACACAGAACCCAAGAAAGCTGGAGAGGTCGTCATCACTTATCGAGGTGAGGGACAGCAAAGATCAGTTCTTGATCCAGACCTAGCTGCACTCACAGAGTTCTTGACTGGAATTGAAACTGCTGAAACTGAACCCAATCAATGGCAATGCACACTTGAATGCTCAAACGAAAGTGACCTTATCGTAAGACTAGACAAGGCAGAGGTCTATCTCACTCCCGAGGATGGTGGCGAGAAACAGAAGATGATAGAGGAAACACCTAGTATAGAACTTGAACCAGACCAGGAGTGGGCTTCTTCATTCGAGGTTGAAAGTAAGTCAACTCCAAAATGCTCGCAGGACCTTCAGTACACACCTGTTAAGACTGTCACAAAGCGAGTTCTTGGGACTCTTGAGAAAGCAGCTCAGGAGATTCCAGTATACAGTATAGACTACTCGAAGACCTTCGACCCTCCCTCAGTAAGCAGTTTCGACAAGACGCCAGTCGAAGTCACAATAGAAGTGACCAACAACGGTTCTGCGAAACTTGATAATTTCACAATTGAGGACAATCTACCGGACGATGTCATGCCTCCAAAGAGTGAACATATCACAGTCTGGATTAAAGGTGAGGAGTATACTGGACCATATGAGTTCCTGATTGATCCCGAAGATCAGGACCCAGAAAAACCTCACAAGCTGACATTCAGAGTTGAGAATCTAAAAGACTCAGTTGGGGAGGTTGAGCCTGGCGAAAGCCTCAAGATCAACTATGCAATAATGGCTTGGCGAAATAGACCTGAAAAAGAATACCCATCACCAGTCATATGCACTGCAAACACCGACCCTGCAGGAATTCCAGCAGTGATGGAGAGTCCGGAAGATGGCCACAAGCTTGGGGTGATATACAAGAAACGTGCAATCTCCACAAAGAAAGCAATCAACAAAGGTGCTGCGGCTGGAGAATACATTGTTGTCCTTGTAGTTTCTAACAACGGTGAAGTGACAGCTGAGAACATCGAGGTGACGGATTGGATTCCAGCGGGTTTCGAGTATATCTCAACAGACCCAGAGGATGAAGCTCCAGAAGTATTTCCAGTAGATACAGGCGGGAACTACATGGTTTGGACCTGGCAACGAATGAATCCAGGAGATAAAAAGAAACTCAGGGTCACTGTGCAAGGTGAAGGAGAGTACGAACGCCGAGAACCTGAAGTTACCTCAATCTAGTTTAACTATGACATACTGGAATGGGTTATGGGTTACACCCAACCCATTCTGAAACATTATTTTCCTTCTTCATTTTCTATCTGTTCAATCTCTTTACGAGTTTCTTCTAACTCTGCATCGATATCTTCGAGGGGGATATAGTCATCACCTTCCGATAGACGTGTATCAAGATTGTAGAGAACCTTGAATCCAGAGAGAGTCTTGTGTAGTGCATTTGAAATCTCTATAATTGCACTTCCAAGGTCTGCTTCAGTCAAATTGTCTTCACTATGTTCATACACAAAATCGTAGGCCCCTCTAATGGGTTTGAAACCAAGTTCTGTCAACTTGCTCATCACTTGAGATGGAGAGGCACCTTCACTGTAGAACCACACCGAAACACGAGTTACATACTTGGACATTGTTAATCTCTCCAGATTTTTCAGAACATGCGACCGCGTCTTGATTTTCTTTATGACCTTTTTCATAAGACAGTTGTTTCATCTATGGACAATGAGCGAGAAATCCTCGTGTTTCAGTGTGTGCTCCCACTGTTTTTTGCAGTCACAGGTCAGATTTTGTAGAACGGATGAATCCTGATTCAATGAGAAATGGCGGATTGCTTCAATGATGTCATTGTCACAGTTG
>Ga0209536_100016859_pt1 | contig 10372 bp, 10 predicted proteins | sample DeeMarSeWOR28_12_FD_187461 | JGI IMG/M metagenome (GOLD analysis project Ga0209536, IMG submission 187461) | Marine sediment microbial communities from White Oak River estuary, North Carolina - WOR-2-8_12 (SPAdes) (version 2) | ecosystem: Environmental > Aquatic > Marine > Intertidal zone >... | reverse complement strand
AAAAAAAAAAAAAAAAAAAAAAAAAAAAAAAAAAAAAAAAAAAAAAAAAAAAAAAAAAAGACAAAGACATAGAAAAGGAAGAATAATTAACAATGACAATATTTATCGAAAAAGGAGATTTAACAAAAATTTCTTGTGATGCAATAGTAAATCCTGCTAATTCCTTTGGCTACATGGGAGGTGGTGTAGCCGGAGCAATAAAACAAGCAGGTGGAATTATTATTGAAAAAGAAGCACTTTCTAAAGCACCAATTCCAGTTGGTAATGCAATTGTAACATCAGCTGGAGCACTTCCATGCAAATATGTGATTCATGCACCAACAATGAATAAACCTGCAATAAAAATAGATGTTAACAATGTTAAACTTGCAACTAAAGCTGCATTTGATTTAGGAGTTAAATTAAAATTAAAAAGTATAGCAATACCAGGAATGGGTACAGGTGTTGGCGGAGTATCAACTATTGATGCTGCAAAAGCCATAACAGAAATTGCTAAGGAATTTGAAGATAAATTTAAAAAGATTATTTTAATTGATAGAAACGATGAAATGGTTAAATCATTTCATCAATTTTTAAAATAATAAAAAAATTTGTTTTAATAAACGGGATTCATTATTTTACCCATAAATAATATAGCACCTGTACTTTCGTGTTGTATCAAAAATACAAATGGATGATCGGCATTAAAAGTAGTAGTTGTCATACCAGTTGTGATAATAACAGCGGTAGCAGCGGCAGCTTCTGTTCCTTCTTCATTAACTTCCACATAAGCTTTATGCAAAATATCACTTATAAACAAGTTTTTTGTTCCATCCATACCTGAAAAATCTGCATAATCCTCAGAAAAAGCATCAATCATTCCCATTTTCGTTAAAATATTATTTAAATTATATTCAGTTTTAAATTTGAATTTTGGAATATCAACATTTATTTTTGTCTCATTTAAACTACTATTCCAATCTTCAATATTTACAGTATTTAATAAAGAGTCAACAATTGACACATTATTTTCTTTTGGAAGAATAACTATCATAGATAAATCATTACCTTGATAAGGAAGTTTCAGAAATTGTAACTCATCTGTTTCAGTATAGTTAAAAGTAGAATCAGAAAGACTCATCATATCTACTTTAATGGTTTCACTTGAATTTATGTTAAAATCTGCCTGTGATGTATATTTAGGATCAAATGGATTTTCCCACAATCCTTTGAAATAAATAGCATTTGTTAAAACCAATCGAGTAAATTCTGATAAAGCCCCTGGATCTATCATATCTTTTATTTTACCATTAGTTTGATTTTCTATCCAAGAATTAATTATTTTAGCTGCTTCAACATTTTTAGAAAAATCTAATTCATTTGCTTCAGCCAGATAATAATTCTCAAGTATGTTAATATAATCTGGTAAAAAAGGATAGTTTTGTTGAATCCAAAAAGCATTAGCTGTATTAATTTTGTAACCCGTTTGTTTTTGATTCAGTAGATTATAAATTTTGGCAAATGATCCTTGTGTTGCAGAATCATTTTGAAAAAAATTCAAAAGATTATACATCTGAGCGGAAGTGTTTCCACGAGCACCTTCATATGCCATAGATAATGCTACAAATATACTGTATGGTGAAAAGAAAATATTTTCATTTTTATTTTCAGAAATATTATGATAAAAATCAAAAGAAAATTTATTCAACGAATCAACTAATGAATTAAGCTTTTCAGCAGTATAATTTTTATCGTCAGCAAGTTTAACTGGTATTATTTTTTCTTTATAAGAATCAGGATTCATTAAATAAATCACGGAAAAAATACTAGTTACCAAAATTAAAAAACAAACAGCTAATACAATAAAACTTAATTTTTTCATTTTCGTCACTTTACTTAGTATATTAATAAAATGTATATAAAATATGGTAAAACGTTTGGAAAAAACCAAACATTTTTTTGAAAATATTAATTGTTTTTATTAAGAGTTCTTTTCTAATAATAATTAATAAACTAATAAGACTCATTTAAAATAAATATATAATAAAAAATTTTTGTTTAATTTAAATAAAATAGAAAATTAGTTAAACAATATATAAGATTCAAATTCATACCTTTTATAAAATTGGGTATAAGAGGGATATAAATTATGAGGAGAGACAAAATAATAAATAAGAAGGCTGTTGTAGTTACAGGTATACTATGTACAATGCTTATCGCAATATCTTTTAGTGGATGTGTAGAAGAAAACGGTAAAAAAATTGAAATTAAAAATCCAACAACGCTTGTTAGATATACAATAGGTGATGCAAAAACACTTGATCCGGCAGATGCATATGATACTGGTTCTTCTGAGCCAATTTTTCAAATATATGAAACTCTAGTTACTTATTTGGGAGATGATACAAAAACATTCTACCCTTGTCTTGCTACAGACTGGTCTGTTTCAAATGACTCTTTGATATGGACATTTAATTTGCGCCATAATGTAAAGTTTTCAAATGGAAATGATTTCACCGCAGAGGATGTAAAATATTCTTTTGATCGAGTGTTGACAATGGGTGCACCAGAATCCGGTGTAGATTGGATTCTAGCACAATGTATGGATACTGATAGTACTACAGTTATTGATGACTATACAATTCAAATAGAACTTACAGAGCCATATGGTGGATTTTTAGCTCTTTTACCATATACAGTAGCTGCGATTGTCGATAAAGACTATGTGGAGGCACATGGTGGAGTTGTTGAAGGCGAAGAAAATGAATGGATGAAACTAAATCCAATGGGTACTGGTCCTTACATGCTTGATCATTGGACCCGAGCAACAGAAATTGTTTTGGTGAAAAATCCGAATTATTGGGGCGGATGGGAAGGAAAACATGTCGATAAAGTCGTTATAAAATATGCTGATGAAGCAACAACACGAATTTTAGCATTAAAAAATGGTGATGCTGATATTGCATATATCCCCTATACAAATCTTGATGATATTATTGACGAAGAAGGTATTATTGTACATCCCTTTGATAGCTATGATATCGTAATGTGTGTTATAAATACAAAAGCAAGTAATAGTATGTATCTTGCAGACGGTCAAGTACGTAAAGCATTAAGTTATGCATTCGACTATGATACCGCAATTGACACTGCTTATAATGGTTATGCAAGTAGACTTGCTGGAGCAATACCAAAAGGTATGCCATATTACGAAACACAAAACAATGGTCAACCGTACTATAATTATGATTTAACAATGGCAGAACAAACACTTGACAACGCCGGATATACCAAATCTTATGATTTAGGTGGAACACTCTATAGGTTTAACGGAACAACTATCAGACTTTTCTATAATGCAGGAAATGCAGAACGAGAAAAAATGGCAATCATGTTTAGAGGAGCACTTGATGAAATTGGTATTCTCTCATCTGTGATTGCAGAAGGATGGCCGCAACTTTTACACCGAATGTATACTACAGATGACTGGGATTTAATGTTTATAGGATGGGGACCAGATTATAATGATCCCGATGACTATATAAAACCTTTTGTTGGATCAGCAGATATCGGACAAGATACATATAACACAGGATGGAAAAATGAAACTGTTGATGAGAAAATATTAGAAGCAGCATACTCTGCAGATTCTGAAGTTAGAGAAGCAGCATATAAAGCTGCATATGATATTTATATACAGGAACCTCCTTTTATATTCCTTCAACAGAGACAATATATACGACCATGGAGAGATTGGGTTCAGAACTACTCATATAATCCAGTACGTGAATGGTATTTCTACGATTACTACAAAGCAGACGAATAAAACTACCTCTCTCTCTTTTTTTTATTTTTTTAAATTATGAAAACATGGGAATTTATAGTTCGAAGACTACTGCTATTAATACCAGTTATCATTGGAGTTACCATTATTACATTTACAGTTTCCCATGTTATTCCAGCAGATCCTGCAAGAGCATTTGCAGGTGGTCCAAAAGCTAAACCCGATGTTATAGAGAGAATCACGAATGAACTTCATCTAAATGAACCAATAATAATACAATATTTTTATTATTTGAATAATATTATTCATTTTGATCTTGGAAAATCATATTTGGAAAGTCGACCTGTATCTGAAAGTCTTGCACAATATTTTCCTGCTACATTTGAATTGACAATTTTTGCGATGTTAATATCAATTCCTATAGGTATATTTGGGGGAAATTTATCTGCAATACGAAGAAATAAATTATCAGATCATATAACAAGAATCATTGCAATCATAGGATATTCTTTACCAATTTTTTGGTTAGCGCTCATGTTGCAGTATATTCTTGCATATCAAATACCAATTTTACCACTGGAAGGACGTTTGTCAATTGGAATGAGTGCTCCATCAACTATTACAGGTTTATATGTGATTGATAGTATTTTGACAGGAAATCTTAATACATTGGGAGCTTCTTTATATCATCTTATTTTGCCAGCATTCACATTAGGATTTGCAACACTTGCACTAATTTTGAGAATGACACGATCCAGTATGCTTGAAGTCATGGGTATGGATTATATTCGTACGGCAAGAGCAAAGGGACTATCAGAGCGAACTATCATATACAAACACGCATTGAGAAACGCCTTGATACCAACAATTACTGTCGCGGGTTTACAATTTGGTGGACTTCTTGGTGGTGCAGTACTGACAGAAACGATTTTCAATTGGCCTGGTATGGGACGATTTGCTGCACAAGCGGTTTTAGGTTTTGATTTCAATTCGGTTATGGGATTTACTATTGTTATCGCAATTATTTATGTTTTTGCAAATCTGATTGTTGATATCCTTTATGCAGTTGTTGACCCACGAGTTAAACTCGGAGGTAGATAGTATAAAATTTCATTTAAAATTTCTAGATGATATTTTAAAAAAACATGAATCAAAAATTAAGGATCTTAGATTCATGGCACATCTTTTTAGAAAAAGTCTCTTATCGATGATTGGATTGATACTGATTATTATAATGATATTTATTGCATTATTAGCCCCATTATTAGCAAGTCAACATCCTTCATATGTAAGAGTATCTACAGATCAAGGTACAACAGTTGTAGAAGAAAGATGGGATATTGATTTTAGCCAATCATTATTACCTCCAAGTACTGAACATTTATTTGGAACAGATGATTATGGTAGAGATATTTTCAGCATGGTTGTTTATGGTTCTCAAACATCGTTTCGTATTTGTATTATCGTTGTTGCTATTTCAACTATAATTGGTATTGTATTAGGTGGTATTGCAGGATATTTTGGTGGAATCATCGATGAAGTATTAATGAGAATAACTGATGTTTTTCTGGCAATACCTTATCTTATCTTAGCTATGGCAGTTGCTGCTGCATTAGGTAGAAGTATTGATCATATCATGGAAGCTATGATTATTGTCTGGTGGCCCACTTATGCTCGTTTGATAAGAGGTCAGGTAATTTCAGTTCGTGAGCAACAATATGTTGAAGCAGCACGTAGTGTAGGTGCGAGTAATTCACGTATTCTTTTTCGTCATATCTTCCCTAATTCATTTGCACCATTACTTGTTGAAATTACATTAGATCTTGGAGCTGTACTTCTTGTAGCAGCAGGACTTAGTTTTATCGGATTAGGAGCATCTCCAGGTACTGCTGAATGGGGGTTGATGATATCATCAGGTCGAATTCATATGTTTCATGCTTGGTGGTATGTAACCTTCCCAGGACTAGCGATACTACTTGTTGTACTTGGTTTCAATCTTCTAGGTGATGGTTTAAGAGATATAACAGATCCAAAATTAAGAAGGTGATTAAACGGAAAACAAACCTTTACTTGAAATAAAAGACCTTAAAACCTACTTCTATACCTACGAAGGAGTTGTAAAAGCTCTTGAAGAAACAAGTTTTAATATATGGAAAGGTGAAACATTTGGATTAATAGGTGAAACAGGATGCGGAAAAAGTGTCACAGCACTTTCAGTTATGAGACTTATTGCTGAGCCCCCTGGGAAAATAATGAAGGGAACTATTTTATTTAAAGGCAAAGACCTTCTTAAAAAAACCGAAAAAGAAATGCAAAAGATAAGAGGAAATGAAATATCTATGATTTTTCAAGAACCAATGACAGCATTAAATCCAGTCTACAATGTTGGAGAACAAATTGCTGAGGTCATTATTCTCCATGAAAAATTTCCTGAAATTCCACGAGAAAAGACTTATAATTTATGGAAAATAAGAAAGATTAAAAAATTAATTCAAAAAAAAGCATTTGAGAAAGCAATTGATGCACTTGATATGGTAAGAATATCTGATCCAAAAAAAGTTGCAAAACAATATCCACATGAACTAAGTGGAGGAATGAGACAAAGAGTTATGATTGCGATGATGCTTGCATGTAACCCGGATTTATTAATAGCTGATGAGCCGACCACTGCATTAGATGTTACTGTTCAAGCACAAATTCTTGATCTAATGAAGGATCTTCAAAAGCGTGTAGGTACTGCGATTTGGTTAATCACACATAATCTTGGAATTATCGCTGAAATGTGCAATCGTGTGGGTGTAATGTATGCAGGGTATATAGTTGAGATAGGAACAACAGAAAAAATCTTTGATAATCCAGATCATCCCTATACAAGGGGACTGATGCGAGCAATACCAAAAATAACGGAAGAAAGAGATAAATTGGATATAATTCCTGGAACTGTTCCGAATCTAATCAAACCACCATCTGGTTGTAGATTTCATCCACGATGCAGATACGCAACTGATGTATGTAAAGAATGTGACCCAATACTTAGAGAGGTTGAAAAAGACCATTGTGTTGCTTGTCATCATTATGAATATGTGAAATATTCAATTGCAGCAAAGGAGGAAGATGGTAGAAACTATTGTAAAGGGAAATAATATAAAAGAATACTTTCCTGTAAGAGCGGGACTTTTTTCATCAATAAAAGATTTTGTAAAAGCTGTAGATGATGTTAATATAGAAATTAGAAAGGGAGAAACTTTTGGTCTTGTCGGTGAATCTGGATGTGGAAAAACAACACTTGGTCGTGTAATTATACATTTAATTCCACCAACATCAGGTACACTTTGTTTTATGGGATCTGAATTAAATAAAATTAACAAATCAGAGTTGAGAAAACTTCGACCACATATGCAAATTGTTTTTCAGGATCCTTCATCTTCACTAAATCCTCGTATGACTATAAAACAAATTATTGGTGAACCATTGAAAATAAATAAAAAATTTAAAGGAGAAGCACTAATTAATAAAATTCTTGATTTGCTTAAAACTGTTGGATTAGATGAACAACATATGTATCGATATCCACATGAGTTTAGTGGTGGTCAAAAACAAAGAATAGGTGTTGCACGAGCACTTGCACTAAATCCTGATTTTATCGTACTTGACGAACCAACCTCTGCACTAGATGTCTCTGTGCAAGCTCAGATATTAAATTTATTTAAAAATTTACAAAAAAAATTTGAACTTACTTACCTATTTATTACTCACGACTTAAGTGTCATTAAATATATTAGTGATCGTGTTGCAGTTATGTACGCAGGAAAAATTGTTGAAGTTGCACCCACTAAAGAAATTTTTAGAGAGCAGTTACATCCATATACTAAAGCTTTACTATCTGCAATTCCCATTCCAAATCCAAGATTAAAATCCAAACATATTCACTTAAAAGGAGAAGTACCCAGTCTTATTTCTCCACCTGCCGGTTGCAGGTTTCATCCAAGATGCTCTGATTGTAAAGCTATTTGTAAAAAAACAGAACCTGTAATGCGGGAGGTTCATAAAGATCATTTTGTTGCTTGCCATCCCTAATAAAAATCTATTTTCCAAAAATTTATTATAAAAAATAATTATCTAAAATGTTGTTTTTAATGAAAAAGAGAAAAAGCCGAATAGATTTACAAATAGAAAAAACCGAGGGATTTGTAAACTATCTAATAAATAGAAGACGTAAAAGTATACAAAAAAGTTTAATTAGACCACTTTATCAAGAAGTACTAAAATGCCTCTTTATTGTTTTTATTCTAATTGTCGATACGCTTATTCCAATACAAATTTATTTAGATTTTCCAGATATAATAAACATTATATTTGCTTTGGTTGCACTTTTTATTTTTTTGTATTTTGAAATACGTATCTATAATCTATTATGGGGAAATAAAGGACGTTGGTCTATAGATAAGTATAATAAAAACTCTGAAGAAATTTAAACAAGATTAAAATTTATAATTTATCTTCATGCTGTTATATTTTTGATTTTTTATATAATATATATTTAATATCTTATAACAAAATCTTTAAACCCAATAGTTTTTTGTTTTTTTAATTTAATATTTTTAACTTTCGCCATAGGTGGTCCATGACGACACCAATCAATCATTTTATCAACTATTTCCTCTTCACCTTCAAAAACAGCCTCTACAGCTCCATCGGTAGTGTTTCTAACCCATCCAGTTAAACCAAGCTCATTTGCTTTTTGTTTTGTACTAGCTCTAAACCATACTCCTTGAACCTGCCCAGAAATAATAACATTAACATTTGATTTCATAATTAGACAGACCTTATGGTTTAAATCTCAAAATCGTTCTTGGAAACGGAATAGCATCTTTTATATTATCAATACCACAAATCCAAGCAACTACTCTTTCAACGCCAAGTCCATAACCAGAATGAATAACTGAACCATATCTTCTTAAATCAAAATACCATTGATAATTATCCACATTTTCACCCATATCTTTTAATCTTTTTATCATCTCTTCAATGTCGATGCTTCTTTGGGAACCACCTATTATTTCACCATAACCTTCTGCAGCAATCATATCAAAACACAAAGCAGTTTTTGGGTCTTTTATGTCTTTTGGCTTATAAAAAGCCATAATTTCTAAAGGATAATTTGTGACAACAACTGGTGTATCAAAATGTTTCATGAGTTCATCTTCTTCAATTGTTCTTAAATCCTTACCCCATAGAATATCCATTTTTGACTTTTCTTTCAATATTTTTAAGGCTTCTGTATATGTAATTGTTGGAAAATCAGATTTTGCAATGTGCTCTAATTTTTTTATATCCTGACCAAGTATCTCTAGTTCATGTATGTGGTTATTTAACACTTCTGTTAGTATGAATCTTATCTCATCTTTTGCAATCTCTGTTATATCATGTAAATCTAACCAGGCTGCTTCCATTTCGGCCATCCAAAATTCAGATAAATGTCGTGAAGTCTTTGATTTCTCTGCTCTGAAGGTCGGACCCATGTTGTATATCTTTTCAAGTGAAAATATTGCTGCTTCTGCATAAAGTTGCCAAGATTGTGATAAATAGGTTTTATTTCCATAATATTTTACTTCAAATAAGGTTGATCCTCCTTCACATTGATTTGGTTGAAGAACAGGTGCATCAAATTCATAGTAACCAAGGTTTCTAAAAAATTTATGTATAGCACCAACAACAGTAGATCTAATTTTAAAAATCGATGTAAGTTTTTGAGAGCGAATCCATAGATGTCTTTGATCAAGTAAAAACTCAGGACTTTGGTCTTTTACAATCGGAAAAGGTTCTGCAAAATTTAAAATATTAATTTTTGTAACTTGGAGTTCATATCCACCAGGTGCACGTTTATCTTCTTTAACTATACCTTTTAATTCTAAAGAAGATTCAACCAATGCTTTTTTTGCATCTTCAAATTCACAATCAGGTAGATTTCCTTTTTTTACAGTAGCTTGAATAATACCAGAAACATCTCTTATAACCATAAAAACAATATTTCCACTTGAGCGAGTGCGGTATATCCATCCACGAAGATCAATTTCATCTTCTGTTTTTTGTCCGTTTATAATTTCTTCAATTTTTATCCATTTTTTTATCTGCATATTGAACCACTTATTTGTTGATATAAAATTAGAATATAGAAATTACAATTTCATATAAAAAGTAATCTCAAAAATATATACTACTTTATAATTGATTATTTAACAACAATACTTTATGAATTTTATAACTATTAACTTAAAGAGTTAAATTAGAATTGAATTAAAAATAATATAATTATCTTTTATAGTAAAAATTTTTAAAATATATTATTTTGTTAATTACTTCCTATTCCACATCAATTAAAAATAAATTAAATTCAATATAATTAGAAAAATGGTTCTATTGATTTTTTAATATCATAGAAATATCAATTATGTTTTATTTACATGAAATAGAAATGTTTTTGCCTGTTAATTTTAAGAAAAACCTATAGATAATTCATATAATGATGTACATTTTTATCAAATAGTCTTGTTTAATTATTTTATTTATACCTTGCTTTTTAATTTAATATTCTCTATAAAGTTAAAG
>Ga0209536_100016858_pt1 | contig 10372 bp, 9 predicted proteins | sample DeeMarSeWOR28_12_FD_187461 | JGI IMG/M metagenome (GOLD analysis project Ga0209536, IMG submission 187461) | Marine sediment microbial communities from White Oak River estuary, North Carolina - WOR-2-8_12 (SPAdes) (version 2) | ecosystem: Environmental > Aquatic > Marine > Intertidal zone >... | reverse complement strand
GATCCGGCGAGAACAGCAGCAGCGCGGCGTCGTCGCCGCCGGCCACCGCCACCCACTGCGGCGCCGGCGAGCAGCCGGCGAGCAGGCACAGCGCGGCGAGTAGGGTGCCGCCGCTACGCAACGAAGGTGACCGGGACCCGGGAGGGAATGATCCCCGCGTCCGCCGCACGCTCCAGCAGCAGCTCCACCGCGCGACGGCCCGTGTCTCCGTAGTCGACCGTGTAGTCGTTGACGTACATCCCGACGAACTCGTCGGCCTTGTCCCTGTCGAGGCCGCGCGCGTACTGCATCGCGTGGTCGAGTGCCTCCTTGCGGTGCTCGAGACCGTACACGATGCTCGCGCGCAGGTCCTGCGACACGGCGCTGATGAGATCCTCTCCCAGGTCGCGCCGCACCGCGTTGCCGCCCAGCGGCAGCGGCAGCCCCGTCTCCTGGTACCACCACTCGCCCATGTCGGCCCACAGGTGCAGGCCCGACTCGGCGTAGGTGAGCTGCCCTTCGTGAATGAGCAGCCCCGCATCCACCGCGCCCGACGCGACCACGTCCTCGATCTGGTCGAACGGCACGATCTCGGTCTCGATGTCGGGCTGGTACAGACCGAGCACCAGCGCGGCGGTGGTGAGCTTGCCCGGGATCGCGACGCGCTTGCCCGCCAGCGCAGCCCGCGGGTCGGGCGGAGGAGGCTCGGTGGCCACCAGCCGCGGGCCGTAGCGGTCCCCGATGGAGGCGCCGTGCGGCAGCAGGGCGTAGGAGTCGGCGAGGTACGCGTAGGCGTGGATCGAAACCGCCGTCACGTCCAGCTCGCCGGCCAGCGCGCGCTGGTTCAGCGTCTCGATGTCCTGCAGCTCGTGCACGTAGCTGCGCTCGCCGGTGGGGACTTTCCCCGCGGCGAGCGCGTAGAACATGAACGCGTCGTCGGAGTCGGGACTGTGCGCCAGGCGGATGGTCGGCATCACCCGCCGCTCGACACCCCGAGGTCGATCTCGGCCTGGGTCTTGTACGCGTCTATGGCGCGCTGGTGGTCCAGGTATTCCTGCCGTCCGGTGGTGATCTGCGCGTCGTAGTTGTCGAGGAAGCGGCGCTCGAGCTGCTGCTCGGTCTGCGTGTCGCCTGCGAGGCGTGCCACCGAGGTGCGCAGCATGATGGCCAGCAGGTGGTTGGGCACCTGGGCCTCGATCGAGTCGGCCCGCGCGGCGGCGGAATCCGGACTCCCCGATATCGAGTGTATCAGCCCCACGTGATAGTGCGCGTCCGGGTCGAGCGGCCCGAGCATGCCATAGACCTGCAGCGCCATCGGCTTGAACAGGTTGATGTCCTCGACGTTGCCGTTCTGGTGCGCGGTCATCACGCGATTGAACAGACGGTCGGCCTGCTCGCGCGGCGTCATCGAAGCGAGGTCGGGCATGCCGCCGCCCGGTGCACCGCCCGAGGGTGCCGCGCCCGCGGCCGGCGGTCCTCCCGCGCGCTGCCCCGCCGAGTATGCGATGGCCACGAGGACGACCACGACCACGAAGCCGCCGAGGATCCACAGGAGGTTGGGGCCGCTCTGCCGCTGTGCCGCGGCGGGCTGCCCGCATGCGTGACAGAACTTGGCCTGCGCGGAGAGCGAAGCTCCGCAATTGGAGCAGGTGTTTCCGGTAGACGTGCTCATATGGGGGAACCGTCCCTGACTGCGAGGTCCTGAGTGTCGTTTTGAACCGCGTAATATAGCAGCACGCCGGGGGTGCGGCTCCTAGCGTCCCCGCCAGGAGGGCATTACTGTAGCGCGCATGAGCGGGGACTCCGAGGATCAACAGAAATCCACGCGCTTCGACCCGCCGTGGAGTCAGATCAAAGCCCGCCAGATGGGAGAGCTGGAGCGCGGCGACAGCAGGTGGGACGTGCTGCTGGAGACCGTGCCGGATCCCGAGGTGGGAGCCGTCCGTGGCCGCATCCACTTCATCGGCGGCAACCTGCACCGCCTCTCTGGCTGGATCTTCCTCGAGTGGGACGAGAAGGACATCGAGGCCCGCTTCTCCGAGTTCTCCGCCCAGGAGCTGTGGACCCTGCTGGGTTCGCTGGAGACCGGCTGAACCCCATCTACATCATATAGCATTTCTTATATAAGCCGTCGAGCCTGGCGACACATAGGTGTTTTCATATAAATGCGGAATCTGCACAATTTCATTGGCGCCGCGCTCGATTTTTCCACAATTCCGACAATTCGCACCCCCATTCAGGCCGATTCTGCCCGTTTTTCTTGACACGGCGCCATCCTGCTGCTAGAATGCCCCATCCCGTGGCACCCCGCTCGCGGGACCAGCCGCCCACCAGGAACGCCGCGACAAAAAGGAGCGACCGTGCGCACATCGAACAGCATCATCGTGCCGACGCGCAGCGACAAACCGTCCCTGCGGGACAACAACATCGACACCACGGGCGCGAGCGCGGCCGACATCCTGCAGCTGTGCGATCAGATGCAGGTCGACTTCCTGCGGCTCCAGTTCACCGACATCACCGGCATCAACAAGAACGTCGAGGTCCCGCGCAGCCAGTTCCAGAAGGCGCTGGACGGCGAGATCATGTTCGACGGCTCCTCGATCGAGGGCTTCGTGCGGATCGAAGAGAGCGACATGATCCTCAAGCCCGACCTCGGGACCTTCAAGATCTTCCCGTACGACGACGAGGGCGGGCGCGTGGCGCGCCTGATCTGCGACATCTACGAGCCCGACGAGACTCCCTTTCCCGGGTGTCCCCGGGGCGCGCTGAAGCGGCAGATCGCGGATGCCAAGCAGCTGGGCTACGAGATGATGGCGGGCGTGGAAGCCGAGTTCTTCATCTTCCACCAGGACGAGCGCGGCTACCCGATTCTCGAGACGCACGACGAGGGCGGATACTTCGACCTGGCGCCGGCAGACCGAGCCGAGCCGATCCGCCGCCTGATCATCGACGACCTGGTGAACCTGGGCTTCGAGGTGGAAGCGGGGCACCACGAGGTGGCCGAGGGCCAGCACGAGGTGGACTTCCGCTACGCCGACGCGCTGACGACCGCCGACAACCTGGCGACCTTCCGCTTCATCGTGCGGAACGTGGCCTACCGGCACGGGTTTGCGGCCACGTTCATGCCCAAGCCGATCTTCGGCCAGAACGGCTCCGGCATGCACACGCACCAGTCGCTGTTCCGGGACGGTGACAACGCGTTCTTCGACGCGGACGGCAAGCACCAGCTCTCGCCGGTGGCGCTCGCCTACATCGCGGGGCTGCTCAAGCACGCGCGCGGCTTCTGCGCCATCACCAACCCGCTGGTCAACAGCTACAAGCGGCTCGTGCCGGGATACGAGGCGCCGGTGAACGTGGCGTGGAGCATGCGCAATCGTTCGCCCCTGGTGCGGATCCCGGAGCGGCGCGGCCCCGGCACCCGGTGTGAGCTGAGGATGCCGGATCCGTCCGCGAACCCGTATCTTGGTCTCACCGTGCAGCTGGCGGCGGGCCTGGACGGGGTGAAGAACGAGCTCACTCCGCCGGAGCCGGTGAACAAGAATATCTTCACGATGAGCCATCGCGAGCGGCGCCGCTATCGCATCGACGAGCTGCCGCGCGACCTGCACGAGGCGCTGGACTACCTGGAGAAGGACAAGGTCGTTCGGGATGCCCTGGGCGATCACATCTATCAGATGTTCCTGGAGGCGAAGCGCGAAGAGTGGCGGGCCTACACGGCGCAGGTGAGTCAGTGGGAGGTGGATCGGTACCTCGGGAAGTACTAGGCGAGGCCGTCGCTGCACTACTCTTCGACCTAGACGGAACACTCTACACCGAAGCGGGAGCGATCCCCGGCGCCGTCGACGCGATGGACGACCTCAGGCGCCGGGGCGTTCCTTTGCGCTTCGTAACCAACACCACCAGAAGGCCCCGCAGCCAGCTCGTCGAGCGGTTGCGGGGCTACGGCTTCACGGTCGAGGAACACGAGGTGTTCGGCGCGGTCCTGGCCACCGCCGCGCACCTGCGGCAGCAGGGCATCGGCAGGGTGGCGCCGTTCGTGTCCAAGCCGGCGCTGGAGGACCTGGCAGGGTTCGAGGTTGCCGGCGGGCTGGCGGGCGGCGTGCCCGACGCGGTGCCGGATGCCGTCCTGGTCGGCGACCTCGGCAACGAGTGGACCCCGCAGCTCCTCAACGAGGCGTTCCGCTACGTGATGGATGGGGCGCAGCTAATAGCCCTGCAGAAGGGGCGCTACTGGCTCGCGGCCGACGGCATCGAGCTGGACGCTGGACCCTGGGTGGCGGCGCTGGAGTACGCCACCGACCGTGAGGCGGTGGTGTGCGGCAAGCCCAACGCGGCGTTCTTTCACGGTGTGCTCTCGTCGGTTGACGGGGTGGGAGACGGCGCGCCGTGCGTGATGGTGGGTGACGACCTGTGGAACGATGTCGCCGGCGCCCAGCAGGCGGGTCTCCGGGGGTGGCTCGTTCGCACCGGCAAGTTCCGGGAGGACGCGCTCGAGACGAGCGGCGTCACCCCCGACAAGGTGATCGAATCCGTGGCCGAGCTCCGCGGCGCAGGGTGATGCTGAAGCGGTGGGGGGTGGTGCTCGCCATGCTGATGATCGCGCCCGCTGTGGTGGATGCGCAGGAGGCTCCCGCTCCGCCCACCATCGACACGGTCATCGTCATCACACACGACATCTACAGTCCGGAGGAGGCGGCGCGCAGCTGGCTGTACCGTCTCACCAATGGGCTGCACGTGACCACGCGTCAGTCGGTGGTGCGCGCGGAGCTGCTGTTCCGGGCGGGCGAGCCGTACGATCCGCTCAAGATCGCCGAGACGGCGCGCAACCTGCGCGCGCGAGGACTGTTTCGCGCGGTGGAGATCGACACGCTGCGCATCGACGACAAGCTGGCGGTGCGCGTGCTGACCTCCGACGGCTGGACTACCTCGATCAACCTGAACGCCAACTTCTCGGCGGGGCAGTTCGTGTGGGCCGTGGGCGCCGAGGAGCGCAACCTGCTGGGCACCGGTGCCAGGGGCGGGCTCTCCTACCGCAAGGAGGTGGACCGCAGCGCGTTCCGGATCAACGCGGGGATGGAGCGCATTGCCGGCACGCGGCTCGGGGTGGACGGCTTCTACGACGCGCTGAGCGACGGCAAGTTCGGCGTGTGGAACGTGGGCGTGCCGTTCCGGGCCAATTCGGACCGCTGGGGCTTCGAGCTGCCGGGCGACGCCGGCGATCAGCGCATCCTGCAGTTCCGCAGTGACTCGACGGAAGGGTTCGTTGCCAATGGCGACGTCTACTCGCGCGAGTTCCAGCGACGCACGACGCGGCAGTTCGCGGCGGCCGGAGTGGCCACCAGCGCCTCGCCGTCGGGCTTCCTGCGCTTCGGCGTGGCGGCGCAGATCAAGCGCGAGGAGTACATACTGTGCGACGTGAGCGGCGACACGCTGTCCACCGCCCCTCCGTGTGACGTCGTCGGTCCCACGGTTCCCGATACGGTGCAGTTCTCACTCGGCGGGTGGATGAACTTCAGGGACCCCCGCTACAAGCTGGTGACCCACTACAACGGGTTCGCGCGCGAGGTCGACGTGGACCTGTCCACCGACGTGCTCCTCGGCGTCTGGTTCGCGCCCGACGACTTCGGCTTCCGCGAGAACGGCATAGGACCGGTGCTGGTGGCCCGGGCCGGCGGATCGCTGGGCAAGATGTTCGGGTGGGTGGATGTGGCGGCGACCGGACTCATAACCTCGAGCGGCCTCGACTCCGGCACCGTCGTGGCCACCGGCACTCTGGTGGGCCAGTTCATCAAGAAGAACTCCACCGTGCTGCACATCGAGGGGGGAGCGCGCCGCGGCACGCCCCCGGGATTGGAGTTCGACCTCGGGCTCCTGTTCGGGCCGCGTGCGTTCCCGGCGCATTCGTTCACCGGCGACCGCATGATCTGGGGCACGCTCGAGCAGCGGGCGTTCCTGATCGACGAGCTGTTCGGGTTCATGGGTCTGGGGTTCGCCGCCTTCGTGGACTACGGAGGAGCCTGGTTCTCGCGGACCGAGGATGACGTCTCGGGGAGGGATCCGCCGCTGGGCCAGGATGCGCGCTTCGGAGGCAACGTGGGCTTCGGGCTGCGCTTCGGCGCCACGCGAGGCACCGGGCCCAACGTGGGGCGGCTCGACCTGGCGTACCGCTTCGGCGAGGGGTGGAGCGGCAGCCGCTGGGCGATCAGCTTCGGGCGCGCGTTCCCGTTCTAGCTCAGAGCAGGTCCTCCTGCCGATCCACGGGCTGCACGCACTCGGGCCCCTCGTTGTCGGGCTTGTTGACGTAGGTGCTAACCGGGTAGGCGCTCATCCGCTCGGGCGGGTAAGGGACGAGCAGGTCGGCCAGCGACTCCGGGTCGCGGTTCTCGGGGTCGAGCCAGCGGCCGTAGCTCTCGGGCGCGATGATCACCGGCATGCGGTTGTGGATCGGCTCCAAGAGGGCGTTGGGCTCGGTCGTGACGATGGTGAAGGTCTCGCGCCGTTCGCCGCTCGCCCTGTCCCACCACCGCTCCCACAATCCCGCGAAGGCGAACACCTGGCCGCCTCCCACTCGGATGTAATGGGGCTGCTTGCGGTCGCGCAGCTTCTCCCACTCGTAGAAGCCGTCTGCCGGCACCAGGCAGCGGCGCTCGGCGAATGCATCCCTGAAGGCCGGCTTCTCGGCCAGGGTCTCGGCGCGGGCGTTGATCATGCGGTTGCCGATCGTCGGGTCTTTGGCCCATGCCGGGATCAGCCCCCACCGGAGCGGCACCATCTCCCGCTCCCGGGTGCCGCCCACGCGTACCACTGCTGCGTCCTGAGTGGGAGCGATGTTGTAGCGGGGCTCGAGCCGGGGCACCGAGAGCAGCTCGAACACCTCTCGATCCAGCTCGGCGATCTGCGCCTGTGAGAAGCGGCCGCACATGCAGGCAAGCTACACCGCGAGGCCGCGGCCGGTCACCTTCCGGCCGCCCAATCCGAGCGCCAGATTCGAGCCTCCGGCATCATCCTCGGAGGCAATAATGCGTGCCCGATCCGTGCCCCTCCTGGCCGCGCTCGCGAGCCTGAGCGCCGCCGACGTCACCGCACAGGACACAGTCCGCTTCGAGCCCACGGTGCAGCAGCCCACGTTCGCGGTGCGGGATCCGGTGCTCACCATCCAGCCCGGCACCGTGCTCATCTCCCGCACCAACTTCGCCGCCTACTACACGGAGGAGGGCGGGGCATTCCCGGGCGAAGTGGGCCCCATCTACGTGGAGGGAGCCACCACAAACGACGTGCTCGTCGTGCGCATAGTGAAGCTCGAGCTGAACCACGACATCGCAGCCTCGCGCATCTACTCCACGTTCGGAGGGCTCGCTACCGACAACCGGGTGCGGCTGCTCAACGACCCCATCCCCGAGCGGCGCTACGTGTGGCACATCGACCGGGAGAGGATGACCGCAACCACCAGGCTGCACGACAGCGAGATCGCGGAGTTCGAGATCGAGCTGGCGCCCATGCTCGGCCGGGTGGCGGTGGCCCCGCGGGGCGAGGAGGCGTTCGGCGGCCTGTGGCCGGGCGATTTCGGCGGCAACATGGACGCTCCGGAGATCCGCGAGGGCACCACCGTGTATCTGCCGATCTTCCACGACGGGGCGTACCTGTACTTCGGCGACATCCACGCCAAGCAGGGCTACGGCGAGGTCTCCGGCACAGGCCTCGAGACGTCGGCCAACGTGGTACTCGAGATCGACGTCATCAAGGGGAAGACAATCGACTGGCCCAGGCTGGAGGACGACGAGCACATCATGGTGGCCGGCAGCGCCCGGCACCTGATAGACGCCTTCCGCCTGGCCCACGTGGAGCTGGTCGAGTGGCTCGAGGAGTACGGCTTCAGCCGCTGGGACGCCTACCAGGTGCTGAGCCAGCTGGCCGAGAGCTCGGTGGCCAACATCGTGGACCCGGCCTACACGGTCGTGGCCAAGTTCCCCAAGCGGTACCTGCCGAAGTGAACGGAAAGGGGACCAGGCAGCTCCGATTTGGTGCGAGGTGTGTCAGGGAATAGCGCAGGATTTCCGGGGGGTTCCGCGCCTGCGGGTGGGGTGCGTGTCGGCGCCAGCCCACGGTGAGGGCGCTCACATCCTCCCGGGCGGTAAGGGGTAACAGTAACCCGGGCGATTACGCCCGGAACAAGGGGCCCGATGAAAGATCCGGCAAAGCCAGGCGCACCGACGCCGGAGAACACGGCTGAGGGGCGCACCCACAAGGCCGACTGGGCGGCGAACCGCGCCGACCCCAGGGCGGTCCTGGCGGAGCTGCGCGCACGCCTGGAGGTGGAGAACCAGGCGAGGGCCCACGCCGAAGCGAGCATGCGGCAGCTGCGCAAGGCGCTGGAGACGATGCAGCTCGGCGTCACCATCACAGACGTGCAGGGCAAGATCGTCTACACCAACCCCGCCGACGCGGGGATGCACGGCTACACCATGGACGAGCTGGTGGGCAAGGACGTGGCCCTGTTCTGTCCCGAGGGGGCGCGCCGTCCCCTCACCCGCGATCAGCTGCGCGTGCTCTCGAGCTGGCAGCGCGAGAGCACCAACCGGCGCAAGGACGGCACCGAGTTTCCGGTGTGGCTGATGTCGGACATCGTGCTCAACAAGGACGATGAGCCGGTAGCGATAATCACGACCTGTGAGGACATAAGCGAGCGCAAGAAGGCCGAGGACGAGCTGCGCCGGGCATACGACGACCTGGACCGGCGCGTCGCCGAGCGCACCGCGGAGCTGTCTGAGGCCAACGAGCGCCTCAAGTCCGAGATTGCCGAGCGCGAGCGCACCGAGGAGGAGCGCATCAAGCTGGAGAGCCAGCTGCGCCAGTCACAGAAGATGGAGGCGCTGGGGCGGCTGGCCGGCGGAATCGCACACGACTTCAACAACCTGCTCACGGTGATCCTGGCCAACGCCGAGCTGGTGTCGCGCTCGCTGCCACCGGGCTCGGAACAGGCCAGCACCGACCTGGAGGAACTGCAGGGCGCGGGCCGCAAGGCGCGCGACCTGGTGAGCAAGCTGCTCGGCTTCGGCCGCCAGCAGGACCTCTCCATCAGCTCGGTGGACATCGCGCGCGTGGTGACCGACCTGCAGGGAATGCTGCGCCGCCTGATACCGGAGAGCATACGCATCGAGGTGCAGATCGCCGAAGGAGTGGGGCGCGTGAAGGCGGACCGGGTCGCGGTCGAGCAGATCATCATGAACCTGGCCACCAACTCCCGCGATGCGATGCCGGAGGGCGGGATGCTGCGGCTGGGAGTGCTCCCCATCGAGGTGGATGCGAGCTACTGCCTCGCGCACCCCGATGCCGTGATCGGCCAGTACATGTGCGTCACCGTGAGCGACAGCGGCGCGGGGATGGACGAGGACACCAAGGAGCGGGTGTTCGAGCCGTTCTTCACCACCAAGCCGCCCGGCATGGGGACGGGCCTGGGGATGGCCGTGATCTACGGGCTCATGACCCAGCAGGGCGGGTTCGTGGAGGTGGAGAGCTTCGCGGGGCAGGGCACCACCGTGAAGTTGTTCTTCCCGGTTGGAAGGGTGTCTTCGCCGGGCATGGCAGCGCCCGAGATAACCGAGGAGACGCTGCCGCGCGGGACCGAGCGGATCCTGCTGGTGGAAGACGAGCCTCAGCTGCGTTCCACGGGCAAACGGATCCTGGAGCGGCTCGGCTACGAGGTGATGCTGGCCGCCGACGGGCGCGAGGCACTGGAGGTGCTCAAGTCGGCCGAAGCCCCGGCGGACCTGGTGGTGTCGGACATCGTGATGCCCCACATGAACGGCTACCAGCTGCACGACGCGCTGCAGCGGGACTACGAGCCGGTGAAGTTCCTGTTCACCACCGGGTATGCCGGCGAAGAGGCCAAGAGCAGCGACGAGCCGTATGCGCACGTCCCCCTCCTCAAGAAGCCGTGGACCCTCACCGAGCTGGCCCGAGGCGTTCGCGCGGTGCTGGACGAGCGCTAGATTCTCCGCAGGACTCCCATCGGAGGAAGAGGCATGCTGAAGCTGAGCGAACGGCTCGGGACGTTCGGCACGTGGATGATCGCCCTGGGTGTCGTGCTGATGGTGGGCGGTGTGGTGGCCCTGGCCTATCCGCTGTACACCGGCGTCGGGTTCAGCATCATGATCGGCTGGATCCTGCTGTTCGCGGCCGTGCTGTACGGCGTGGGCGGCATGACCGCACCGAGCATCAGACGGGGGCTGCCTCAGGTGGTGGTGGCGCTCCTGTACCTGGCGGTGGGCCTCACGCTGGTGCTCAAACCGCAGCGGGGAATCGAGTTCATCGGCTGGATGCTCGGGCTGGCGTTCGTCGTCGAGGGGCTCGCTAAGGTGATCGCCTCGGTAGTGGTGAAGGAGCTGCCGTGCCG
>Ga0209536_100016857_pt1 | contig 10372 bp, 6 predicted proteins | sample DeeMarSeWOR28_12_FD_187461 | JGI IMG/M metagenome (GOLD analysis project Ga0209536, IMG submission 187461) | Marine sediment microbial communities from White Oak River estuary, North Carolina - WOR-2-8_12 (SPAdes) (version 2) | ecosystem: Environmental > Aquatic > Marine > Intertidal zone >... | reverse complement strand
ATAATGTGGCTATTCGGTTCTTGACACACTATAAATAATTTGCCATATTATTTTTTTAAATTGGATTTCATCTCTTCTCCCTCCCGAAAAATGCCACATGTCAAAGAGATGACCGGCAACAACAACTTACTTCAATTTAAAAAAATAGCAGGAGAGAAAACAATGGAAAAGTACGCCGCGCAAACCCAACAGGAATTCGAAGGATGGGAAGAATTTATCAGCAAACCCGTGGATGAAAAAGTACAGAATTTCATCCGGCAAAATCGCATATACGATGTCATATATGCCCAGCAGTTCGACCGGTCCTTTTTGGATTATCTTTGCAGCCTGGCCGATTCCATCAGATTGCTGGCCAAAACCAAAGTCGGGCAGAGTAAACTGCGCCACTTGCTGCCCCACAAACGGGCCATGCTTTACTTTGTTCAGCCGTCAACCCGGACTTTTCTGTCATTTCAAAATGCCTGCCACATTCTGGGGATAACCACATCCGAAATCCGGGGCACCTCCACCAGTTCCGAGGTGAAAGGCGAGTCGCCGGAAGATACCATTCGCACCTTTGCCAGTTACGTTGACTTGATTATTTCGCGTCATCCGGAAGCCGGCTTTGCCGAAAAGACGGCCTGGGTCCTGAATCAAACCGATCATCCGGTGCCGGTGCTAAATGGCGGTTCCGGGCCCGACCAGCATCCCACCCAGGCCCTGCTGGACATTTACACGCTGGAAAGAGAATTTAGAACCATCGGCGGATTGGACGGCAAGAAGATTGCCATGGTCGGCGATTTAAAGCGCGGTCGCACGGTGCGCTCTTTAAGCTATCTGATGAAAAATTATCAAGATGTTGAGCTGGTCTATGTCGCTCCGGAAATTTTCAGGATGAAAGACGACATTAAAGAGTTTTTAAGCAAACACGACATCCCCTTTAAAGAAACCGAAGACTTCGAGAGCATCATGCCTGAAGTTGACGCGATCTACATGACCCGGATCCAAAACGAGTACGGCTCGGACCCGACCAGCGAAGCCGAAACTTATCCCCAGTTTCATCTTAAAACGAGCCATTTATCGTTGATTCAAACCCACTGTGCCATCCTGCACCCTTTGCCGCGGCGTTATGAGATAGATATCCGAATCGACAAGGATCCGCGGGCGGCCTACTGGCGCCAGGAGCGTTGCGGCATGTGGATCCGGGCGGCGCTAATTTCCTACATCTTCGGGGTGGATGGAGAAATTATGAATGAGCTGTCATGATGAAAAAAATCAACGGATTTCTGATCGATCTGGATGGTGTTTTATACATTGAAGACCAGCCGATCCCCGGGGGCGCAGCGAGCGTAAACTGGCTGCGGCAGCAGGGTTTTCCGTTTCGATTTTTGACCAATACCACCATGCATTCCAGAGACGCGCTGGTCGCCAAGCTTTCACGGTTCGGAATTCAAACCGAATCCGGGGAGATGTTCAGCACCGCCGTGGTGGCGGCCAAATGGCTTGCCGCCAAGGGCGTTTCGCGCGTGCAGCTCCTGCTGACCGCAGATGCCCAAAAAGACTTCCCTGGATTTGAGATAACAGACCGTCAGCCTGAAGTTGTCGTGGTGGGCGATCTGGGTGCGCAATTTACATTCGATATCTTAAACAGCGCCTTTTTAGCGGTTAAAGCCGGTGCGCAGCTGGTTGCTTTGCAGAAAGGCCGCTACTGGCAGAAGCAGAATGGTCTTGCTTTGGATGCCGGAGCATATGTGGCCGCGCTGGAATATGCGACGGAGACCGAGGCCGAACTTATCGGCAAACCGAACCGGGCCTACTTTGAAACGGCCCTGGCGGACCTCGGACTCGATCCTTGCCGGGTGGCCATGATCGGCGACAGTATCGGCGCGGATATCAGCGGGGCCCAGTCCGTTGGGATGCCGACCATCCTGGTTCGAACGGGCCAATATATTTTTGATGCGCAACAGCCCTGGCCGGCGCAACCCGACTGGACGATCGACTCGATTGCCGACCTGCCGGGGCTTGTCGGAGGATGACTGGGTAGTAGGTATTGGGCACTGGGTACTGGTACTGGATGCTCGATGCTGGATACTGGATACTCGATGCTCGATACTGGATGCTTGATGCGACTTCTGGTGCGTGTTGCGAGTTGCGTGTTACGGGGGATGCTGGGTACTAGGTATTGGGTATTGGGTGCTGGCTGCACCGGCCAGCCTAATTGGCACGCCAAATTTTGGGTGATAGATCTGTCATCTCGCGTTGGCTGGGGTAAAACTGAAACGGTATAAGGTGCAAGGTAAAAGGTTTAGGGCATAGGGTGCGAGTTGAAAAGGAAAGGCGTACGGCCTTGGGCGCACGGCATAAGGTTTTCAGTATCAAACTGGTTAAATAAACTCTTGACACCTATGTGAATGCAGGCCATATTTTTTAGAGTAACCAGCGAGCACTGAACGGTTTTCATTTATTAGCTTTGAGCTTTGAGCATCGAGCATCCAGTATCGAGTACCCAGTAGCCAGTAAAAGGTGACCCACCATGGAATATGTCGAACCGCCGCCTGCTCCCAAGCCGGAGGAAGCGGCGCCCGAAGAAAAATTCCGCAAAGTCCTGATAAAACCGGAAGAGGACCGCCAGATTTCAATCCAGAAAGCTCAAATCCGGGATGTGCAGGAAATTCTCGATCTTGTCAACGGGTATGCCGCAGCCGATGTGATGCTGCCAAGAGGTCCCCAGTACCTGTATGAAAATATCAGGGATTTTGTGATCGCCAGCGACCGGAATGTGCCGGTTTACAGCATGATGGAAACCCGGGAAGAATTGCATTTGATTGTCGCCTGCGGCAGTCTGCACGTGCTCTGGGATGACATCGCCGAAATTAGAGCGCTGGCCATTCACCCGGATTACCAGCATCTGGGATTGGGCAGCAAACTCGTCGAATATTTGATTGAAGATGCCAAGAAACTGGGCATCAAACGGGTGTACACCTTTACCTTGACCGAGGAGTTTTTCCGAACCATTGGATTCAAGCGCCAAAAACGCGAAGAGCTCCCGGCTAAAATGTGGGGGGAGTGCAGCCGCTGTCCGAAATATTTTAAGTGCGACGAGGTTGGGATGGTTAAAGTGATCTGAGGATTTTGGATTGGAATGGCAAGGAGCAGGGGGCAGAGCGCATGGCGAAGGGCGCTTAGCTGATGTCGGGTGGAATTGCCCGCCGCTGACAATCAAGACCGCTGCTTATTGATAGGGTCCGTCCACCTTAGAATAGAAAAATTCTGCGACACCAGAGCCGACGACAGGAGGTTGCAATGCCGAAACATATCTTGACACGCATGGGTGACGGCGAGCGGGTGTCGATGCCCGCCGATGAAGTCAAAGAAGAATTGTTGCTGGGAACTCGGGATGCGGCTCAAAACGGGGAAATACCGCAGCTGACCCCGGATGATCTGGAGCAGCTCTTTGAAATTCTGGCCGAACCCGGGCGCGTGGTGAGCGTACCTCCGGGGGACGAGGTTGTCGTGACGGACGACGGCTGCGCCAAGCTTTTTTGCAGCGGGCCGGCGGATGGCGGCGCCGGTTTGCCGATCAGTCGTCAGACTTCGATTTTGGCCTACGAGCGGGGCTTTGCCGCCGACACGGTCTCTATCGGGCATGAAGACTACAGCTTCAAGCCCGTCAAACCGATTATCGACTACGAGGCGCAGACCTATCATGCGACGGCACTGGCCACCACCGTGCCCTTTTTCTATGGCGCCCAACCCAATCTCGGACTTTACTATCGTCCGGACGGCCCGCACCCGAACCCGGCTGATTTGTTGCCCCTAGGCAAAATCGAGGAAGCCCAGGCCGCGCAGGAGGAGGCGGCCGAGCACGCCAAAGAAGACATGGTTTATGTGGGCCAAAGACTGGCGGAAATCGGCTGCGAGGGCCTTAACTTCGATACGGCCGGTTCGGCCGGCGATGCGGATCTCTATGCGGCGCTGATGGCTATCGCCGAACTAAAAGAAAAAGCGCCTTTGATGGCGGTTGAATTGGGTATGTCCAATGAGTTTGTGTTCGGCATGCACGGTGAGATTTGCTATGAAGGCAAACGGCTGGCGGGCATGTACCCGCATGACCAGGCGCAGATCTCGGCGGATGCCGGAGCGGATATATTCGGGCCGGCCATCAATGTCAATACCTCCAGATCCATTGCCTGGAACCTGGCCCGCGCCGTCACCTTTGTCAAACATACGGTGGCGGTCTCCAAAATCCCGGTGCATCCCAACGTCGGCATGGGGGTGTGCGGGGTTCCCATGTGTGTTGAATCCCCCATCGATTGTGTGACCCGGGCATCGAAAGCCCTGGTCATGATCGGAAAAGCCGATGGATTGTAGCTGGGCGTCGGGGATGCCTTTGGCATGCCGATTGCCCATATTATGGCTGCAGGCATGGGCGGCATTCGCACCACCGGAGATCTGGTGGCCTGGATGCAGATGACCCGCCGCATGAAGCTTGCCGACGCCAAACAATATGTGGCTGACAAACTGGGAATTGGGCTGATCGATCTGACCGACGAGGACGTGATGTATGCGCTGCGCGGCGATCTGGGCATCGGGGTGGTGACCGGCGATGCCGGACGGGCGAGCGGCATTACCGCAAAATTTAAAGTTGCCGAATTATTGGGGATAGAAATTAATTCGGTCAATTATTTTAAATCGTTATTGTAGGTCAAAAAACGGGATAAATTTCAGCCTAGACTTTTATTTGTCCGACGGTCGCCGTGATCCGGGCCTGGTTCCCTAACAGGGCCCAGTTGCGTGATATAAAATGGTCTTTAGCCCCTCACTAATGGATTTTTGATATATCAAAGTTGGCCATGAACCATTTCTTTCTAGTGTTAAGTTTGTTGTCAGGATATTTGTAAGTAAAATCAAAACCCGGCAATTACCATTTGTGGTTGTGGATTTAGCCGGAACCCATCATTCAGCTGTTTTTCACATTGCGTTAGGAAGCCTTAAATTTTGTGTTTTCAACAGGCATCTAATGCATCTGCTACTTTTTGAATGCCATCCAGGTCAAAGTCTTCGGCCATTTGGATAATCTGGTTGCTGAGCGGCACACAGGAATCTGAGTGCGTCTTCATTTCCTCGGCGATGGCATTTAGGGCCATGACATCTCCCATCTCAGCTGCATCGCGGATGCGTTTGGCTATATCGTGAGCGAATTCAGCTGGGATAGCCGCAATCTCTTCATCGGATAGCTTGCAGACATTTTCTTCAGCGGATACGCCAAGGGTTTGCACCGATTCCAGGGCTTGATTGAAGGCTTTTTCAAGCTCTGAGAATTTTTGATTCAGCGCCTTTGTTGATGGGGCTTTCTTTTCAACTCCTTTGACGAGTTTTTCCAGATTCACCGCGGCTGTCTGAAGCTCCATGGCCGCCAGATTGCCTGCCAATCCTTTGAGATTGTGCACCAGGCTGTGGGCTTGATCAAAATCTTCGGCATCAAGCGCCTGACGGATTTCATTTGCGACCGCATTGTAGTCTGTAGCAAAACTTAAAAGCAACTTGCGATAAAGTCTTTTGTTTCCTTGCAATCGCTTCAATCCATCTGCCAGATCAAATCCGGACAAAGATTCCGGAAGCGCATTTTCTGCTGTGACCGCCTCATCCGACCCGGATTGCTCGAAAGAAACTTCCGATTGTTGGATTTTGACTCGTTTCTCACTCGGCTTTATCCATTTCTGCAAAGTTGAAAACAGCTGGTCGGGGTCGATGGGTTTGGTCACATGGCCGTTCATGCCGACCTGCAAACTTTTATCCGCATCACCGGCCATGGCATGTGCCGTCATCGCAATAATTGGAATTGGATCCTTACCTTCATTCCCCATTCCGCATTCCCACTTCCGAATTGTTTTTGTGGCCGTATATCCATCCATCACCGGCATCTGCACGTCCATGAGCACCGCATCATAATTGCTTTCCTTTACCGCATTGACAGCCTCCAGGCCGTTATTTGCCAGCGTTATATTCAATCCTGCACCCTCAAGAATCTCCCTGGCCACCTGCTGGTTAATTTCATTATCTTCCACTAATAGCACATTTGCCCCTCGAATATATTCTAACGTTTTTGCTTCTTGTTCATTTTTTTGCGTGATACGTGAGATCGCGGGCACTGCCTCTCCAAAGACCTGCATGGTGGCGTCAAAAAGCATCGAAGGATTGACCGGTTTCAACAGAAAACCATCGAGGCCAACCCCTTCTGCTTGTTGTATGACCTCCTCGCGGCCATAGGCGGTCACCAAAATGATGGCTGGAATTTTGTTCAAACCCTCATGATCTTTAATCCGCTTGGATGCCTTAATTCCGTCCATACCCGGCATCTTCCAATCCATGATCACCAGCTCAAATGGTTTATCCTCATTGGCATCTTCAAGTTCTGTGATTCCCTCTTCACCAGATGCCGCTAATGAGACTTCAAATGAAAAAGATTCCAGCATTTCCTGCAAAATGACCCTTGAGGTGGCATTGTCATCCACCACCAAGACCTTCATGCCCCGCAAATCCGGTGAGGGCCTAAATCTTTTCTTGGCCTTTTCTTTTCCCAGACCGAAATTGGCGGTAAAACTGAAAGTACTGCCTTGACCGGGCTCACTTTCCACCCAGATTTCCCCGCCCATCATCTCAGACAGCCGCTTGCTGATCGTCAGTCCCAATCCGGTGCCGCCATATTTTCGTGATGTTGAGGAATCGGCCTGAGCAAAAGGTTGAAATAGCTTGGCAGCTTGCTCCGCAGTCATGCCAATGCCGGTATCTTGAACAGAAAATTTTAAAGTAGCATGCGCACCGTCTTTTTCGACCAATTCAGTGGAGACTATAATTTCCCCCGCATCTGTAAATTTGACGGCATTGTTTGATAAATTAATGAGAACCTGTCCCAGCCGCAAGGGATCACCGATAAGCGCCGTCGGCACCGATGGATCGGTCTTAAAAAGCAACTCCAGCCTCTTTTCCTGGGTCTTAATGCCAACCAGCGTGGAGATGTTGTCGAGGGTATCCTCCAGTTGGAAGTCTACGGATTCCATGTCCAATTTGCCGGCTTCAATTTTAGAAAAATCCAGGATGTCATTGATGATCCCTAAAAGGGACTTGGCGGAAATATCTACTTTTCTCAGATAGTCGTATTGCTTGGCGTTAAGATCGGTTTTCAGGGCCAGATGCGCCATCCCGATGATGGCATTCATGGGGGTGCGGATCTCGTGACTCATGTTGGCCAAAAATTCACTCTTGGCCCTGGTGGCTTCTTCGGCCTTCTGTTCGGCCAGGACTCGTTCCTGGACCTCTCGGGCCAGTTTGCGGTTCGAATGCATAATCACGGTCAGAATAATGGCCACAACCAGCACCACGGTCATGACAATGAGCAGCACCATGGACCAGTCGACTTGCCGCTTCACCCGGATGTTGACCCAACGTTCCTGGAAAACGGCCTGATCCTTTTCGGGAATGGACGCTATAGCCTTGTCCAAGATGACCGCCAGTTCCGGCATGTCTTTGCGGACGCCAAACGACAGATCAAAAGTGTATGGCGTGGGAGCAGCTACCTTGAGATTCTTGATGTCCAGTGTGTTTGAAAGATAGGTCAGTACGGCCACGTTCTCCACCGTGGCCTCGGCCAGACCGTTGGCCACAGCTCGCAGAGCCGCCTCGGGCGCATCCACCAGCAAGAGATTGATTTTAGGGTAATCGCGCTCGATGAGTTTTTGGGTATTGTATCCTTTGACTAAAGCCACTTTACGGCCCGTCAGCCTGTCCAGACTGTCCACGTATGCGGCGTTGTCGCGAGTGATGATTACCAGCGGGGCGCGCAAGTAAGGTCTGGTGAAGCGGAGGAATTCCTCACGTTCCGTAGTCCTGACGATGCTTGTAATAACCTCGACCTTTTTATCACGACCGGCCTCGAGAATCTGATTCCAGGTCAACCCCATCTGCGGAGTCAGTTTGACACCCAGGGATTTGTTCAGCCACTTCAAGTATTCCGAGGCGATGCCCGCGTGTCGGCCTGCTTCATCCACAAAGTCGAAGGGCGGCCAGTCCTGGGTTGCACCTACGCGCATTTCAACGTGCGAATTCAGCCATGCTTTCTCCTGGTCGGTCAGTATCAATGCTGCACCCGACGGCGAATAGTAGCGATTGTCGGGATTTGGAATCCAACGCGCTTCGATCTCGGCGAGTTGCGCAACCGGAATGGCAGCAAGGCCGGTGTTGATGGTTTTCAGCAAGTCTTCGCGTTCCTTGAGAACACCCGCGTGGACCGTGTTCGAATAAAGGACGTTTTTGCTTCGCACTAACACGCCCTTGAGCCTTAGGCGATCAAGGTCAGCCTCCACAGCGAGGACTTCATTGACCAAGGCTTCTGCCTGTCCTTTGAGCAACGCCAGGATCATGCTTTCACCATCCGGCAGGCTGACAATCTCAACCTCTGGGAAGTGGCTCTTTAAATGGCTCTCCTGATAAGAACCGGTCATGGCCGCCACACGCATTCCGGCCATTTCCTTTAATGTGGCAGGGAGAGGTTCTCCAGCACGGAAGTAAATAGTCGTGGCGACCGAATGCAGGGGATGTGAGAAAATCCCCCATGCCTCTCGGTCAGGGGTTTTGAAAAACCCGAAATGGAGGTCCGCCTCGCCAGATCGCAATGCTTCAATACTCTGAGCCCAGCTGACGGGCATGAATGATATGGGTTTTCCAGTGACCTTGCTCCATTTGTTCCATATCTCGACCAGCATCCCTGTGGGCTTGCCGTCGGGTCCAAGAAGGGAATAGGGCGGGTAGTTTCGGTCGATGGCGATGACGAGGGTGTTCGGATCCTTTCCTTTTACAGCGGCAGTCCAGTTCCGGGAGATGAGCTGCTTTTCTTGAGTCGTGATTTGCGCCATGCCTTTTTCAATGACTTCGAGCACGTTCTGCCTTCCCTCAGGAACCGCCACGAACCAGTCAACCTGGTACAGCGGTTGGTTGGCCTTGTACAGGTACTTGGAGACCCGGTTTCGCAACGTGAGATCGTGCAGCCATGTGAGCGTATCTCCGGCAAACAAACGCAATCGCCCGCTCTCCAAATCCGCCATCAGTGAGTCATGGTCAGGGTAACCCACAATGGCAAGGCCCGGAAACTCACGTTTCAGGTAGCTTTCAGAATAATCGCCTGCTATGACACCAACGCGGTATGCCATGATGTCCCGGTACTGCGTCAAGTGCAACGAGTTGTGATAGAAGACGTGCCCGTCGGTTTTTATGAGAAGTGAGCCGTACTGCAGGTACTCGTCACGGGCCTCGGTGTAGGCCAATCCGGCATGGGCGTCGACCTTGCCCTCACGTGTCAGCTCCAACGTCTGGTCCCAGCGGGCCGGTTTGAAATCTATCGCAATTCCAGTTTTTTCCGACCACAGGCGCCACTGATCGATGATTACCCCGGCAGCCTCGCCCTTTTCGTTCTGGAACTGGAACGGAGTGCAGTCAGAACAATAAGTCACGGATATAGTTGCAGGTTGATCGGTTTCGCTTCCAGACCCAACCCCGCCTGGTATCAGAAAAATAAAAAAAATGGCAGTTAAGCCTAACGATTTGATTTTTTTCAATTCAATTAATCTCTTCTAACAGGTGTAAATTTTATTGTAAATTCCACTTAATATTTACTAAGCGTATTATTCGGCAACCAACATGTTTTCAGCAGATCACATTCAACTTTTTCCAATGTATCACCATCTTTAAATGTCAGGATATCAAGTTTATGTTCTATATTGTATTCGATAACAATTTACAAGAGATAGGGTTTTAGACGACGTGCCTGAGTTGAAGCATGCAGAGTGCCTTGAACTTATATAATATCTCATCTATCAGTCTTAAATTTCAGCTCTCGTTGAATCAGCCGAAGATTGCCTTCTGTATAGCCGATTCAATCTCAGGCGTTGGTTTCCTCAGATATCTGCCATCAAATCTCGCGTATCAAGAGTATCACAGGGTTAATTCGAAAAAGACGCAACTGATGAAATCCTTTTCAAAACGGCGAATCCACGTAACCGCATCATGTTGGAGCTTCTGGAAAAAGGCGGAAGGCGAATCGGGGAGGTGCTCAAAATCAGGCCTGTTGATGCCAAAGGTGGCCGCATAATAGGCGTCAAGCTGCTACCCCAGGCATCCAGGTCAGGAACGCTTATTGAAATTGTCAGCAAGGTTATCCACAGCCCGGCGCACCCATCAACAACACCGCAGTATTTGGGAAAGGATAGATTTACCCCAACGTTGCAAAAGTCGGAGGGCATCAGAGTCAAGGCGTCTGAGGGTGAAGACGTAGTTCTTTACTTCGAACCCTCAGCAACGCAGAATCTGAAGTCCTCCGGCTTTCCCGCAGGGGAAACAA
>Ga0209536_100016856_pt1 | contig 10372 bp, 14 predicted proteins | sample DeeMarSeWOR28_12_FD_187461 | JGI IMG/M metagenome (GOLD analysis project Ga0209536, IMG submission 187461) | Marine sediment microbial communities from White Oak River estuary, North Carolina - WOR-2-8_12 (SPAdes) (version 2) | ecosystem: Environmental > Aquatic > Marine > Intertidal zone >... | reverse complement strand
TGATAAGCTTTTTACGGTTCGCAGAAAACCTCTTAACCAATCGCATATCAAGCTCGATGAACAGTTATGCAGCGAGTGTCTCAACAGAATATGCACCTATGTCTGCCCGGCGGAAGTTTACATTTGGGAAGAGTCAAAAAATGAAATCGATGTAAGGTATGAGAACTGCCTCGAATGCGGTGCGTGTCGCGTGGCATGTGAGGCGATAGAATGGACAAATCCTGTGTGGGGAACAGGGATTATATATAAGAACAGCTAAAGCATGAATATAAAGAGGATTTTTTAATGGATATACTGACAGGACTTTATGTCGTATCTGGTTTTGTTATTGTGCCTTTGGTTATTTACGGCTTATACGCTCGTGTTAAAGTCAATCGATTATTTGAAAAGTACTCGAAGGAACCTGTTAAAAAAGGAATTACCGGCTCTCGTCTCGCCAGGACGATGCTCAATTCCGCTGGACTCAACGAGGTCGTTATAGAAGAGGTTGGCGGCACACTCAGGGACCATTATGATCCTCGTCAAAACACTGTCAGACTTTCCCGGCGCGTCGCGAGAGATTCTTCTATCGCCGCGATAGGAATCGCCGCCCATGAGGCGTCGCACGCGATACAACACGGCACAGATTATCCACCGGCAAAACTCAGGGCTAATATCGCTCCCTTTGTTGAAAAGGCGGGATATTTTGTTCTGCCGCTTTTATTTTTGGGGATACTGCTGTCCAGGATTCCACTGGCATCGTTCTTTATAAATATAGCACTGATTTTATTCCTGGCGATAGTCGTTTTTTACCTGGTAACACTTCCGGTGGAGCTTGAGGCCTCCGCCAGAGCTCTGCGATATATTAGAGAAAACGACATAACTGATGAAAGAGAACTTGAAGGAGTCAAAAAGGTTCTCAAGGCGGCAGTGATCACTTACATCGTTGCGACAGCCCTTTCCATCGTGCAGTTCCTGAGTCTCTTGGGTATGACCAGGAGAAGGTGAATGGACATAATTACAATGAGGAAAGTTGCAAATGTTACTGTGCTGAGCATTTGCAAAGGAAAGATTAATGGTGGCCGTTTTGATATTGGGTGCGTTGCTCAATACATCCAAAATGGCTGTAAACAATTGTAATAGAGGTGAATTGAATGAGCAAAGTAGATGAAGGTTTGAAGCGTCTAATTTCATTGTTGCCATTAAAGGATCGGCAGGTGGAATTTGGAGGAAAAATGGCTGAGTTGCATAAGGCGGTACTTCACTCGTTTGTTGAGAATGGGCGTCCAATAAACGATGAAGAGATATCGGCTATTATTGGTGGTGACAATGTTGGGGCGGCACTCAAAGCCCTGCAGGAAAAGGATTTGGCCGTCCTGGACTGTAGCGGCAAGCTCGTAGGCTCTTATCCGATGACAGTCGAGGATACCCCACACAAAATAAAAGTAAACGGTCATGAAATAAATGCCATGTGTGCGTTGGACTCGTTAGGCATAAGCCCTATGTTCGGCAAAAAGGTGCGGATTGAATCGAAATGCCATGCCACCGATGAGCCGATTTATCTTGAGCAGAATGGCTCTGATATTGTTGATGCCAAACCGTCGAAGGATATTCATTTCGGTATTATCTGGAGTAGCCCTACAGGTTGCTGTGCCCATAGTTTGTGCACGGAAATGGTCTTCTTAAAAGACAAAGAAACCGCCGAAGTATGGGAAAAAGAATGTTCCAGCCGTGAAGTTTATGATTTAGATGAAGCAATTGAGTTTTCCTCTAAATTTTTCGTGCCTTTGGTCAGGTAATTACATTGCAAGTAAGATCGAAAGATTGAATATGAAGCAAGCATTGCTATACGAGAACGGAAGCCTGGATAAAACAGTCCAATGTTTTGCCTGTATAAGAGAGTGTCAAATCCCTGTGGATAAAACCGGCTTTTGTCAGACCAGGAAGAACATTGGTGGAGAACTTTACTCACTGTATTACGGCTATTTCTCCGGCATTCGTCCCGGACCGTTAGGGGCAAAGCCGTTTTTGCATTTCGAGGATCCTGAGACAGGTCGGATTTATTCCGAGGATGAGTCTACTTTGTCGATCGGAGGTTTTAGTTGTAACTTTCAGTGCAAGGGTTGCCAGAATGTAGATGTATCAAGTTTGCCTGATAATATCGAGGAAGTGGCTATAAGGAAAAGCCCGGAGGAGATCGTGGCTGAAGCTAAGAAAAAAAGTATCAGGATCATAGCATTTACCTGGAATGAGCCCGCAATAATGCCGGAGATTGTTCTCGATATAGCAAAGCTTGCGCATGAAAATAACATCAGGACGGTTTATGTTTGCAATGGTACGCCGACAAAGAAGCATCTTGATTTGATAATGCCGTATATGGACGCATTCAGATACGACATCAAGGCCGGCCCTGAAGTCGGTGATGAGTTTTACAGGCATTACTGCAACGTGGATATGGATGGTACGGTTAATAAGATTCTTCAAAGCATCAAGTACACAAAGGATCATGGCAAACACATTGAGATTCTAACTGTTTTAATACCAACGTATGCGCCCAGTAATACCCGCTCGGTATTGAAAACTGCGAAGTGGATAAAAGAGAACCTCGGCGAAGATACCCCCTGGCATTTGGCGAAGTTCTTTCCGGCCCATATATTTAATATGCCTTCATTGAAGACGCCGGATTCGGCTATTGACTATTGTGCGAATCTTGCCAGGACAGTTGATTTGAAAAATGTTTACGCCGTTAAAGATAAGGGTTGCGATTGTCTCAAAGATGAAAACAGCAGTTCATGCTGCTGTTGTTGCGGCGATTGAACCGGACCGGTCATATTGAGGAAAGAATGCCAAAGGTTAAAAGACCCAAATTGCTAAACAAAAATATCAGCAAACTTGCTTTTTCAGCAGGTGGTGCGTGCGGCTTTATTGTAAACAAAGCGAACCAAAGCGTTACAAGAGCAGTAACCGCTGTCGACAGAATAGCCAACCGCAAGGAATACCTTGTCGCAGAAAGAGTTCAAAAGCTATCAGAAATACTCGGCACCCAAAAACAAGACAATTCCCTGGATACCGCATCAACATCCGGAAAGATTCTTGTCTTCGGAGCAGTAATTTCAGAAACCGCCTTGCTTTTGACAACAACAGGCTTTATCCTTGCTGACTTGATAATCCTTGGTGTTGCGGGGTCTTTATTCTTGATGGTCGGCGGTGCTGTTGCTGCTCTTATTTTAGCCATCCCTATATTCAAAAAATCCGCTTTGAATATCAAGGATAGGAAATGGAACCTTAACATACTCATAGCCACCTCGATTATTCTGGCGGTGGCGATAGGAGAAATCATTTTTGCATTGTTTGTAGCCTGGGCTATACGTCTGGGGATAGCTATGCAGGACATGAACAAAAAGAAGATGCGACGAGCTATCGCGGATATGATGGATAACGGCGACAAAAAGGTATGGCTGGTCACCGATGACGGCGTAGAAGTAGAGATCGATATTGAACAGATAAAACGCAGGGACAAGATAGCGGTTCATACCGGCGAGAAAATCTGCGTAGACGGCAGGATAGTAGAAGGGGACGCCGCTGTCAGCCAGGCAATGCTCTCAGGTGAATCGGTGCCTGTCTATAAAGGAAAGAAAGATAAGGTTTATGCCGGGACGATTGTTGTCGAAGGGAAGATTATAGTTTCGGTGACCAAGGTGGGGATGGATACCGAAATCGGCAATATCATCCGCTCCATTGAAGAGGCCAGGGACCTGCGGGCGCCGCTGACGAATGTCTCAGATAGATTCGCACGTGTATTTGTACCATCAGCCTTTGCCATTGCCATGGGTTCTTTGATCGTAACAGGAAGTGTTCCTATTGCTTTTACCGTTCTTATTATGGCTTCGCCGTGTGCGGTCCTTTTAGCGACGCCGTCGGCTGTTTTTGCAGGAATCAGAAATGGCGTCAAGAACGACATCCTGATAAAGGGCGGCTTGTACCTGGAAAGCGTGGGGCAAACCGGAACCGTAATATTCGATAAGACCGGCACGATCACAAAAGGAGAGCCTGACATTATTGAAGTTGTCTCGATCAATAGCAAATATTCTGAAGCAGAGGTGCTTTCTCTTGCTGCCAGCGGCGAATATCATTCCAGGCATCCATTTGCCAGGGCCATACTTCAACGCGCCAGAACCGAGGAGTTAAAGATTGTGCGCCAATCCAAATTTGATATTTTGCCGGGCAAAGGCGTCGTCTCGACATTGAAGGATAACACACGTATAGCTGTCGGCGGTAAAGCTATACTAAGTGAGTTGAAAATAACCAGACCTTTCGTTGTGACAACAATTGTTAAGCGAATGAAGAAAACCGGCCAGAGTGTGGTTTACGTCGCCAGAAACAATTCAATTATTGGCCTAATAGGCCTGATCGATGCCCCCCGCCCCGAAGCAGCACGGGCATTAGAAAGATTACGCCAATTAGGGGTAAGCGAGATAATTATGCTGACCGGCGACCATCAGCAGGCCGCAGAGGCTGTAGCAAATGACTTGGGTCTTCATCCTGTTCATTCGGACCTTTCGCCGCAGGAAAAGCTTGAGCTTGTAAAAAAGTATAAACAGCAGCAAAAGGAACAAAAGAATAAAAAAATCGTGACAATGGTGGGTGAAGGTTTAAATGATGCGCCGGCACTGGCTTTTTGTGATGTGAGTATCGCCTTGGGAGCGGATGCGTCCGACCATGCTATAAACGAAGCTGGAATCGTTATAACAGGCAGTAATCTGAATAAAGTTTCGGATGCGATTTATTTAGGCCGTAGAACAGGCAGCGTTGTAAAACAAAATTATGTAGTTGGCGTGGGTGTGAATGTATTGGGTGTGACTTTGGCTGCGATGGGTATGATCGCACCGCTTTCCGGTGTGTTGCTCCACGAAGCGTCTACTGCAATAGTCCTCTTAAATTCATGCAGACTTCTTGCTGATGGAAGACAGAATACGAAAGGCAAAAAAAAAGAGTGCCTAAGCCGATGTTGAAGATTCGTGAATATAAAAACACCGACAGCCAGCCGTTGGTCGAGATGATCTCAACCGTTCTGGCTGAATACAAAATGTCTCTTGATTTTCAAGGCCCGGACAAAGACCTTGAAGACCTTCAGAGCGTCTATTTTAACAACAAGGGCATTTTTTTTGTAGCTGAATTGGCCTGCAAAATCATCGGCTCGGTCGCGGTAAGTAAAATCGATGATGAAAAATGCGAGCTTCGTAAGCTGTACGTTTTAAAGGAGCACAGAGGTCGGGGCTTTGGCCAAATACTTCTCGATAGAGCCATTGATTTTGCTTTGTTGAATGGATACAGAAAAATGGAATTAGAGGTCTCGGAAAAACACAAAGGTGCCATCCGGCTTTATAAGAAGCTTGGATTTGAAAATACCGGTATTCGGTCTTGTTGTCCCAGGTGCGATTTTATTTATGCCAAGGAGCTACAGAAAGAAAAGGGGATATAAAATGACTGTTTGTTCATTAATTCTATTGGGTCTGGTAGTTGCAGAGGTTGTAACTATAGTAAAGGTTAATAGACAGGATAAGCGTATCAGTGAACTGGAGGGGCAAAGTGGCAAACAGAAGAGAAAGAAGTCCTGATAATGCGGTAGGCAGTTCTTAAGAAAAGGGGCTTTTAATATTGGGCGTATCGCCTAATTCGCTCTCGGCGAGGCCATGAGCAATTGACAGAGAAAGGAGTTATCGTATGACACTCGGACAATTATTACTTTTAGTATTGATCGTTGCGGTATTCTGGCTTGCAAGCAAGCTGAAAAAGCATGAGCAGAGAATCGATGAACTTGAAGGCAAAGACGACGAATAAGGACAAAGGCCTTGAGTAAATATAATACCCAGGCTGGTAAAAGTCTAAACAGGTACTATTGGTTGGCTTTTATTATCGGTGGGATGGTAACCGGTTTTGTAGGTTGCCTTGCATATTCATATATGAAAAAAGGCGATCACGGCCTTTTGAGTACCGCTGTTGCTGGCAACCCAAAGATTGCCGATCGATCGATTGTGCAGACCGCTCTGACAGACGAATTTGATGCGTTACCATCTGTGTTTCTTGGAGTAGAAGTTGTGTCTGTAGATGCTGCTATTGCCGAACAGTTTGGTCTGCCAAGGGCATGTGGTGTCCTTGTAAACAATGTCGTTGACAGTTCACCTGCTGACAAGGCCGGTCTGCAAAGAAGTGATGTTATTCTTTCGGTAAACAACATTGCCATAGAGAATGTAGATGGATTCAAAGAAATTATGGCCCAACTGAATCCAGGTGACCAGGTAAGGATCATTTATATAAGAGATGGGCAAAAAAGTACAGCTTATATTACACTCGCCAATTCATCTGCTGCTGCGGTAATTGCCGAAGATAGAGGCGATCCGGATTGGGGGGTATCGCTGTCTGTTCTCAGCGCAGATTTGCGTGCTTCACTGCGCATCCCGGCCGATGTTGATGGGATTGTGATTCTGTCGGTAATCCCGGGTGGCCTGGCTGATCAAGCCGGCCTGCTGTCCGGAGATGTGATTACCGGCATTGACAATACGCCTGTAACTGATATGAGTGATTTCTTCGCTGCGATTGTGGCCGGCGATGATAATATTGCCCTTCTGGATATTAATAGCAAGGGCCAGCTGCGTTTCGTCGCATTGGATTCATCGGCTGTTGTTACAGTAGCCAAGCAGAGGCAAACAAGCCTGTTAGACAGGATAATTTCCATATTTACTGACGATGATAATGTGATACTTACAGAACATATAAACGAAGAGGATGATTACGAGAAACCGGTATGCAAACGGCTTGAAGAATCGGGCGAACGTTACGATCAGTAAACTAACCAAAAGGTGTGCAGATGAATACTAAAGAATGGCTTTCGAATAATATTTTGTGGGTGCTGGTGGCACTTGTAGTGATTAATTTCCTTATAGTCTATTGGGGTACCGTCAACCTGGGAATCTATGGCGGCCGGGACTCGCTCTGGGGATGGAATCTGCTTGGACGCAAGAAATTGCTCATCCAGGAGCAAGCTGCAGCAGCCGATAGTGCTGACTTAACAAATCCCAGTCTGCGTCAAAGTACTGTTTCAAGTCCTAATCTTGTATTAACATGTTCCGATGATGATTTGGCCTCTGCATTTGCTTCAGTCAGACCTGCGGTTGTTAATATTACTGCCGACAAGACAACACCAAGAAGAGGTGGGCCGACATTGACCAGTACAATAGCTTTCGATGATCCTTCGATACAATTTGTTGAAGATCCTTCATTAGGCTCTGGTGTTATCGTAGATCGAAGGGGTTATATTGTTACCAATGCCCACGTAGTAGCCAATGCTGTGAATATCAAGGTTGTGACCTTCAGTTCATCAAGAACAGTATATCCGGCGATAGTCATTCGCAAAGATCTGGAGAATGATATTGCCATCTTGAAGATCGAACCCGAATCACCATTGCCTATTGCCGTTCTTGGAGACTCGGATATGATAAAGGTTGCTGAGGCGGTTCTTACAATTGGCTCGCCTTTCGGATTGGAGCAGACGGTTACCGCAGGTATCATCAGCGATGATTCAAGAAACCTTGTTATAGAAGGCCAGGTTTACGATGATATGCTCCAGACAGATGCCGCCATTAACAGGGGCAATTCGGGGGGGGCACTAGTTAATGTAAGCGGAGAAGTTATAGGCATAAACACAGCCATCTACGCTCCCACCGGTGTATTCACTGGTGTGGGCTTCGCGATCCCAATCAACAAAGTAAAATCAATTGTTAAAGATACGATCAGATAAAAGTATGTGGCGAACAATATTAATTATCTCTGTTGTCTTAATTATTTTCCTGTTTATATCGGTGAATATGCACACAACACAGATTAATCTGCCTTTTGGAAAAGGCTTTGAAATAAGAACAGTTTTTCTTTTGGTTTTCAGTTTTTTTCTCGGATATGGCACTGCATATTTTATAGGAATTATAAAGAATTCAAAAAATCGCAGAAAGTAAATTAGCCGCGAATGAACATAAGCAGAATATATTCAAACGCCGATGAGTCTATCCATCCGGTTCTTGCAGGATTTTTTGGAAACCTGACACTTGCCATTTTGAAGCTTGGCTTTGTCCTGCTGGGCGGCAGTAAGCTGGTTTTGATGGACGGCCTTTTCTCACTTATGGCTGCGGCGGCCTTTTTGATTCCCTGGCAGGCACAGGTTTTGGAAAAAAGAAGTGCTGATGCACGGTATCCTTATGGTCTGGGCAAATTATTGTTTATAAGCATGGCCGTTGTAGGCCTGCTCGGCCTGGTTATTGCTACTCATATGCTCTATTTCAGCCTGATAATAATGACTGGCATCAAATTGGGCAGTTCGTATACGCTGGCGATAATGGTAACTTTTATATCGATAATAACCAACGAAGTTCTTTACCGATACCTGAGGGAAAAGAACAAAAAATCCTCAAACGGCATGCTTGCTATGTCCGGGCGGTATAATCGTATCGGGGCCTGGATTTCAACCTTCGCTTTATTGCTTTTGATACTTGCCGGTCTCGGCGCAGGATATCTTATAAGAACCGGAATCGCCATTATCTCTGTTGCAGTGCTCTTTGTAGGACTGCGAATGGTTTTCCTTGGTTTTGCCGGGATTATGGACAAGGTTCCATCGCCCAAAATTCTGGAGCGAATAAAGGCATGCGCACAAAAAGTAAACGAGGTAAAAGAGATTGTAAACATAAAGGCCCGGTACGTTGGAACACTGCTGCATGTAGATATGTGGATAAGCATAGATGACGATCTCAGTATGGAGCAAGCTGACAAAATAGCACGTCATGTCAAGGTACAGTTAATGGAAAAAATTCCATTCGCAAAGGAAGTAAACATTATTATCGCATGATTACAAAAAAAAATATCATCATTATTATTGCTGTTCTGATTGCTATACCGTTTTTGCCTCTGTTGGCTATAGCCGGAGGGCTCGTGTATGCCCACATCGCGGGAACTGACAAGGCCGACTATGGTTTTGCCCTCGTGGTGCCAAACGAAGCTGGCTTCTACGAGATTACAACAGACCAATTGAAAGAAAGAATTGACGACAAATCCGACAATAATTTTATAATCGTTGATATCAGGGATGATGCTTCCTTCGACGAAGCTCATATACCCGGGGCAGTAAACATACCCTTAAATGAACTTGGCTATAGGTGGTTCAGCCTGGATAAGAGTAAAGACATAATCGTATATTGTTTTACAGGTGTAACGAGCGAGGTCGCCTGCCAGATACTGGTGAATGCAGGATTTAAGGATGTGTATAACCTGACAGGCGGAATAAAGGCGTGGGATTACGCTATAGAAGCAAGCAATGGTAGAGTGAATATTTAATAAACGTAAAAAATGAAAGAAAGTTAAAGAAAGGAGCAAGAAATGTTGCATGTAATTGTAGGGATCATCGCGATCGTGATTGGACTATGGGGGATAATGGGCAACTGGTATATGTTCAAAGATGTAGTGGTTGCTGCTGTGCCCCTTGTCTTGCTTTGCTTTGGAATAGTGGCGATATTAGCTGGTATTCGAAGTATGAAAGCAAAATGGGCCGCCAAAGAAGCAAGTGAGGAGGCATAAAAATGGCAAAGAAGAGCGAAATTAAAGAGTCCCAAAATGACCAGTCGGTGCCGTTGACTCTTCGAACGCAGAGTTTTTTTCTAAAGCTCAAAGGCTGTATCGATGGTCTCGTTGACGCATACTGCCATCTAACAAAAATAGAATCTGTTGAGGCAAGGGATCTAGTCTCCAAAAAGGCTGCTGCATTGATGAGTCGTGGCCAGTACGGAAAGGCCATTGACCATTATAACAAACTCATCGGCATGGGTAAAAAAGATGCGGATATCTATTACAACCTTGGAATATGCTGTGAACGGGAAGGTATGGATGAAGAAGCACAGGAGGCCTATAAGAAGGCCTACGAGATGGACAAATCTCTTACAGACGCTGTCTACAGATTGGGTCTTATGGCCATAAAGAACGATGATTCCAAGGCGGCAGTTAAATATCTCAACTCCCTTGCCCGCAAGGATAAGACGTCATTTGATGTAATGTATAACCTCGGTGTTGCCTACGATAAACTCGAGAGTTATGAAAAAGCGGTAGAAAGTTTCACCAGGGCCATAGAGATTGAACCGAACTACTCCAAGGCCCATAAGCGACTCGGTTACACTTACGAGGCAATGGGAGGGCGTGAGGAAGCGATGGAATGTTTCAAAAAGGCCATGGAGCTGGAAGAAATATAATTGAAAAATCAAAATGTAAAAAAGCAAAAGAAACTATGGAAATCATCCGCCCATGGCGGATCCTGCAGATTTTATTTGAGGTTTTAGTTCATGGCGATTCCTTTTAGAAA
>Ga0209536_100016853_pt1 | contig 10374 bp, 8 predicted proteins | sample DeeMarSeWOR28_12_FD_187461 | JGI IMG/M metagenome (GOLD analysis project Ga0209536, IMG submission 187461) | Marine sediment microbial communities from White Oak River estuary, North Carolina - WOR-2-8_12 (SPAdes) (version 2) | ecosystem: Environmental > Aquatic > Marine > Intertidal zone >... | reverse complement strand
GGCCTTGCAAGGTTATAATGACACCCTGGCTGAGGAATGCCTGACTGCAGCAAAAAAGGCATGGGTGGACGAAAAAGATCAACCTCCGGGTTCAAATCCATGGGATGCTTTTTTCGGCAGTACCGGAACGATTCGTGCATCATTGCAGCTTTACATTGCCACAAACGAAAAGCAGTATGCCGATACATTTGAATCAAAGATATGGCCTGCCCTGGAAGAAAGGTTGGAAAGGAACATAAAATATGCTGTTCAGGCTGTGCCTTATTTAGACCAGAATTATAAGGATAAACTGATCCCCTTTGTTGAAAAATATAAAGCCTCGAATGATGAGCTGTGCACACAGAATCCCTATGGTGTCCCGATCACCACAAGAGGATGGGCAGGGAACGGAAGTATTGTCAACTGGGCTATAACCAATTATTTCTTGCATAAATCATTTCCCGATATCATAGGTCCGGAGTATACATACCGCGGAATCAATTACATTTATGGCTGCCATCCCTATTCGAACATTTCATTCGTTTCAGGCGTTGGAATTCAGTCAAAAAAGATAGCGTACGGAAGTAATCGGGCTGATTTTTCATTTATAGCAGGCGGCATTGTGCCGGGCATCCTTGTGCTCAAGCCAGATTTTCCTGAAAATAAGATCGATTGGCCGTTTCTCTGGGGAGAGAATGAATATGTCATTGATATTTGTGCAGATTATATTTTACTGGTAAATGCAGTAATGGATCTGGAGAATCCTTAAAAATATAATGACCATTTAAAGTGATAACATACAAGTCAAATTACTTAACATCACCATTATGAAAATCCAAATGTATCTCTCGTTATTCATCATGCTGGTTGCAGTCAATTGCAAGCAGGCACGAAAATCGGATACCGGTTCCACTTCAGATGTACCTTTGGAACCTCTAACCTTTACCAGTGAAGCAGCTCCTGAATGGACCTCTTTAATGGAAAGAACCTCCGGCTGGTTTGCCGCAGACGGTATCTTCACCATTCCTTTGGATGGCAGGGAAGAACAGCAGGTCGAGGATAAAAAAACACTTTTTATTTTTAGTGATACCTATATTGGTGAAGTTGAGGACAATGTGCCCAAACCCGGAAATGTGATGGTGAATAATACTGTTGCATGGATGACAGGGAATGAACCTGACAAGTCAACCATTTCCTTTGAATTCAATACAACGGAAACCGGCAAACCTACATCCTATTTTGTCCCTGATAATCCAGATTCCCAGGAAGGGGAATATTTTTGGCTGGGTGATGGTTTTATCAATCATGAAAAAAACAACGCATTGTATCTTTTTGCATATCATGTACATAAAACAGGTCCGAACGTATTTGATTTTGAACAAACCAATATTGCACTATTGAAGATTAAAGATCCCACTCCTGAAGGAATTACAAAGTATGAACAAATACCTACAGGGTTATATTTTATTCATCCTGAACTCAGCACCAAGGTATATTTTGGAAGCGGTGTATTTGTAAATACAAAAAAGGCCAATGCTCCCGATCCCGATGGTTATGTTTATATATATGGCATTATTGAAGGGAAAAAATCCCTGATCGCGGCAAGAGTATTACCTTCAGATATTGAAAATATTGATAAATGGACTTTCTGGGATGAAACAGGGTGGATTGAAAACAAGGAAAACGCCGCTCCCATTACCGACGGTATCTCAAACGAACTCAGTGTAACTCCTACGGGAGACGGCAGGTATTTGTTAACCTTCACCGTATTGGGCATATCGGATAAGATAGGAATACGAGTTGGCCAAAGTCCTGTTGGCCCTTTTGGTGAGATCCATGAGGTATATACCTGTCCCGAATACAAGGAAAAAAATCTATTGCCTTACAATGCAAAAGCGCATTATCATTTGTCCAAACCGGGAGAACTTCTAGTGAGTTATAATACCATTACCATCAATTTCTGGGAAGACATACAAAAAGATGCCTCCATTTATCATCCCAGGTTTGTCAAGGTAAAGTATAAATAAATTGAAAGTAAAGTATAATCAAGTATAGAAAGGAAGAAGACTTAGCGCCTTTGCTATTATGTGATTTGGTGAATTGTTTTATAAGAATTATATCACAAAGTTACACAAAGGAATACAAGGTCCACAAAGATATAAACTGACAACAGTCAACTGTCAACATACAACTAAAATCACTGTGATACTCTGTGCCCTAAAATCTTCTTACAATCATTAACTATCTTACCTTAGCACATCTTTAATCCTTAACACATCTCACTGACAGGCCATCTGCTTTATAATAGATATAATTATTGAGTTTGGAATCAATGAATCTCAGACCTTGTTTCCACGCTCCGGTCTCAGTATAATCTGTAGAAGACCACCAGTTCCCATAAAAACCGACATAACTGAATTTATCTTTATAGGATCGGTAACCGCCCGGAAGACCGTTAAATTTGCTTTCGTTGGTCGCACCGGTGTTGGGTTCTTCCCAATGTTGAGTGCCAGCTTCTTTCATTTTGCCGCCAGCAAAATCACTGCCTCCAAGATGCTCAGCCAAAATATCCCACTCCTTCTGAGACGGGATATGCCAACCTTCAGGACAAACACCCTGAACTGTGGAGACAGGTGTGTCACCCGAAGGATGGTATTGCATCATCTCATCCCATTGGTATAAACCTCCATAGTTGTCGCACATACTTTCATCATCATCATAACAATATTTTTCTATTACATCATTGTCTGTAGCGTTATCGCCGACTTCAATCCGTATCCCAATATTCAGGTTTTCCTGCATCCACCACTGGTCACCAATCTTTACAACGGTATAAACTTTATTGTTGCGAATGTCTTTAATGGTATCTGTTTCCTGTGCAATAATGTTTTGTATTGCAAGTGATATGAAAAGAAGGAGTACTATGTGTCTCATGATATATGAAATTTATTCCTGAATAAAAATATGCCAATTAACTTAGAAAATCAAAATTAAGACCTGTAACACAAAGATTCACAAAGAATCTCTAAAGATCACAAAGAGAATAAGAAGGTAAAGGCTCCTGCCTTCTACGCCTCAGGCGGATACGGCAGGCAAGGAGGCCAAGGCTAAGGTTAAAGAAGATTTAAGATTTATGGTGAAAGGTTTTGTAAATATTGAGATAGAATAGCTTAAAACCCATGAATTTATTCATGGGAAAGGAACAGAAATATTTTGTTTTTAAGGATTTTAATCCTTTATGATCTCTCCTATGAAAAGAAAATGGTCAGAATATATGCAAATGAAGTAGCAGTGGCAGAAGCAGGAAGAAGACTGGGCGACTTTGCAACTTTGCGATGTGTGAGTGTGAGTGTGAGTGTAAAGAGTAAATAATAGTAGCTTAAATAAGGATACTGTAAATAATGCAACGGCTGCGAAGTAGTCTGTACCAGCTCACGAAGTGAGCGTGAAACAGCGAACGCAGTGAGCGTGCACCGGCTGCGAAGCAGCCTGTACCAGCGAACGCAGTGAGCGCATAACATACATTACCACTATCACATTCTTTATACATCTTTTGCTAACTTAGATGTATTATTTTTCTTCGGATTTAAAATGTACAAAAATATTAAGGATAGTATAATCAAGGTTAAAACCATCATTATCAGATGCGTCAAATGGTTTTTTGGTATTATAGGTGTCATGGCGTTTATTTTATGGATCCTCAGTTTTACTGATGTTCCTTTTAATGCATACCACCACCTGGGGACTGTAAATGCAGATTTATCGAAAAATCCTGATATTATTGCAGTACTCAGTGGAAGCGGAATGCCCAGTCCGGATGGATTGATACGGATCTATTATGCTACAGAAGCCGCTTTTGAATATCCGGATGCAAGCATTATCATTGCATTTCCTATAAGTAAAGAAGATAGTTTGCATCAGCTTGACTTAATGGCAAATGAAATGATCCTGAAGGGAATAGATTCAACAAGAATACAATATGAATCGGAGGGATTCAATACTTACTCACAGGCTATGAACATTGCATCATTATTCAGCAATAAAGATACCTTATCCCTGATGATCATCACTACTCCCGAGCATATGTATCGTTCTGTGAAAACTTTTGAAAAAGCCGGATTCACTGATGTGGGAGGATCGCCCTGTTTTGAAAAACCCATTGAGGAAGATTTGCTGAAGGACAAGGAAAAAAGAAAAGATCTGAGAGTGAAGAATCTGGATGTCCGATACAATATGTGGAGCTACCTGAATTATGAACTGCTGGTGATGAGGGAGTATTGTGCGATATTGTACTATAAAGTTAAAGGTTGGATTTAAAAAATCCGGCTCGGGGAGCCGGATTTTAGTTTTCGGTTTTCGGTTTTCGGTTTTCCGTTTTCCGTTTTTCGTTTTCGGTTTTCGGTTTATCTTTCTGCACTCATTTCCATCAAGGCATCAGCAGTTTTTACCAGCTTGATAAATTCTGCTCTGTAGCCTTCTTCATCATCACCTTTGGAATTTTGAGCCATTTGGATAATCTGTTCAACAGTTGCATTAGCTTTAAACTCAGAATCCCTGAGGATCAATCCGAATTCAGCCACTGCAGCAGAGAACCTGAATTGATCAGTTGTTTTGTCAAGATCCAGTATTTTACCCTGAAATGGCCTCTCATACAATTTGCTGGTTTTGCCATCGGGCTGCTTATACCTGAGTTTAACGGTTAACAGCTCTGCTGATGGATCAGGCTTGACATCCTTGGCATTTTTCTGGTATTTCAGCGGATCGATCGAACCGGTATTTTCATCCGATCCGGCCGGTATCAATTCATACAAAGCAGTAACAGTATGTCCCGAACCCATTTCACCAGCATCTTTTGTATCATCATTGAAATCTTCATCATTCAGCAACCTGTTTTCATATCCTATCAGGCGGTATGCTTTAACCCTTGCAGGATTGAATTCAAGCTGGAATTTGACATCTTTTGCAATGGTGAAAAGTGTTCCGCCGAACTCACTAACCAGTACTTTACGAGCTTCCTGGATGTTGTCAATGTATGCATAATTACCGTTACCCTTGTCGGCAATGATCTCCATCTTATCATCTTTATAATTGCCCATGCCGAATCCGAGAACCGTTATAAAAATACCCTGTTCTCTTTTCTTCTCAACGATGCGCTCCATGTCGGCATTACTGGAAACACCCACATTGAAGTCACCATCAGTTGCAAGAATTATACGATTATTGCCACCCTCAACAAAATTTTCAGCTGCCACTTTATATGCCAGCAATAATCCCTGGCCACCGGCTGTTGATCCACCTGCTTCAAGCCTGTCTATTGAGGCCAGGATGGTTTCTTTCTGATTGCCAGGCGTCGATTCTAAAACTAAACCTGCTGCACCGGCATACACAACAATGGCAACCTTGTCCTGAGGACGCAATTCATTTACTAGCAAACCAAATGCTGATTTCAACAGGGGAAGTTTATTCTGGCTGCTCATCGAACCCGACACATCGATCAGAAATACCAGGTTGGAAGGGGGCAGGTTGGTTTTGTCAATGCTCCGGCCTTTCAATCCAACATGCAGCAAGTGATGGTCTTTATTCCAGGGACAAACGGACAATTCGGTGTGAACTGAAAATGGATGTTCTCCCCTGGGTTCAGGATAATCATATGAGAAATAATTTATCATTTCCTCAATCCTGACGGCATCAACCGGAGGAAGCTGACCTGTATTAATAAATCTCCTGACATTGGAATACGAGGCTTTATCGACATCAATGGAAAAGGTCGATAATGGCTGGTTTAAGGCTATCTTGTATCCATTCTCATGAATGGTAGCATATCCTTCTGTATTGAAATTCGGATTGTAGCGGTTAAACGGGACACCATTCCCGCCAGCATAATAACCCTTTTGCCTTGAACTGGTCAAAATACCGTTCCTCTTTGGAGAAACAGCGCCGAGCTCCGCCTCATCACATGCAATTTCATATTCCACAACCGGTTGAACAGCATAAGTGAGCGAAACATTAATAACCTGTCTTCCGTTAATCTTAACCTCCTTCGTAATCATCCCGATGGATGAAAAAACAAGAACTTTATCACGTGGCTGTACATTAATGGTATATACACCGTTAATATTTGTTATGGTTCCACGATTGGAGTTCTTTACAGTTACATTCACACCCGACAGGGGTGTTCCCTGATCATCCGTCACTGTTCCTGTAATCGTAAAGGATTGGTCGGCTGCAATAAAAAATACAGATATGATCAGAATCATTAAAGATGAAATAATTGTTTTCATGATTTTACATTTAAATGATTAATTTCATCTATAGGATGCAGCCAAAAACCAGATTCCATAAAAATTTTGAATTTTTTTTGATTTTATGGCATGGAATATGAAAGGTTGATGTGTAGATTGTCTTAGTGGCCCTTTGAGCTTCTTTGTGCAACTTTGTGTTATAACTCTTAATTGAAAATACCACAAAGTGCCACAAAGGATTCACAAAGATTCACTAAGGATTTTTCAATCAATAATAAATACTTTTTGCTTAAGCGTGTTGGTGGACATAAAAGCGATTTGCCTGATGAATCCCTGTTGATGAAATTCATTTCAAACGGGGACCTCGAAATATTGGGAGAATTGTATTCCCGGTACATGCACCTTGTATATGGTGTATGCTTGAAGTACCTTAAGAACAGAGAAGATTCGAAGGATGCCGTGATGCAGATCTTTGAAAAACTGGTTGACGAGATCCCACGGCATGAAATTAAACTGTTCAGAAGCTGGCTCTATGTATTGGCAAAAAATTATTGCCTGATGCATCTCAGGGCCCAACAAACAGTAGATAAACAACAAACAAAATGGGCAATTGAGCAGGAAAATTTTATGGAATCTGAACCCGAATTGCATCCTATAGATAAAACAGAAGGATTAAATGATTCAGCACTTATAGAATGCATTAAAAAACTAAAGGAAGAACAACAAAAATGCATCCGCTTATTCTATTTTGAAAATAAATGTTACCAGGAGATTGCTGAATCGTTAAACATGGAAGAAAAAAAAGTTAAAAGTCATTTGCAAAATGGAAAAAGAAATCTGAAAATTTGTTTGGAAAATCGTCATGAACCAAAAGAATAACCATATCAGGAAGCATTTTCATGATTTTCTGGATTACCTGAAAGGCAAATTATCAGGACAGGATAAAAACAAGCTTGAAAAGGAGGCCCAGAAAGATCCGTTTCTTGAAGATGCTTTGGAAGGATTAACCTCCCTGTCCCCCAAAGAAGCCACGGAAGATATGGAAGATCTGAAATTGCGTTTACACCGGAAAGTTCATGGTACGGCAAGGTTTTCTTTTTACAGGATTGCTGCTGCAGTAGCTGCCGTAATTGTGATGTCAGGTTTATTTTTCTTCTTATTAACAGGAAGACTTGATTTTACACAGAAACAGGTAGCACAAAGCGAATCTGTAGAATCTGCTGATACTCAAACAGTTGTTCAGGAATCGCTGCAGGAAACCTACGAATCTTCTCTGGATGAGGTTTCGCGTGAAAAAGAAACCATCCCTCCACCAGTTGTTCCTCCGGGAGAACTTCCGGAAGTGGCTATGACAAGTGAAGAAATTCCCGGGGAAAAAGAAAAACCTGAAATAAAATCCGGGCAACTGGATACTGAAGAGTTGGTCGCAGAATTAGAGGAAGCTGAAGATATTATTATTGAAAATGTCGAGGAATATGCTGCAGAAGAGCAGGAAGATCAGTTTGTAACGGTACGCATAGCACAGCCCGAAGAGCAATATGCATATGAAAAGGCCGGGGATGGTATTCCTTCACGTGTGAAAAAGATCCTCACTACCGAAGATGAACCTGTATTAACATTTGAAGAAGAATATAATGTTATCCGGGGTGTTGTGATCTCCTCCGAAGATGATCTACCCCTTCAGGGCGCTATTATATCAATCAAGGGTTATCCAGCAGGAACCATTACAAATACCGAAGGACAATTTGAGTTACCTGTACAGGATAACAATTTAATCCTTGTCGCTGATTTCATTGGGATGGATACAAAGGAAGTACCTGTTACAGATGAAACCGAATACAAGATTATCCTGGAACCTTCTGTTCAGTCACTTGATGAGATAGTTATGGTGGGAAATGGATTAAAAAGCAAAAGAAGCAGAACAGGTGCCATTCCGGAAGTTGATGTTACCGATAAAGATGAAAAGTCATCCTATCAATCCCCATATCCAATACCGGATAAACGATCCTTTAGAGACTATATTAAAGATAATATAACTTTCCCTGAAACCGATACTTCAATCTCCAGGGCAGTTGTGGTTTTGAATTTTATAGTAGGATTGGATAACCGCCCGAAACATATTACAGTCCTGGAAAGTCCGGGCGGACCATTTTCAAATGAAGCCATTATGCTTCTTATGAACGGACCTGACTGGCAACCTGCCGAATTGGATGGTCAGCAAGTCGAGCAAGAAAGTCGCATAAGAATTGTCTTCAAAAGAAACGAACAGTAGTAGGTTGAAGTCTCAAAGGCGAAGTTTCAAATCTGAAATCCGAAATTTGAAATTCCTTTCTACTCCCAACCCGGATTTTGTTTTAATTTCCCTCCATTGATATCAATATCATCCCTGGGGATGGGCATGAATTCATGTTTGTCCTTGGTAAAATTTAAAATTATTTCAGATGGATCGGCCCAATCATCTTCCCCTGGAAGATCATCGGAGGGATCTATATCATATGCACCAGACCACCTGATCAGGTCAAACACCCTTAAAATTTCAAAACAGAATTCCACAGACCGTTCAAAAATGATATCATCTTTGTCGATGTTTGACTTTGTTGGCATGCCAGCCCTATCCCTGATCATATTAAAATACAGGTCAGCATCAGCCTGGTTGCCCAGTTGCAGGTTCACTTCAGCAAACATTAACAAAATATCTGCATATCGGATCACCCTCCAGTTGTTTGGATCCACATATGGCCAGGAAGGAGCGTTTAAAATGGGATAGAGATATTTTTTCAATCCATAACCCTGCCAGTTGATGGCATTGGAATGTGCTGACCATTTATAGATTTCGTCTTCACCTACCTCAGGTGTGGTGTAATATTCCAGGGTATCTCCATCAAGATAGATGCTGGCATAAAACCTGGGATCTTTATCCAATCCCCCTGGGTGGCTGGCGACTGATTCGAACGTTTCTGCAAAAGCGGCAGCCGGTACCACATTTCTCCATCCCTTAACCCCAAAGTAAGCATTGATCAATGACCCGTTGGTTCCATATCCGGGAATATAAGCATTCCAGTATGACTGATCATTATTGTTCTGAACCTCAAAGATCGATTCCTTGTTGTTTTCAGCTCTGTAAATAGTTGGACCGGCATACAGATCGAGGGGTGTAAAATTACAAAGGTATGCATTGATGTAATCATCAGCTGTTGATCCCACGGGCTTAGATAATTCATAAATTCCTAATTGCATCACTTCATCCAGGTAATAATATGCGCTATCCCATTCCTGCTGGTAGAGATAAAACTTTCCAAGCATGGCCAGTGCGGCTCCCTTTGTGGCCCTCCCTACATCATCATCGCCATATGTAACGGGTAACCTTGCAGCTGCATTTCTCAAGTCGTTAATGACCACCTCATAAAAATCTTCCCGGCTACCATTACCATATTGTGTTTCAGGTGGATCTTTCAGTACATCCTCAAGGATTAATGGTGGTTCTTTAAAAATTATGGTAGCATAGAAATTGTAAAATCCGCGTAAAAAAAGTGCTTCACCGATAAGGCGCTTTTTGAGTTTCTCATCCATCTTAATGTTCGGTATTTCAACAAGGAATTTATTACAAGCTGCTATTCCCCTGTAAATATAAAGGTACATTGACCGGATCTGGCCATCGTCTGCATCAAACGATAATAATTCGTAAACCTTGTTTTCATGAATGGTATGATCACTCATGGCATAATAAACAAATTGCATAGCCACTCCAAACATGCCATGCCCCTTGATCCCATCATAACATGAAGTAATCGCTGCAATGGCTTCTTCTTCAGAATTATATGCATTGGTTTCAGCAATAAAACTTTTCTGTTCAACATCCAGAAAATCTTCACTGCATCCAATAAAAAGGATCGTGAAGGTTAGATAAGATAATATCTTTAAAATTGATATTCCCCCTTCCAGAAGCAATAGAAACTTTAGGGTCTGCTGTTTGTAATTTGGGGGTGTTTATATTTACCGTTACATCCAACTCCTGGGCATTTAAATACCAGGCTGAAAATGACATAAACAATAATAAAATCCAATTCTTAAACTCCATGGGTCAATAAATTTACTTTTTCATTTGACGGACCAATCTATCAATTATATCGATGGCCACCTGACGCTTGCTTTT